>SNRY01000455.1_pt1 | contig 13827 bp, 9 predicted proteins | sample 4693421 | NCBI WGS metagenome assembly SNRY01 (sample SAMN11003215, study PRJNA524138) | termite gut metagenome | isolation source: Bacteroidetes bacterial symbionts from single cell of protist host amplifed... | host: Streblomastix strix ... | reverse complement strand
AGATTTCTCCCTTTTCCGTATCTGCCAATAATATCTTTCCCGGTTGCAGACGACCTTTCTCTTTAATATCTCCCGGTTCAAAGTCCATTACTCCCGCTTCGGAAGCTGCCAACAACATTCCTCCGTGCGTAATCAAATAACGTGCCGGACGCAATCCATTTCTGTCGAGCATTCCTCCGGCATACCGCCCGTCACTGAAAAGCAACGCAGCCGGTCCGTCCCACGGCTCCATCAATATGGAATGATATTCGTAGAAAGCCTTTAAATCCTCGCTAATCGGATTCTTTTCATTAAACGATTCGGGAATCAACATCGTCATGGCGTGCGGTAAACTTAATCCCGACATGACCAAAAACTCCAATACGTTATCCAATGAGGCACTGTCGCTCATTCCTTTTTCTACAATCGGTCGAATCCCCCGAATATCCCCCAAAGATTCGGAGGACAACACACTTTCTCTCGCTTCCATCCATCCCCGGTTTCCGCGAATCGTATTTATTTCTCCATTGTGCGCCAACAACCGGAAAGGCTGCGCCAAGCTCCACGTAGGGAAGGTATTGGTACTGAAACGTGAGTGTACCAATGCCAATCCCCCTGTAAAATAATTGTTCGTCAAGTCAGGATAATACCTTCTCAACTGAAGTGAAGAGAGCATACCTTTATATATTATGCTCTTCGTAGATAATGAAACAATGTAGAAATCTTTCTTGCCTCCTATCGGCAAATTTGTTACCCTATTTTCAATCCTTTTCCTTATAATATATAGCTTGCGGTCGGCAGTTCCGATTTCTGCAAACCCTGTAATAAACATTTGTTTAATATCCGGCTCGCTTGCCCGTGCATCCTGCCCTAAAATATCCGAATGAACCGGCACATTTCGCAAATGCATCAGCATAAGCCCTTCCCGTTCTATCTCCTCACTGATAATACTCAGGATAACGCCTTGCTCGTCTTTATTCTTGGGTAAAAACAGAAGTCCCGTTCCGTAAGTTCCCTTCTCCGGTACCGGAATGCCTTGCAACAGAATAAACTCGTGTGGAATCTGCAATAGAATCCCCGCACCGTCCCCCGTCTTGTTGTCTGCTCCTTCTGCGCCGCGATGCCGCATGTTTTCCAACACTTTCAATGCCGATTCTACAATGTCGTGCGATTTCCCTCCGTGGATATTAACCAACATACCCACGCCGCACGCATCATGCTCATGAATTACATCGTACAATCCCAATTTCTCGGATTGACGCTGGTAAAGTAAATCTTTTGTTTTGTTGTTAATAAGTTCTTTTTCTTTCATTGATAATGACTTTATCACACTTTTAAGAGCCTTTTTCTATCATATTGCGCGACAAAGGTATGTATTATATTTAATAATGACATATTTTAGGGAAAAATATTACACAAAAGAAATATTTTTTGCCCTCAATGAAAAAGGAGAATGGAATTATACGAACCATTTATTACTAAAACCGGTAGTACACTTGTAAAAAAACAAGAAAACAGTATGGAGAACGAAAGGACTTCCGACTTTCCAATTTCCACTACTATACTCTGTGACTCCGTGCCTCTGTGTTCAATCCCATTTTCCACTTTCCACTATGAGAGCGTTCCCTCTACCGGAATCGGGCTATGAGAAATAGGCTCTCGTTCCGTGAGAAATAGGCTCACGGTCTGTGAGAAATTAGGATAAAAATTCATGTAGAGAAAAAGGATGATAATCAACGCAGGTCAATGTAAGACTGCCATCATGGAATTATTTGGGGAGTACCACTCTCTCTCCCAATCGTTTAGCCATGAAGCTCTGTATTTCTTTCAATTCTTTGTAGCGTTGCATCACGGCATTGTATTTTTTCGAATCACGGGCTGTTTCCGGGTCTTGTAGAGTGTGCATGATGTGCTTTAATTCCTCTTTTACGATGGCATCCTTGAAGTTTCCCATAAGCATCGGCACAAGTTCGTGCAAACGTTCTTCTTCCGAAAGCGGTTTTTGGGTTTTGAAGTGATACTTGCTGAGTTGGTATTTGTCGTTTACTAAGTCTGTTGCCAATTTGCTTACTTCGGGGTCGGAATGGGTGATGAAATAACGTTCCGCAACGAAGTGAGGAACACGGATTTGCTCGGCTGCTTCGGCAAGAATCCGGCGATGCAGAGGGTTATGGAAATATAATTCATCCTGCTTTAAGTCGTTAACAATATACTCTATTACGTTTACCGGAGCTTTGTCTCCTGCTTCATTCTCCGCATAACACATCATTTTTTCGCCGTGGCGAACAATCATTTGCATAATGAGTTGTTCATATTTATAGAATTCCTGCCCCTCGCTATTTTCTTGCGGAATGAACGAATCATAATTTACTATTGAGGCTTCCGGTTCGGAAGAAATGTTTTTTTCAGATATATCTTGCGGGATAGGGTAGGGGGAGGCATCCGTTACAGGTTTATTTCCTTTCTCTGTTAGTTTTCTTGCCTGTTTGCCAATTTCGGAAACCAGCAGTTTTTCTTCCACATGCAGTAATTGGCTGCATTCTTTTACATAGACGGAGCGCACAATAGGCTCCGGAATAACGGAGATGCTTCGCACGATGTCGCCTATCAGTTCGGCGCGTTTTATGGGGTCTTTTCCTGCTTCGTCCAAAAGCAATTTGGTTTTGAAACGGATAAAATCAACTTCATTCTCGGCTATGTATGCCTGAAAATCGGTAGCATTGTGCTTACGGGCGAAAGAATCAGGGTCGTCTCCGTCGGGCAGCAGCACCACTTTGATGTTCATTCCCTCCTCCAGTATCATGTCAATACCGCGAATAGAGGCTTTGATACCTGCCGGGTCGCCGTCGTAAAGCACAGTGATATTATTGGTAAAGCGGTGGATAAGTTTGATTTGCCCGGTTGTTAAGGAAGTACCCGATGAGGCTACCACATTCTCCACTCCCGATTGGTGCATGGAGATTACGTCCGTATATCCTTCCACCAGAAAACAGCGGTCTTGTTTTACAATTGCCTGCTTGGCAAAATAGATGCCATACAGTTCATTGCTTTTATGGTAAATATCGGATTCGGGAGAGTTGACATATTTGGCAAGTCTCTTGTCGCTGTTTAATATGCGTCCGCCGAAAGCAACTACTTTACCGGAAAGAGTATGTATGGGAAACATTACACGTCCCCAAAAGCGGTCGTGCAACTTACCGTCATCCGTGCGATAGCAAAGCCCCGTTGTTACCAGAAACTCCTCTTTGTATCCTTTGGCAAGGGCTTCTTTTGCCAATGCGTCCCGTTCGTTGGTGCTGAATCCTAATTGGAATTTTTCTATAATATCGTTGCGGAATCCTCGTTGTTGGAAATATGCCTGACCGATGCTACGACCGTCAACATGATTTTTCAAAATATCACGAAAGTAATCGCGCGCAAAGTTGTTGACAATGAACATGCTTTCGCGCGTACTTTGCACTACCTTTTCTTCCGTAGTCAGCTCACGCTCTTTTATTTCAATGTGATATTTCTTGGCGAGGAATTTTAGGGCTTCATAGTAGGAGAGTTGCTCGTGTTCCATGATGAAATGTACCGCATTTCCGCCCTTTCCGCAACTAAAACATTTGCAAAGCCCCTTGGCAGGAGATACGCTAAAAGAAGGTGTCTTCTCGTTGTGAAAAGGACATAGACCCACAAAGTTTACACCTCTTTTCCGTAATGTGACGAACTCTGAAACTACTTCTACTATTTGTGCCGCATCCAGTATCCTGTCTATGGTGGCTTGGTCTATCATTCACCGACAAAACTTCCGTACCGTGTGGGTAATAGTTTTCTGTCTCCTAATGTATTGTCCACACGTGCTACGTTTATCCAAAACTTGTTTTCTTTTACCGAATCAATCGGGTACGCTGCTTTTTCCCGTGAATAAACATGGTTCCAATCGCCCACTATTTCGTATTCGGGGTGGGGGGCATTTATCAGGACGTTGTCGGCTTTGTCGGCTTCGCCGCTTTTCACTTCTTGGATTTCTTTCCAAATGTGTAGCATGGTGTCTACGAAGTTATCCAATTCTGCCAAACTTTCGCTTTCCGTCGGTTCAATCATTAACGTGCCGTGAACCGGAAAGGATAGGGTAGGGGCATGGTAACCGTAATCCATGAGGCGTTTGGCAATATCGTTTTCGGTAATGCCTGTTTCTTCGGTTATCTTGCGGCACTCCAATATCATTTCGTGTCCCACAAATCCGTTTTCTCCACGATAGACAATGCCGTATGTATCGTTTAAACAGGCAGCTAAATAGTTGGCGTTGAGAATAGCTATTTTAGATGCTTGAGTGAATCCTTCCGCTCCCATCATGCGGATATATCCGTAGGCAATGGGTAAAATCCCCGCACTGCCGAAAGGAGCTGCTGATACTTCATTCTGCTGGTTACCAAATAGGCTATGTCCGGGTAAGAAAGGCGCCAAATGTTCGGCTACGCATATTGGTCCCACACCCGGTCCACCGCCACCATGAGGGGAAGCAAACGTTTTATGTAAATTCAAATGGCATACGTCCGCTCCGATAATTCCCGGATTGGTAAGTCCTACTTGCGCATTCATGTTGGCGCCGTCCATGTACACTTGTGCGCCACAGGCATGGATAATACGGCAAATCTCGGTGATTTCCGTTTCAAAGATGCCGTGTGTAGAAGGGTAGGTTATCATCAAAGCAGCCAATTCATTACGGTTGCTTTCTGTTTTTTCTTTTAAATCTTTTATATCCACATTGCCGCGTGCGTCGCAAGCGCATGTAATGATAGAGAAACCAGCTTGAATGGCTGATGCCGGATTCGTACCGTGCGCAGATGCCGGAATCAAGACTTTATTGCGATGTCCTTGCCCGATACTTTCCAAATAGCTGCGTATAACCCGTAAACCTGCATATTCTCCCGCTGCGCCCGAATTGGGTTGCAAGCTTACGCCCGTCAATCCGGTAATGACTTTCAGTATTTTGTTTAAATTGTCAATCAATTCGCGATAACCTATTGCTTGTTCTTCGGGAACGAGAGGATGTATATTCGTAAATTCCGGACGGTTTAACGGTAATAATTCGGATGCCGCGTTCAACTTCATAGTACACGAACCCAATGAAATCATAGAATGTGTCAATGATATGTCTTTGCGGTCGAGCCGTTTGATGTAGCGCATCATCTCCGTTTCCGTATGGTATTTTTGGAATACTTCGTGTGTCAGGAACGAGCTTTGACGCTTCAAACTCTTGTTGATGGTATCTAATTGAACGCTGTCGTTTACTTTTGGATAATCTTTTCCGGCAGCGATGGCAAAAATGGAGAGTAGGGTAGTGGCACTTGCCGAATTAGTCGTTTCGTCTATGCTAAGCCCAACATCACCGTTATCGAAGTAATGCAAATTAACCTCTTTGCCCAAAGCAATGGTGCGTACTTGTTGTGCGGAGACATATTCTGGAAGAACAAAGCGCAATGTATCAAAGTATTGATTATTCACTTGCTTGTACTTCAGACTGCAAATGGCTTTTTCGAGGTTTGCGGCGATATTGTGAATACATTTGGCAATGGCTGTAATGCCTTTTGCCCCGTGATATACAACGTAGAAACCTGCCATGCTTGCAAGCAAAGCTTGCGAGGTACAAATGTTTGACGTTGCTTTTTCACGTTTGATGTGTTGTTCGCGGGTTTGCAAAGCCATTCGGTAGCAGAGTTTTCCATATTTGTCTTTTGACAAACCGATAATCCGTCCGGGCATGTTGCGCTTGTACTCATCGCGGGTGGCGAAGTAAGCAGCCGAAGGTCCTCCATAAAACAAAGGAGTACCTAATCGTTGTGTGCTTCCGAATACAATATCCGCTCCCCATTCTCCGGGAGGAACAAGCAAAGCGAGGCTTAATATGTCAGCGGCAACAGCTACTTTATAGCTTGCTTCATGCGCTTTTTGGGTAAAGGTGGTGTAGTTCTCTATATTACCGTTTGAGTTGGGGTATTGCAATATGCAGGCAAATATATCGGAAGTATATTCGAGTTCTTGGTATTTTCCTGTTCGTATTTCTATACCTTGTGGAATAGCGCGGGTATTTATCACGGCTAATGTTTGCGGAAATATGTATTCATCAACGAACACTACGTTTGCTCCGGCTTTTTGTTGCTCGCGTGAACGTAAAGCATACATCATAGTGACAGCTTCGGCAGCGGCTGTAGCTTCGTCCAGCAAAGAACAGTTGGCAAGCGGCATGGCAGTGAGGTCGCATACCACAGTCTGAAAGTTCATCAGAGCTTCCAAACGTCCTTGCGATACTTCGGCTTGGTAAGGAGTGTAAGAGGTGTACCATACGGGATTTTCAAACACATTCCTTTGTATCACTGCCGGAGTAATGGTGTTATACCATCCCATGCCGATATAGGAAGTGTAGATTTCGTTTTTGCCGGCTAACTCTGCGATGTGTTTGGCGTACTCGTGTTCCGAAAGCGTTTCGGGTAGTGCAAGCGGTTCTTTCAGTAAGATATTAGAAGGAATGGTCTTTTCTATCAGTTCATCTAAAGACTTTACACCGATTTTCTTCAACATAATTTCCGTATCATCTGTACTGATACCAATGTGGCGGCTGGCTAATGAATCCATATTAAGTTTTGAGTTTTTGACTTCATTTAGTTTGTGTAGGCTAGGTTTTTCATCCATTCAAACTCTAAAAAAGGGATTATCTGTTTTCTCCTTTCCTATCGTTGTCTGTATGCCGTGTCCCGAATAAACGGTTGTATCGGGAGGGAGAATGAATAACCGCGTGCGAATTCCTTCTATCAGTGTATCAAAATTGCCTCCGGCAAGGTCTGCTCGCCCGATGCTTCCTTGAAACAATACGTCTCCAGCAAAGATACAGTTATCAGTTTTATTATAATAAACCAGACTTCCGGGTGAGTGTCCCGGCACATGAATAACTTCGAGTACGGTATTTCCAAAAGAAACGGTATCGCCATCTTTCAAATACTTCCCTGTCGGCACGGGCTTCTCGTCCCAATTAAAACCGAGCATTCGCGATTGTTTGGGAGCTTCTTCCAACCAAAACTCATCGGCTTGACACGCTTCGGGCTGTATGCCGAATTCTCGTACTACAAAAGGGTTGCCGAATATATGGTCTAAATGCAAGTGAGTATTCAGCAGATGTTTTAGAGTTAGTTCATTGGAAATAATATAATCTTTCAATGTTTGTTTTTCTTCGTTATAAAAACAACCCGGATCAATAACTGTTGCTTCTTTCGTTTCGTCCCATAATACGTAACAGTTTACGGGGAACATATTAAACTCAAACTTCTTTATTTTCATGTGTAAGATAGTTTATTATCAACCGGATTAGATGAATACGTGTATCACTTGTTTTGTCTTAAAATATTCTTCTTCAAATTCATCGCTCAAACAATAAGTCGTTATTATGCGTTTAAAAGGCAAGGCTTCATGTTCTAGTTCACCGCCTTTGAGGCAAATCAATCCATTGGGCGATGCGTTTTTATGGTTAGGCGAGATGTTCTTCTTCGTGATTTTGATTAAGTCAGCCAATGGCATAACTGCACGGTTTACAACGAAATCAAACTGCTGCTTTTCTTCTTCTGCACGTGCATGACGACAAGTTACGTTAGTGAGTCCAATGGCGGTAGCCACTTCTGTGGCAACCCGTATCTTCTTTCCGATACTATCTATCAAATGGAACTTCACTTCAGGATAGAGAATAGCTAACGGAATACCCGGAAATCCTCCCCCTGTCCCCAAATCCATAACAGTTGTTCCTGCCCGAAAGTGGATAAATTTGGCAATACCCAACGAATGTAATACATGGTGCAAATAAAGATTCTGAATATCTTTCCTTGATATAACATTAATCTTTGCGTTCCAATCTGCATACAGGTCGTATAAGGCATCAAATTGAGCGCGTTGGTTTTCTGTTAGGTTCGGGAAATATTTCAGTATAATTTCCATGAATTAATGAACAATGGAGAAATTTCACTCTTTAGTCTAAACTAATAATATGCTTTACCGCTTCATAAGGCAACCGTATCTCTACAGGACCCATTACATAAGGTGTAAATTCATACACATTATAATAAAAGGTAATATCGTCCTTGCCCAGATAAAAGTTTTCAGAGGGGGTAAGGTCGCCGGTTGCACCGTATCCCATCTCTTCCAATGCTTCGTGTGTGGTTACATTGTTGTCCGCCATTAATTGATTCCATAACAAATCGGTGAGCAACTCTTTATAATTGTCGGCTTTACATATATCTTTCAAATGCAAAGGGCGCATTTGGGTGAGATTGATATTCAAGAAATTAGTTAAATATATGCCATGCGCCCCTCCGGTATATTCTTCTTTGGCAATGCGATATACCAATAAATCCCCTTCATAGTATTGCACGTTACTTTTGATGGTTTGCGTATAAGAATACCATTCATCTATAGTTACCGTAGTATCTTCATCCTCGTCGTATTTTTTGTTTTCAATATAGGTTTGTTCCACTTCATTGCGGTAATTATTCATGTATGCTTTGGCATATTGCCTTATGACATCTTCTACACTCTTTTGTTTTACATCTTCCACACCGAAACATTCGATAGCAAAGAGTTGATTTAAAGAATCCAAAAGCTCTTTTTGAGATGAATTTACGGGATAAACAAAATCTATCGTCAGGTTACAAGCCGGCGCAACAGTATCTCCAAAGAGGTGTTCCGTGAAAGCCAACCGGATGTTATCAAATTCCAAAGCTCCTTGTCTGGCAGCCTTTTCATTGCAAGAGCAGAAAAAACCAGTAGCTACAAAGATAATGATAAACAGAACGGCATATCGTTTCTTCATAAAGTTCTCTTTATTAAAATTGTTCATATTTTGGTGGCTATTCAATGACAAATATAGAATATATTTGGCAATATGAAACAAAAACAGGTAAGAAAAATCATACTATTCGTTATGCGATAAACTACCCGCCAAACATTCCGGTTAGAGAGTAACTCCTGTTTTGAAGATGGCTATTTCTCGATAGTCATTTTTTTCCTGATGGGTTAGCGTACCGTTTGCCATGTGAAGGACGAAGCGAGCGAAGCACCGGCATACGGATTCCATGTCTTCCCCTTCGAGCAAAGTGCCGGCATTGAAATCAATCCAGCCGGGTTTGCGGTTGTACAAATCTGTGTTTGTGGCAATCTTTAGGGTAGGAACGAATGTACCAAAAGGCGTACCCCGCCCTGTGGTAAAGAGTATCAGTTGGCAGCCGGAGGCAGCTAATGCCGTGGCAGCTACGAGGTCATTTCCTGGCGCACTCAGCAGGTTCAGTCCTTTTATCTGGAGCCGGTCGCCATAGAGCAAGACATCTTGAATAGCTGACGCACCCGACTTCTGCGTGCAACCCAACGACTTCTCTTCCAATGTAGAGATTCCACCGGCCTTGTTTCCGGGCGAAGGGTTTTCGTAAACAGGCTGATTGTTGGCAATAAAATAGGCTTTGAAACTATTGATGAGTTGCACGGTTTTATCGAATACCTCTTCGGAAGCGCTCCGGTTCATCAATAAAGTTTCCGCACCGAACATTTCCGGAACTTCCGTCAATACGGTTGTCCCTCCCTGCACCACCAAGAAATCGGAGAAAACGCCCAATAACGGATTGGCTGTAATACCTGAAAAGCCGTCAGAGCCTCCGCATTTCAACCCCACTCTTAATTCGGACAAAGGAATATCGGTACGTTTATCCTTCGAGGCAACGGCGTAGAGTTCCCTTAATAGTTGCATACCGGTCTCTATCTCATCATCCACTTCTTGTGCAACCATGAAACGCACCCGTTGAGGATTATAATCGCCTAAGAATTTTCGGAAAGCCTCCGGTTGGTTATTTTCGCATCCCAAGCCTACGATCAATACTCCCCCTGCATTCGGATGCTGTACCATATTGCGTAAGATTTTCCGGGTATTCTCATGATCGTCTCCCAACTGCGAGCAACCGTAATTATGTGGAAAGGCTACAATGGCATCCACCCCTTCCTTTCCTTTCGTTTCGATGCGCAACTCCTCAGCCAGTTGCCGGCAGATGCCGTTTACACAACCTACGGTAGGGATAATCCATAGTTCATTTCGTATCCCTACTTCCCCGTTTTCTCGCCGGTATCCTTTGAAAGTGAGAGCTGTTTGCTCACTGTGCAGGGGTGCTAACGAGGGTTGGTAGGAATAATTCAAAAACCCTTCCAGATTTGTTTTGATATTTGTTTCGTTTACCCACCCCCCTTGCGAGATAGGTTCACGGGCATGCCCGATAGGAAATCCGTATTTGATGATGTGGTCTCCGGATGCGAAGCGAATTAACGCTATTTTATGACCGGGTGGAATATCATCGCCTACCGTTATCTCTGCTTCGCCAATTTGTAGCTTCTCTCCTTTCGACAAGGCTTTTATGGCAACCGCCACATTATCAGAGTTGTTTATTTTGATACACCGGTTCATGAAAGGATATTCTTTACCGTTTGGAGCATCCCTTCCCGTTGAATGGATTCTAAATACGAAGCAAGCATTTCCGTTAATCCGGGTAGCTTATTTAAGTCTTCCTTCCAAATAAATGTAGCGATCAATACGTCTTTGGCTATCTGTTCCATATCCTTGCCTGTCCACAATTCTTTTAACAACGACAGGATTTCCGGCGCATCATTCGGAACGATTGCTACACCGTCATCACGGACACCCCCTTTGTAATACGTGATGATGGCAGCCAATCCCAATACCAATCCTTCGGGTAGCTTGCCTCTCCGCCGGAGATAGGTTTTCAATCCCGGCAGGTCGCGCGTTTTGTATTTGGCAAAGGAGTTCAGCATGATGCTTGTTACCTGATGGTCAACAAACGGATTATGGAAACGTTCCAGCACATCGTTGGCAAATTGAGTCCGTTCTTCTTCCGGAAGATTCAACGTTTCCGACAATTCGTCAAACATAACCCTGCGGATATATAGACCGATAACTTCATGGCGACAGGCATTGCGCACAATATCAATGCCCGACAGGAAACTAACCGGCGAGAGTACCGTATGCGGTCCGTTGAGCAACGTTACTTTCCGTTCGTGGTACGGTTCTTCACTCGGCACGAACAAGACGTTCAAACCTGCCCGGTCAGCCGGAAATTCCTTGGCTATTTCTTGCGGCGCTTCAATCACCCATAAATGGAATATCTCAGCTTGTACGACCAGATTGTCGTCATATTGCAGCTTCTCTTTTATTCCGACAATATCCTTTGCCGGAAAACCGGGAACAATGCGATCCACTAAGGTGGCATAAATGCCGCAGGCTTCATGGAACCATTCCTTGAAGGCTTCGCCCAACGCCCAGTATTCGATGTATTGAAGGATGGTTTCTTTCAATTTATGCCCATTAAGAAAAATCAATTCACAGGGGAATATAATGAATCCTTTATTCCTGTCGCCCTTAAACGTTTGGTAGCGATGATAAAGCAGTTGCGTCAGCTTTCCGGGATAAGAAGCTGCGGGCTTGTCCGTTAGTTTGCAAGAAGGGTCAAAGGCAATACCGGCTTCGGTAGTATTCGATATGATGAATCGCATATCGGGTTGTTCTGCTAATTGCAGGAACGTATCGAATTGAGTATAAGGATTCAGCGCACGACTAATGACATCAATCAAGATCAGACTATTCACCACTTCCCCCTTTTCTAACCCTTGCAGGTTCACGTGGTAGAGTCCGTCCTGCTCGTTCAGTTTATCCACCATGCCCCTTTCAATCGGTTGCACCACCACGACGCTACTGTCGAACCCCGCCTTCTTGTTCATATTCCAAACCATCCAATCAACGAAAGCCCGGAGGAAGTTTCCTTCTCCAAACTGAATAATTCGTTCAGGGTACACACCTTTTGAGGCAGTCTGTCTATTTAATTTCTTCATGAATTTTATAATATCCGCCTGTATTGTTTTATCTCCTGCGGTTTGAGGGTTGTTAAATCGGCAATCTTGACGGGCTGTCCCGAAGCCATACTTTTTCGAGCGGATATTCCCACCAAACAGGCAAAAACGCCATCACGCATATCGGCACATTGTTTGTACGGATCATCAATATCAGGTAGAAATATCTGATCTTTCAACAACTGATCGCCCCCCCCCGTGCCCGGATATTCCGAACGGTATATGGATATATTCTCTTTTTGAGAAGTTCTTGAATAGAACGATTTCGTCATAATTCACGTCTTGTACCGGTCTGGATTCCTGTATCCATGCATCTATCCGCCCTTTTGTACCGTTGAAGGCAATCCGATACCCCTCATACGGAGAATATGCCGTTAGCGAATAAGACACCTGAACCCCATTTACATAACGAATGGTAGCAGCCATTTTATCAAAGATATTGATGTCATTCTTAAACACGCAACCATCCCTCAAATAGCCATCATATTGCTCATTATCCACATACAACTGCTTATAGTAGTCATTCTCCAAAATAGTATAGTAGAACTTACATTCCTTCGTATGTGGGCAGGTGCGGCAATTCTCGGCACGCAACGCTCCGTTTTTGCCGTAATGATTCAACTGCCCCAGAGCAAAAACTGTTTCCGGATCGCTGTCAATCCACCAGTTCAATAAATCAAAATGATGGCTTGCTTTATGCACCCACAGAGAGCCGCTATTTTCTACCAACCGGTGCCAACGCCTGAAGTAATCAGCCCCGTGAGACGTATCCAAATACCAATGAAAATCCATCGAAGTAATCTCCCCGATTTCCCCAGCCCGCAGCAATTGCCATATCTTTGCTCGGTGAGGAGAATACCGGTAATTGAACGTTATCCGGCATTTCTTTCCGGTCTTCTTTTCAGCATCTATAATGGCTTGCGCTTTGCTCTCATCGGTAGTCAGAGGTTTTTCGGTAATGATATTCGCACCCAATTCCATTCCGCGAATAATATATTGATGATGAGTAGCATCCACAGTCGTAACAATGAGTACATCCGGTTTACGCTCCCGCATCATCTTCTCAAAATCAGTATAAGTAGGGCATGACACCCCGATTAATCTCTTAGCCGTTTCCACGCGCCCTTGATTCTTGTCGCACAAACCTACAAACTCAATCTGATGAGAGTAATCTCTAACAATATCAGCTCCCCACATACCACATCCTCTCGAGCCGGTACCTACCATGGCAACCCTCAATTTAGATGCCTTTGGTGATTGCACAGCAGTCCCTTCCGCCTTTAATGAGAGAGGGTTCAACAGCGTTGTACCCGCAATAGCCCCTGTTGCCGCCAAGAAACCTCGTCTTGACATTTGATTTTCCGTTTGCATAATAGTTCGGTTATTGAATGTAAGGTTAATAAAGACACAAAAATAAAGAAAAACAGTAAGAAATCCAATAAAAAACAAATTTATCTAAAAACAACAGATAGCCCCACTCTCCCCTTTTCCCTTTCCACTAATTTGGGCGTGCCCCCTGTCGGGGTCGGACTATGCGGATCGCGCCGCTCACCGAGACAATTAAAAAGAATCCAAAGAATAGGATCGAGCAGGCATCTTTTCAGTCCTAACATCATAGTGCAAAAATAATCATAAAAAATTAGCAAAAGCGGATGCTCAAAAAGGCTCACCAGCAAAACCCTGTGTATTTACACTAAAAGATATTACATTTGAGGTCAACTAAATTCATATAACCCGTAGTGCATTTAGAAAAACAGAAAGAAGAAGTTGTTCACAATCAATAAAATGATTATATTTAAGTAGGATAGAAGATTTATTGCCGTATCTATTTACGTTCAAATAGTTTGTATCTGTCTGCCCTAATCAATCCCCTTATGAGCTATATCCATTTAACGGCATTCGAAGAATCAGCATTGAAAAAGT
>SNRY01000454.1_pt1 | contig 13833 bp, 11 predicted proteins | sample 4693421 | NCBI WGS metagenome assembly SNRY01 (sample SAMN11003215, study PRJNA524138) | termite gut metagenome | isolation source: Bacteroidetes bacterial symbionts from single cell of protist host amplifed... | host: Streblomastix strix ... | reverse complement strand
TAAAATAATAATATCCAGTAATTTATGCTTTTTCTTCCTTTCCTTTCGAGGGTCTTGCAATTCTCTAAATGCTTGATGAAGTGAGGTCATAATGTCATAATGATTAGTCTTTTTTTGCAAAATTACTCACAATTATTTGTATGACTAATTGGAATAAATATGGTTGATAACTAACCATATTTATTATCTTTTAATGCGTTGATCCTGAAAAAAGACATGAGTATTTGCCTTATAAGTATATTTATTATATCTTTACCGCTGTATTCTTGGCCTCGTAGCTTAGTGAATAGAGCGTCAGATTCCGGTTCTGAAGGTCGCGCGTTTGAATCGCGCCGGGGTCACTTGCTAAAATACAGTTAATTAGGTCGTTAAACAATCTTTTTAGGGTTGATTTTCGGCTTAATTTTTATTACTTTTGAATGTGAAAACATCATCGGGTAGTGTCATAAGTAAATGGAAGACTTAAATAAATTATGAGGAAATTTGCACGTTATCAATGGATTAAATTCTCTATTGTCGTTTGCCTTTATCTGTTATTCCTTTGGTGGATAAGGAGTTGGTGGGGGCTGCTCATTGTTCCTTTCATCTTCGATATATATATTACCAAGAAGATTCCTTGGGGTTTCTGGAAGGATATTAAGGATCCGGCCATACGCGGTTTTATGAGCTGGGTAGATGCTATTGTGTTCTCTTTGATTGGATTGTATTTTGTTAATGTGTATGTGTTTCAAAATTATCAGATACCCTCTTCGTCATTGGAGAAATCGCTGTTGGTGGGCGACTTTCTGTTTGTCAGCAAGATGAGTTACGGGGCACGTGTACCCAATACGCCTCTTTCCATGCCGATGACACAACATACATTTCCTGTATTGAACACCAAATCCTATCTTGAATACCCTCAATGGCCTTATAAACGTGTGGCTGGGCTGGGCAGAGTAAAACACAATGATATTGTGGTATTTAACTTTCCGGCAGGAGATACCGTAGCTTTGAATTATCAGCAAACGGATTTCTATTCATTGACTTATGCCGAAGGCAAAAGCCTCTACTCTCAACGAATAAATATGGATAGCTTGACACGCGAACAACAACAAATCGTGTTTGATATCTATTATAATACCGGAAAAAAACAGATTCTTGCCGACCCTCGCCAATACGGGGAGGTGATTTACCGTCCGGTGGACAGGAGGGAGAATTACGTGAAACGTTGTATTGGGTTGCCCGGCGATACGCTTCAAATTATCAGTCGAGCAATCTATCTAAACGGGATAAAACAAGAAAACCCGGAAGGAATACAATTCTTTTATCGTGTTCAAGCAACCGGAAAGCCCATTCCTCCGGATTTCTTTCGTAAATTAGGATTAAGTAATGAAGATACACAAGGCTACCTATCGGGAGCCACTGAATTTTACCTCCCGTTGACTAAGAAAGCCTATGATGCTTTGCTCGGACGCAAAGATTTGGTAACGGCTATCCATACCGTCGAATGGGGAGGCGAAGGGCTTTACCCTCCGAATCTCTACACCAATTGGACAACAGATAACTACGGACCTATCTGGATACCTGCTAAAGGCACTACCGTCACGCTAACCGATGATAATTTACCCATATATGAACGTTGCATTCGTGCTTACGAAAAGAATAAATTGGAAAGAAAGTCCGATGGCATTTATATCAACGGTGAAAAGACAGATACATACACTTTCAAACTGGATTATTATTGGATGATGGGAGATAATCGGCACAATTCTGCCGATTCGCGTTATTGGGGATTTGTGCCCGAAGATCACGTAGTAGGCAAACCTATCGTTGTATGGCTTTCATTGGACAAAGACAGGGGTTGGTTTACCGGCAAGATTCGCTGGGGACGAATATTCAAATGGGTGCATCCATAAATTGATACCCCTCTGAGAATGAAAAGGGGAAGCAAATGGCTTATCGCAATTAGTGGGGTGGCAATTAGTGTATTGTTGTTTCATTTGTTTGCTTTTACCTCTTATTATATTCCTTCCGCGGGTATGGAAAATACGCTGATTCAGAGTGAGTGTATCGTTGTTAATAAATGGAGCTACGGATTACGATTACCTTTTATGTCGCTTTTTTCCTATATACGTTTGAGGGAAAGAGGGGTAGAAAAAGGAGATGTAACCGTGTTCAATAACCCTGCCAACATTTTACAACCGGTTATTGATCGCCGCGAGGTATTTATCGGTCGTTGTGGCGGAATCCCCGGAGATACTTTGTCGGTTGATTCTCTTTTTACCGTTATCCTGTCAACAGACAGGCAAGTAAATCCCGATGAGAAAGCCCTCTATTCATACCCGAAGCATAAGGAGCAAGCGCTCTCTGCTCATTTCCATTCACTTTCCATTGCCGATAACAAACTGATGGGGCAAGACGGAGATAACTACGTGCGCAGCCTCAGCCGATACGAATACTATTTGTTGCAACAAGCAATAATAAAGAACGATTCTCTTTGGATTGTTCCATTCACGGCAAGAAATAGCGGAAATGCTCGTACACTGATTATTCCTAAGAAAGGGCAAACGGTAAAAATAGAACCTTGGAATGCCATGTTATTCGGAAATACCATTGTATTGCACGAAAAGAAACAAGCTGAAGTGGTTAACAATACCTTATATATAGAAGGCGCTCCCATTCGCGAATACACCTTTTCGCAGGACTATTACTGGATGGTTTCCGATAATTCGGTAAATCTGGCTGACTCGCGCTTATTCGGATTAGTTCCCCAAAGCCATATTATCGGGAAAGCATTCCTTATTTGGTTTTCTAAAGAAAGGGGTACAAGTGTGTTTGAAGGGTATCGGTGGAATCGTTTCTTTAAGAACGTGCAATGAGTTTAAAAACAGCTTATCTTATTTCTTCCTATTTAGCTCCCGTAGAGTACTACACCAAATTACTGAAATACGATAACGTGTATATTGAACAGTACGACCACTATATGAAACAGACTTATCGTAATCGTTGTACCATTGCTGCTCCCGGTGGCACGTCTGCTCTTTCTATTCCCGTGGTTCATGTCGGTAATATAAAATGTTTGATGAGAGATGTTCGTATCTCCGGGCATGGTAATTGGCAGCATGTACATTGGAGTGCTATAGAATCTGCCTATAACAGCACTCCTTACTTTGAATATTACAAAGATGACTTTCGTCCTTTCTATGAAAATAAATACATTTTCTTGGTTGATTTCAACGAAGAATTGTACAATCTTATTTGTAAACTAATTGATATCGTTCCTGTTACGAAGCGAACGACAGAATATAAAACGGATTGTTTACCTAATGAATTTGATTTTCGCGAAGTCATTCATCCTAAAAAGGATTTTAGAACGGAAGACCCTGAATTTGTCCTCCACCCTTACTATCAAGTATTTGAAAATCGTCACGGCTTTATCCCGAACTTAAGCATCATTGATTTATTATTCAATATGGGTTCGGAAAGCCTGTTAATACTGCTAAAATCAATAGATAATACGCATTTGGAAGCGGAGCATCTCCATTTACCCCTTCACTGAAGCCGAAAGCATTCCTTTGTATCTTTCCGGATCATTCAAAATCTTTATCGCTTCCTGCAACCCGTCATCATCTTTTAATTGCTGAATGATACTACCGCGTTGGTAATAGTAGCGTTTAACGATTTCAACGGAGATTACGCTCTTAATATCTTTGGAGAAGTAATCCAAATCATAATCCAAATTATGTTTTAATTTCTTTTCCAATGCCTCGAACTCAACGGAAGCATTTTCCATATATCCTTCAAAGTCGGCAGTTTCTTTGAGGGTTTTAAGTATCTTTTCGCTTTGTTGGTCATATTTGAAACCTGCTTTCTTCACCATTGTCTTAAAATCATCATAATCAACATCGGATAACACAAAACTTGCTGCCGGTGCTACAGTAGAATGTTTCAAACAATAATCGGTAGCGTAATCAAATACCAAATTGTCGTTGATAAGATAAAAAAGGATGTTAGGGATTTGCTCTAATTTCACCGTCAAATCGGGAGTTACACCACCACCATCGTGCACTTCACGCCCGGCTTCGGTATAAAATACGCGGGTCAAACTGTCCGGCAAACGTCCCATCACATAACCCTCTTCATCTCGTTGTTTATAATCAACGGCTTGTACACAACGTCCGCTCGGAATATAATACTTGGATATTGTTACCTTCAGATTTCCCCCATAAGGCAGCGAACGAGGTATTTGCACCAATCCTTTACCGAATGTGCGGGTTCCTACAATTACTGCACGGTCAAGGTCTTGTAGTGCTCCTGCCAATATTTCGGACGAAGAAGCAGTACCATTGTTTACCAGCACCGTAACAGGAATCTCCGTATCCAATGGCTCACGCATTGTTTTGTAAATGCTTTCGGCTTGTTTCGTCCTGCCTTTTGTGGTTACAATCGTTTTACCGCGAGGCACAAAAAAGTTCACTATTTCTATTGCCTCACTAAGCAGTCCGCCGCCGTTTCCACGCAAATCAATAACAAGTGATGTTATTTCTTTATTTTTCTTCAAGTCGATAAAAGCCTGTTTAAATTCTCTGGAGGGATTCCCCGAAAAACTATTTAGATTGACGTATCCTATGCCACTATCTTCAATAACTCCATAATAAGGTACGGTAGGCAATTGAATGGACTTGCGCACAAGAGTAAAATCCAACGGCTTATCTGTTCCCGGACGTTCCACTTTCATATTAAAACTTGTACCCACTTGCCCGCGGAGCATTTCGCTGACTTCACTATTGGTTTTTCCCATCAAATCTTTTCCGTCTATTTCCAACAGAATATCTCCCGCTTTTAATCCGGCAACAGCAGCAGGCATATTTTCGTAAGGTTCGGAAATAACGGAACGTTTACGCTTGGGGTTGTACGTGATAAAGGAACCAATCCCACCGTAAGATCCTTTTATCATTTGTTCTAATTCCCCTTGTTCTTCCTCCGGAAAATAGTTTGTATAAGGGTCTAATGAACCAAGCATACCGTCAATGGCATTACGGATAACTTTATTGGGTTCAATCGTATCCACATAGAATAAGTCTAACTCTTTAACAATAGAATTGAATATATCTACATTCTTTGCCAATTGGAAATTACGGTCATCACTGTTTTTGAAACCGAAAAACACTCCGGAAACCGCTACAACAACGATTATTGCGGCAATATATCGTTTTTTAAAACACTTCTTCATATCTGTATTTTTAATCAACATAAGAAATAAGTTGTTGTTGGTTTATTCCAGTATTTCGTTGATTTTTAACTTTATCTTGTCCCATTTGGGTTTAGGCAGGGTGGTACCAATTACTTGAATTACGTTTCCGGAAAGTATCGCCCCTATCTTCCCACATTTCTCAAGGGGGTAGCCGCATGTAAGTCCGTAAAGAAATCCGGCAGCATAATAATCGCCTGCACCGGTTGTATCCGTTACCTCTTTTATTGGCAAGGCTTCTATTTTAATTTTTTTAGTTCCTTTTTGGATGTAGGAACCATCCGCTCCAACTTTCACTACGGCTACGCTACACATTCTAGCCATGATTTCCAAAGCTTCTTCCGCTCCTTTTCCCGTAAGAGCTTTTGCTTCGTCCTCGTTGGCAAAGACAATATCCACATATTTTTTTATCAGTAGAAAAAAGAACTCTTTGTCCTCCTCCACGACATTATAGCTTGCCATGTCCAAACAGATTTGTAGTCCTGCTTCTTTGGCTAATTCTATGGCATGTAGAATCATGCCATGATCCTGTACCAAATATCCTTCAATAAATAAATAGGTGTAGCCTTTGAACATATCGAGAGTAAGGTCTTCGGCTTTCAATGTGGAAGCTGCTCCCAGATAAGTGCCAAAGGTACGCTCTCCATCAGGCGAAACAAAGGTGGTAGCCACTCCCGAAGATAAGTTACTCGTAAATAATTTATCTTCTATTTTGTTCTCCTGAAGATTCTTTCGATAAAAAGTGCCGTATTCGTCCTTTCCTATTTTACCGATAAATCCCGTAGCAACTCCCAAACATGCCAATCCTAGAATAGTATTTGCCGCTGCTCCACCGGTAGCCAATTGTGTATTCATCCGGCTTATGCTTTCATTCATCTGCTTCCTTTGGGAAGCATCAATCAATTGCATACTTCCTTTCGGCAAATCCATTTCCTGAAGAATTGTGTCATTTTGTATGGGTACAAGCACATCTATCAACGCATTGCCTATACCTATTATTTTATCCATTTTTACATTTTTAATTTTTTTCGACAAAGATATTGCATATTTCAAAATATCCTATTATTTTTGCAGAGCAATTGAGAAAAACATTCTTCCTTAGCTCAGTCGGTTAGAGCATCTGACTGTTAATCAGAGGGTCCTTGGTTCAAGTCCAAGAGGGAGAGCAAAGAAAATCAAGCAGTTGCAAGTAAATTGTAACTGCTTTTTTATTTTAGGAACATACAATTCACATACAAATTGAGGGATTCTTTGAAAATGAAAGAAGATATAAAACTCAATAACGATCTATCCATATCAATTTAACAATACTTATTTTTTATATTTCTGTTGTAATGCGTCCAATTTTTCTTTCATACTTTGCTCTGGCAATGCCCGATTCACATCTACTTCCTTGTTATTTGTGGAATTAAACACATATAACATAAAGTCAATTAATTGTAATATTTCATCATGAAAATTAACTAACTCACTTTCAGGATGTGCCACCTTTTTATTTCTAACGGTATAGACTTTGGTCCAATTGTTTTCCCCTGAAGTTTTGCAACCAAACTTAAACAATAAGACAGCAGACATTTTGAAATTCGTATCTACAAAAAACTTTTTGCCTTTTGTTGTTGTTTTTTCAATATGATAGTGCCCTCCTTCAAGTTTTATTGCATTGTCGTACGTGTTTTCTTTTGTAGCATGAACTAAAAATTTATGATCATTATGAATAACATAACAGTTATCTCCACTTTCAAATATCGTATCTTGTTTAAGATATTCTTCAATAATCAAGAATAATTGCAAATAGGAATAGTTTATATATTTTTTTTCTTTAAAAGATTCTTCTAATAATTTAAAAGCAATATCTAAATTTACATCCGTTTCTTTTTGAAACGTTTCATCATAATTATTGTTAATCAATTCCTTTAATTTTAAGAACTTATTATTGATAATTTTTAAATTTTTCCCTTTTGGTAAACATTTCTCTATTGTATCATAGATATTTTTGATAGATACCTTGGTAAAATTCACGTTAGCACTTAATTCCGGAGATTCTTTCATGATAAAACCATCTGCACGTGCTTCTTGCAATTCCAATAAATTCCAAATTTTATTTGTCGCGGATAATATAATTACTTGGATACCTTGGTTTATTTCTTTTATCTTTTTCAGTATTTTATAACCTGTTACTTCTTCCGGTTTTGTAGTATCAAAATCATCATCATGCAATCTGAAATCAAGAATAACGACATCGGGATCAAATGTATTTACTTCATTTATCGTTTTTGCAATAATCGTTTCTGTACCCCAACTTTTAAAATCAGCACCAAAGGATTTGTATCTTGTTTTAATACAAATGTTTTCGAAAATAATATTCCATCCTTTATCCAGTTCATCATCAACATATAAAATACTTCCTTGCTGTTGAATTAGTCTTCTTGTGGCTTTTGGGTCTCTCAAATTTGGGTATATGGTTTTTAGATACTTAAAATACAAATTGCCACCAATACTGTACTCTATTTTTCTTATCTGTTCGTCTTCGATGTTCAATGCTTTTGCCCAACGATAGATGCTCCATTCATTGGTAATTGAATGATGAGATTTATAGCTCATTGGAGGTTGAATACCTATAGATTTTATCTTTTCTATAGATTCTTCTTTTGAAAACTTTTTAATTTTACTTTCTAACTTGTTCATAAATTGCTCTATCTCAGTAAAATTATGCTGAATGTAGAACACATTAGGACATTTAAGAAACGATGCGTAATTACAATGCTGAAAAAAGGAAGCCTTGTCTTCTGTACCCAGTAGTATTATGGCAAATTTATCCAGATTATCCACAAGATAAAGATACCAATGTAATGCAAACTCAACACCTTGATAAGACAAACTGTTAGAAGCATCGAATATAGTAGGAATTAACAAAATGTTGGGCTTATTTTCTTTGAAATTCTCAGGAAGCAGAGGGGTTAAATCTTTGGGACTAAAAGCCTTTATTTCCGGTATATTCCGAGTTTTATATTTAGATTTAAAGTCTTTGTTTATATCCTCATTAATGATTTCCGGGAAAAAATATAATGCTGTCATATCAATAATTATTAATCATTTTTTGTATTTGTATATATAAAGTTCCTATTGATATTGAATTTGAATTATTAATACTCTTTTTTAACCAATCCAATATTTTTTCTTTATTTTTCTCTTTATCAATTGTAAAATCATCCCCTTTCAATTCTTCTTTTGTTATTTCAATAATTTCCTCAATACTACTTTTTGCCAAAATATCAGTATTGTTTTTATCCACGAAATACAACATTACCCGATGTTGAAAAGCCAGTAAGGAGTTTATCAGATACTCTTTACCATAAACTAACAAGGGAATATTTATTCTCCTTTTTAGTTTTAATTCATCAAGAAATAAATCAAGATTTTTGTACATATCTCCGCTGTTCACATCTCCGAGTACAATCCCATTTTCTTCATAGAGATTATTGCTTAATCCTCCGCTAAAAAAAACAAAAGGAATTTTCTTTTCCACAAAAAAAGATTTTACATCTTCATTTGTAATGTTGTGTTTAGGAAATGTATATGACCGATGAAAAAGAATTGCTTTTGCATCAGGAAAATTTTCTGACACGTATCTTTCCAGTTCATCTTTAGTGCAATCAAATATTGCTTCTTTGAGATTATTTGAATCAATGCTTTTGTTATAAAATTGATTCATCCGTCCTTTTCTGTCTTCAAATAAATAAATCATTGTGTGACGTTTTTATATAGTTTTATGATGTGTTTTATACCTTTAGTTTCTTTATCCATTTTCTCTATAGAATTCTCATTCAATTTGCGGTCTTTTGTATTTGCCGCTTTTTGTGAAACCGTTAAGACCGTATTATTATCTAAACAGATGATTCTGTAATTATCACTGATATTTCCATGCTTAATTGTTGCCTGAATTTCCCAATCTGCAACACAGAACAAATTTTGCCTGGTTTTCTCAAAATCACCGGACAATCCTTTTAATTTTTCATCATCAGGGTCGCAAGAGAAATAACTATCCTTGTGAAAGATTTCCAATAAATAGCAATCCTTCAATGATTTTAAATTAAGCTCAACTTTATTCGATTTTGATTTGTTTTCCTCAATCCATTTTAGTAGTTGGGCGATAGCCTCGAAAAATAACCGAACATCAATATAGATGTGTAAAGAACCTCCAATTTTGTTGAAGGAATCGGAAAATATTAATTCATCCTGAAAATCAACACCTACTTTATTTTTAACAAATTGTCTAAATCTAGTTTTGAAATTATTTTGATTGTTGTCTGTTCTGAATTCAATCGTATTCTTAAATTGATTTATGTATTTACTAAATGGAACATCTGAAATTATTGCTTCAAAAGGGTGCTTATTAGGGTTGGTATTACACCAATCTTCTACATTTCTCCAACTTTTTTCAATTATATTATTGTCATACGTTTTATATGGATATTCTGTTTTAAAGATAAAATTTTGTACATTACCCCATGTTTTTGAATTTATAGTAGCGGCTATTTTAGGATACTCCTTTTTCGCGTCACTAAGATATTCTTGATAATTAAAAACCATATCTTTATCTGGGTCATGAGTAAACCATTTAAACTTTTCGTCAAGACTAAATTTGTATAGAAAATCAACCATGTTTATAGGGCGGTGTGGTAGGTATTGATAAGTTTCCAATTTATAGGTGAATGTTTTTTCTTGCTTTTTTGGAGGCAGATCCGTTCCAATCTGCCTTTTTAAGTTGTTGATCTCGTCCCACATTTTCTGTTCGTCAATTCCCATTTTTTTTATTTCTTCTTTCGAAAGCAGAAACACCTGCTCCTTATCCGAAGTGTTTAACCGTTTATCGGAAAGTAGTCTTGCAATAAAGTCAATCTTATTATTATTCATTTTATTGTTTCTTTTTCCTTAAAACAAAGAAAGTGTCCAACCACTCGTCGTCCGGATTGTTCTTAAACGGATATTATTGGTGAGCATCAATTTGCAATCCTTCGCATAATATGCTTCCATCGCTTTTTCAATCCCTTCTTTTTCCCAGATGTCGAGGACTTTCGTTATAAATCGGGGATTATCGCGGGAAACTAATTTCTCAAATCTCTTCGATAACGTCGTATACGTGTTGTCCGCTGTCCCTTTCACCATCCTCAGAAAATCTAATTTTCCAGATAAAACATTTTCTAGACTGGGCATCCCTTTTTTTATGTGATTTTTCTCCTTTTTATAATCGCGCAAAAAGATATTTTGCGCTTTCGGATAACCGTATTTCTCCCAATAATACAGCCACATACGTATTTGTTTGATGTATTTAGTCCGCACATTGGCTTTCTCGTTCACAACTAATCCAGTAACTTCCTGTTGACAAAATGCTTGTTGCAAGCGGGTTTTGTCCAGATTGATTTTGAGTAATTGATCTTCTGTGATAATCCGGCTGAGTTCGGTTAAGAATTCTTCATTTGAATAGATATTGTGAAACGAAGAAAACGTAATATCATCTGCATAACGACTGTATTTCAGACCAAAACGTTTTGCAAGTCCGGTTAATCTCCGGTCAAATTTGTTACAAAGAATATTGGTAATCGTAGGAGATGTGGGACTACCCTGCGGTAACACTGTTTTTATTTCTCCGTTAACCTCAAACGGGTGCGTACACAAGCAGGCAATCAGGAAAGCCAATGGTTCACGTTCGCCATTCAGGTTGAACGGTGCAGATAAAAATCCCATTTTCACCCGATTACGATCGAAAGAATGGAAGAAATCTTTCAAGTCTATATTATAAACATAATGACTTCCGATGTGAACTTTTGCATTATCAATAATAGACTTATTCCATACAAATCCCATCGCTGCTTTATGTGGTTCGTAAACGCATTGCAGTACAAAATTCAATATCCTTAATATGGACTTTAACCCTTTAACGGGTGCATTTATGATCCGCTCTCCACCCGATTTCTTCTTGATTCCGAATTGCATATAACGCGTTTTACATAATCTGGGATTTGCATAGTAAGTCAGATTTCTTAATGGAATCGGCTCACAATCCTTTTCGTAAAAGATCGTTTTCGCTTCATTTAATAAAACCACAAAGTCTTCTTTCGTTTGCATACTTGCAAATCGGTTGCAAATATGATCAATATGTTGCTGTTTTATTTTCATATCCCGTTTATATAAAAGTCTCTGAAAATACCCGCCTCAATACTCTTTATGTATGCCTTCTCAAGTTATATTCCTAATATTCCAAATCGAGATTTATTAGAAAGTTTGAGTTGAGCACTGGTTAAATATGAACATTGAAAAAAAACATGCCGATCGTTGTTCCGTTTTGGAACCAGCATGCACGAATCAATATCTTTGGGCGGGTATTTCAAAGAACTATGCTACAAAACTACAACTAATCTATGCAGCCTTTCTGCACAAAAGTAAACTATTTTTGTTTCTTTGTGTCGTAATCTAAAACTTTCCATCATGGCTACTAATAAAAATGCCCAAATTCGATATAAAATACTTGATAAATGCTTCAGAAACAGTGGGAGAAGATATTTTATTGAAGACTTAATAAATGAATGCAATAAAGTTCTTACGGATATCAATCCTGACTCCAAAGGGATTAGTCGGCGACAAATTTTCGATGATATTGCTTTTATGGAAAGTGGTGAAGGTTGGTTGGTGGATTTGGTACGAGAAAAAGATGGTAAACGGGTATATTACCGTTATGCTGATTCTTCTTTTTCAATTAATAATATGCCTTTGAATGAAACTGATATTAATCGCCTGCAAATATCCTTGCAAACGATTTCTCAATTCAAGGGAATGCCGCAATTTGAATGGATGTCCGAACTATTACCTAAACTGAAACAAGAAAATGATTATTCCGATGTAATCGTAGAGTTCGATAGCAACCAATATTTAGTGGGGATAGAATATATCGGAACCATTTACAATGCTATTCTCTACAGGAAAGTCTTAAAAATTGATTATCTGCCTTATCAATATGAAAATAAGTTTCACTTCATCATTCATCCCTATTATTTGAAACAATACAATAACCGTTGGTTCCTGTTTGGATATAATCCCGAAAAGGATAAATATGATTGGAATATTGCATTAGACCGGATAAAAACAATTGATGAAATCCAGGATACATTCATTTCCAATACAACAATTGACTGGAATGAATATTTTGAAGATATTATCGGTGTAACGAAACAATACAACGCAGAACTGGAAAAAATCATTCTCCACTTTTACGGGAAAACCGGGTATTATATCGAATCCAAACCAATACACGGTTCCCAAAAATCGCAATGGATTGATAAAGATATTCTGGAAGTTCATTTGGAATTAATTGTCAATTACGAATTTGAACGGTTTATTCTCTCTTACGCCGATAGTGTAAAAGTTATTCAACCCTTATCCCTAATTGAGAAAATAAAAAGCAGGTTAAATAGTGGATATCTGCTGTATTCTGTCCCCTGATTTTTATTGAGGTTGTTTCTTCTTTACGTCGGGTTGCTTCCCATTCGTTTCCATTTGCAGAATTATACTCAGTCTGCTCACTATACCTATTTTTCAACCCCCGATAATCATCCATCTGTTTGATGTTCAGCATCAGTGAAAAGACAATAATCAAACTCAATACGAAAATGATTACCGAACTCCTCAAAAACTCAAAACCACAAACGGTTACTTTCTTTGGTTTCGGGAACAGTTTCATTAACGGATCCAAAGAAACCTTTTCCGGTGCAGGTAAAGCTTCTATTTGTTTTTTCACACCATTGATGGAAGTGAGCAGTTTATTGTGTTGCCCTACTTGCAGTTTATGCGTATACTCAACGTATTTCCCGACAATAGTGGCTTGTTTTTTTACTATGGATTCTATTTCCTCTTTTGAAACAACCGGATTTATCTCTTGATTAACCGACTGAATTTCTTTTGTTTTACTATTTGCTTGGATAGCATCCAGTTTCTTGCTTATTTCGGACAACATGCCCAAAACAGCTTCATTGTATATGTTTTCTGTATTTTCCATATTTTTATCTCCTTATCCCCTTATATTTTTTCTTTTTCCGTTTTCTCTCTTCTGTCTGTTGATGCAAATATTCCGCTTGGTCGGAGTCATAATCTGAAGATTCGACATCAAACAAACTTCCCAATTCCGATGCCAATCCCGTGATGCCGGATTCAACCGTTTCCTGTAAGGTATTCCAGTCGTTATTTTGCATTTGGGGCTGAATCGGTTGTTGTTCCTGCGTGTTTCCGGTTAAAATCATATTTAGTTTGGAATACGAAAACGAGCGGTCAATCTCCGAACCTTTGAAAGAATAATCCTCTTTTGAAAAGGAAATGCCCTGAACTTCGTTTGTTTGTCCCTTGTATTTGAATTTCAATTCAATGTTTTCCCTGTTCAAGGTGCTTTTGAATTGCTTCCAATCCTTGGAAGATTTCAAAGCGGATTTGATGGTTTTGTATATCTCATACTTGGTCTTGTCCGGTTCATTCAAACGATGGATATTTACCTTGTCCTTACCAACGCCAAAAGTCAAACCGTATTTTTCTTTCAACGCTTTCGTTACCTTTTCATT
>SNRY01000452.1_pt1 | contig 13837 bp, 14 predicted proteins | sample 4693421 | NCBI WGS metagenome assembly SNRY01 (sample SAMN11003215, study PRJNA524138) | termite gut metagenome | isolation source: Bacteroidetes bacterial symbionts from single cell of protist host amplifed... | host: Streblomastix strix ... | reverse complement strand
TCGCAACTCTCCGGCGGGGAATGTCAACGCGTCGCTATTGCGCGCGCCATGGTAAAACGTCCGGCTATTGTGCTTGCCGATGAACCTTCGGCAAACCTCGATGCTAAAAATTCACACCATATTTTGCGAACGATGCGGAAACTCAATGAAGAACTGAAAACAACTTTCATCTTTGCCACCCATGACGAAAAAGTAATGCAATATCTCAAAAGGATAATAACACTCAAAGACGGGGTAATCGAAAATGATTCATTCATTAAAGAACCTATGCCATGCTAATCGTCAAAACATCCTTCAAAAATATTATTGGCGCAGGCAAACGTACTTGGCTCAACGTTTCGGTTTTATCGTTCACTTTTGTCATCATGGTGGGTTATAACGCCCTTATTGACGGGTGGAAACAAGAGGCGCGCCGAGATACGGAAAATTGGGAAACGGGAGCCGGACAAATCTGGCATCCGCAATACGACCGTTTTGATGTGTTTACCTTGCAGGACGCCCACGCCCGTATCCCTGCCGGAGCGCAAACCTATATGGATAACAAAACCCTGACGCCGGTTTTGGTAACGCAAGGCGTCATTTATCCACAGGGGCGTATGCAAAACGTACTGTTGAAAGGCATTGACCCCCATCAAACGATACTCGAAATTCCGGCGCAAGAATTAGCTTCTTCGGAAGAGATAACCGCTATCATCGGTTTGCGTACCGCCCAATCAGCCAATTTGAAACAAGGCGACCGGGTGTTGGTTCGTTGGCGAGATAAAAACGGCGTGTTCGACGCCCGTGAAATTCGTATAGCCGGGGTGTTCGATACCAAAGTTCCATCGGTGGATGCCGGGCAGCTTTGGATGAATCTCAACACTTTGCAGGAAATGACCGGTATGCCGGGCGAGGCAACTTACTTGGTTGAATCTAAAGAGTGTCCGCTAAAAACCGGTATAGACGGTTGGCATTACAAAGACCTGAAATTTTTAATGACCGACATCGACCTGATGATTGCAAGCAATCGCATGGAATCCATTGTTATTTTCTCTATCTTGATGGCTATTGCTTTATTGGCTGTCTTTGATACGCAAACATTGTCTATTTTCCGTCGTCAGAAAGAAATCGGAACCTACATTGCCTTGGGAATGACGCCCCGACGTGTTACCCGCCTGTTTACAATCGAAGGAACAGGTTTCAGCATCTTAGCTATTCTTCTCAGTCTTGTTTGGGGGACTCCGTTACTTGCCTGGTTTGCCCGGACGGGATTTAAGATACCCGAATTCAGTGATAATGTCGTTATGGGCAACACACTGTATCCCGCTTATGAAATTACATCTATTTTATGGAGCATTACATTGATAGTCCTCCTGTCTGCGCTTATCAGCTATCTTCCTGCGCGGAAAATTGCCAAACAAAATGTCGTAGAGGCACTAAAAGGGAAAATTAATTAACATTCGTATGAAAAAGTTTTTATGGAAAGGAATTATCCGCGATAAAGGTCGTTGTTTGCTACCTGTTATAGTGGTTGCGATAGGTGTTTTTGCCATTATTTTCATGGATGGACTTGTTGGCGGAATGATGGAGAACATGATTCATAAAACGGCTAATTTCCAAACCGGACATCTGAAAGTGATGACACGCGCCTATCGAGAAAATGAAGATCAAAAACCAATTGATTTGGCTTTGTTGGAAGTGGAACGGTTGTTGAAAGAATTACATGCGGAGTTTCCCGCTATCAGTTGGAACCCGCGTATCAGCTTCGGCGGATTGCTCGATATTCCGGACAGTCGGGGAGAAACCCGTGCGCAAGGACCTGTTTCTGCTACGGCTTATGACTTGCTTTCAACCGGAAGCAGTGAAGCCGGACGGATTGGTTTGAAAAAAGCGATAATTTCAGGGAATATCATCCGGTATCCCAACGACGTATTGGTCAGCTATGATTTTGCCGATCGTTTCGATGTGAACCCCGGCGACACATTGACCTTTTTCGGTTCCACCATGTATGGTTCCATGAGCTTTACCAACTTTCGTGTGGCGGGAATTGTCCGCTTTGGGGTATCTGCCCTCGACCGCGGCAGTATCATTGTCGATATTGCCGATGCCCGCCGGCTATTGGATATGGACCATGCCGCAAGCGAAATCTTGGGATTCTTGCCCGACGGAGAGTACCACCGGACACAAGCCGAAGAGATAAAAACCTTATTTAACGGACAATATGCAGATGTAACCGATCCGTACGCCCCCGTAATGTTGCAATTGACCGACCAGCAATCCATGAGCGAAACCATTGCTTATACCGACGCTGTGAAAACCATCATGGTTGCTTTGTTAGTTGTGGCATTGTCCATTGTGCTTTGGAATACCGGAGTATTGGGCGGCATACGCCGGTATAACGAATTTGGTATCCGCTTGGCATTAGGCGAAGGGAAAGGACATATTTACCGTTCGCTGCTTACCGAATCGGTATTCATCGGAATCATTGGCTCATGTGTGGGAACCGCTTTGGGAATCGGATTCTCATTCTACCTTCATAAGTACGGAATTGACTATGGTCGCGCGGTGGACAATCTTTCCCTTATGATTGATTCCGTTATTCGTTCCGAAATTACGCCTCGCATGTACTATATCGGATTTATTCCCGGCGTTATTTCCATGTTCATTGGTAGCGCTCTCGCCGGAATTGCCATCTATAAACGAAATACGGCTGCGTTATTTAAGGAATTGGAATGAGCTATCATCGTTCGAGATATTCAATTTGAAAACAAGTATCATTTAAATGAGGAGTATATATGACTGAATACCCTGAAACCATAGATGAATATATTGCCGGATTTTCTCCCGACATACAAAAAACATTAAACGAAATACGGAATTTTATCCGGTTAGAAGTACCGGAAGCAACAGAGAAGATAGCGTATGGAATGCCAACGTTTTATCTAAAAGGAAATTTAGTTCATTTTGCGGCTTTTAAAGACCATTATGGTTTTTTCCCTGATTCATCAGGGATTGATGCGTTTGAAATAGAACTTGCCCGCTATCGCACCGGAAAGGGAACCTTGCGTTTTCCGTTGAATGAACCCCTCCCATGGGATATAATAAGAAGGGTGGTTCGGTTTAGAGCGGATGAAAATATGAAAAAGAGAAAAAAACAGGGATAAGCAAAAAAAAGTGTCAAAGTTAAGGGGGAAAAGTAAGTAAGCGATGGAAGCAAAGTTTATCAATCTTACCAATAAGGTTTGAAATCATTGACGAAGGGAGCTTAGTAAGCATTCTCCATATAGGTTCTTATGCAACCGAACCCGTAAGCATTAAGCAAATGGACAATTATATGGCAGAAAACAACTACACGAAAAACGGTTTACACCACGAAATATACTTATCCGACCCAAACAGAACAGCTTCGGATAAACTGAAAACTATTTTGAGGCAACCTATGAAATGAAGCATTGGCAAACGACTCGCTTCCTCGCTCTTTTGCGCGGTATTAATGTCGGCGGAAACCATATCATTAAAATGAACGACTTGAAAAACGCCTTTGAAGGGATGGGGTTCACGGACGTTGTTACTTACATTCAAAGCGGAAACGTCATTTTTTCGGCAGATGGAGAGAAAACGTCGCTTACTGCCGCAATAGAAAAACATCTCTCGCAGAAGTTTCATTACGAGGCAAGCATGGCGCTGCTTACCGCCGGTGAAATGGAAGCAGTGATAGCCCATATTCCCAAGGGTTTTGGCAATGATCCCGAGGAATACCGCTACGACGTTTGGTTTGTAAAACCGCCGCTCACCGTCGGTCAACTTATGCCGCAAGTACGTATCAAAGAAGGTGTTGATACCGTAGAAAGAGGTGAGAATGTGCTATATACTTCCAGACTGATTGCCCAAGCAGGAAAAAGTTACCTGATAAAAGTGATTCAACAGCCGGCTTATCGTTACATAACCATTCGCAACTGGAACACGACAAGGAAGTTGAACGAAATAATGAATTATCAAAAATAAAAACACCTATGAAAAAACTATTTTTTAGCATGGCAATAGCCGTTTTCGGATTCCATGCACAGGCACAAAATGCGATAGATGTGTTGGATAAAATCGACAAGAATATGTCATCGGATACCCGTATGATTGAATCAACCATGATTATTCATGGGAAACGAAACGACCGTACGATGACTTCAAAAAGTTATGGTATCGGCAATAAGAAATCGTTTACGGAGTACCTTTCCCCCGCGCGCGACAAAGGAACGAAAATGCTCAAACTCGATAAGGAACTCTGGATGTATTCGCCCTCAACCGACCGCACGATTATGATATCCGGACACATGTTGCGGCAATCGGTCATGGGTTCCGACCTTTCGTATGAAGATATGATGGATGACCGGAAACTGAAAGATGTTTACACGCCCAAAATTACCGGCGAAGAAACTGTGGAGGGGCGCAAATGCTATGTTTTGCAACTCTCCGCCAAAGTGGACGATGTGGCTTATGGGGCGCAAAAATTGTGGGTGGACAAAGAACGTCATGTTCCGTTCGTTCAGGAATTGTATGCCAAAAGCGGACAACTGCTCAAACGCATTACCCTCTCGGACGTCAGGCAAACAGGCGGGCGATGGTATCCCATGAAAATGAATTACAAAGATATGCTCAAAGAAGGTAACGGTACGGATTGGATCATTACAAGCATTGAATTTGACAAACCAATCCCGGATTATATTTTCAGTAAGGCAAGCCTGAAGCAATAAAGGTAACTATGAAACAAAGCAAAAAATACGGCGATATGATGGATACCGCACAAAGACTGTTTTACAAGTATGGAACTAAAAGAGTTACCGTTGAAGAAATATGCGTCGAAGCCAACGTCAGCAAAATGACATTTTACAAATTCTTCCCGAATAAATTAGAACTGGCAAAGACTGTTTTAGACAAAATTTTCGGAAAAACGTTCCAACGGTTTTCAGACCTGATGGATTCGGAAATTCCATTTTCCGAAAAGATGCAAGGCATCTTTCAAATGAAAATAGAATTTTCAAAAGATGCCAATTGGGCTTTCTTTATTGATGTTTATAAATCCGACCCTGAGCTGGTTGCACATGTGCAGGGCTGGATACAAAAAGGGCTGCAACTCACCGTGAATTATTTTGTTCAGGCGCAAGAAAAAGGTCAGATGCGGAAAGACATAAACCCTGTCTTACTGCTGGCTCTTTTGGATAAAATGAAGGACATAGCGTTGGACGACCGTGTGATAGCGGCATACAGCAACGTACAGATTTTATTAATGGAAATTACGAAATTCTTTTTATATGGAATCTTTGATGAACGGTAAGGCTTTTCAAAAATGTTTTTGTAATCTTATTCTCCTGTTTTTTACACTGTCTGTTTCTGCGCAAGATACGATTTCGAAGAGTGAAAATCCTTTTCGATACAGCGGGCAATTGTCCGGTTGGACACAGTTTACTCCCGATCTTCCGCTCAAAGGATGGTTGGGCACTCGTTATATTCCGCAGGTGAATTACAAGTTCTCATTGGAAAAAGAACGATTGTTGGATGTGGAAGTTTCAGCCAATCTATTGGGGGATATGGAATCTTCACCCTTCGACAGCCTCACTGTCGATGGTAACACGAAGCCATACCGGGCATGGGTTCGCTACTCAACCAATCGTATGGAATTGCGGCTGGGTTTGCAGAAAATCAATTTCGGTTCTGCACAAATGTTCCGTCCTTTGATGTGGTTCGACCATATCGACCCACGCGACCCCTTACAATTGACCGACGGCGTTTGGGGATTGCTGTACCGGTATTATTTTCAAAATAATACCAATATATGGCTTTGGGGATTGTATGGGAACAAGGATACAAAAGGTTGGGAGATCACGCCTGTGAGCAAACGCTATCCCGAAGGCGGCGGACGGATTCAAATTCCTGTTCCTTACGGGGAAACGGCATTGTCTTACCATTTTCGGATGACGGACGCAACCTCACTCGGAAAAACCGGCATACCCGTCTTCTACGACAGGATTGCCGAAAACCGTCTGGGTTTCGATACGCGTTTGGATGTTGTAGTCGGACTTTGGTTGGAAGCCTCATGGGCTACACTGAACAAAAACCTTGACAACTACGCCAATCAGGAAATGATGACATTGGGGACAGATTATACCTTTGGCATCGGCAATGGTTTGGCAGCTACGTTTGAACAACTGATTTTTTCGTACGACAAAAACGCCTTTGCTTTCGCCAACACCGCCACATTTTCGGGACTTTCGTTATCGTATTCCCTGGGTATGTCCGACAAACTCAGTACCATTACTTATTATGACTGGACAAACAACGATACTTATCTTTTTCTGAATTGGCAAAGACAACTCAACCGGTTCACCTTCTATTTGATGGCTTATTGGAATCCGAAGGCATACGCTCTGCCCGGGCAAAGCCTTGAAAATAACCGTTTTGCAGGAAAAGGATTGCAATTGATGGCGGTTTGGAATCATTAGCGTTTATACCGATTTGCCTGTTAAACGAGAAGTTCGTCTGAAATTAGGTAATCCACAAGCAATTTCAAAAACCAAATCATCAAAAAACAATTTGTGACAACGGTAACATTCTTTGAGAATACGGAATATTTTCACCCGTCCAATACATGCTCTACTTTCACTCTAAAAGAGCTAATCTCCTTGTTTTGTTGTTTTTGAGCCCGGTATAAATCTCTTTCTCTATAACGTCCGTTGCACCAAAGGGCAAGGGGGTGTGTCAAAAGTTGGAATTTACCCCAAAATACTATGGCAACCCCCAATTCAAGGCGGCAGATTCCGCCCGACCTATCACAAAATGGTAAAAACAGGCTTTTGACGCACCTTCATTTATTTTCTTATAAGATTTTGTGTATTTTCTTATATTTGGATTACTTTTGCAAACATCTAAAAAAACAAATAGATTACGTATGGCTACTACAGCGGATATTAAAAACGGTATGTGTATTGACTTGGACGGTCAATATTATTTCATTGTAGAATTTTTGCATGTGAAACCCGGAAAAGGAGCAGCCTTTGTGAGAACAAAACTGAAAAATGTAATTAACGGACGTACCATCGAAAAAACATTTAACGCAGGAGTAAAATTGGATGAGGTGCGTATCGAACGTCGTCCTTATCAATATTTGTATCCAGACGAAATGGGATATAACTTCATGAATCAAGAAACGTTTGAGCAAATTTCTATTCAGAAAAACCTTATTACGGGAGTTGACTTCCTGAAAGAAGGAGATATGGTAGATGTGGTTTCTCATGCCGAATCGGAAACAGTGCTTTATGCCGAAGTTCCCGTAAAAGTAACATTGAAGATTACCTATACCGAACCGGGGATAAAGGGTGATACCGCTACCAATGCAGCCAAGCCGGCTACTGTTGAAACAGGCGCCATTGTGCGCGTTCCTTTATTTATCAATGAAGGCGAACTGATAGAAATTGATACGAGAGACGGATCATACGTAGGACGAGTAAAAGGATAACAAGTTTTTCTCATTGAATTTTAAAAACTTATACAAGTGTCTTTTCAGGTAGCAAATAATCTCATTGATCATGTGAAAGAAAAAGAGCTTTGGCAACTCTTATATGATAATCACAAGAAGGACGATTTAATTGGTATGGGAGACGAGTTCGGTATTAAATTAGTAACTTCGTGGAATAAAAAAAATCTTGCCCAATCCATTGAAAAATACTTGACAGCAGACCCTTCCCATTTAACTTTCCGTATGCCGCTTAAAGAAATACAAGACCTTCAAAAATTATTGCGTGCAGGAGGAGTTATGCCGGAATGTGATTTTGGAGATACTGATATTCTTCGCTTTCCCAATCTATATTTCAGGCATGTGGTTGAACTTATTACAAATGACGGTAAAGAATATTGGGTGGTTCCCGATAATCTGCGAAAAGCATTGTTATCTATTACGAACAGGCTGGATGATGAACTAATCCTCCGCCAATGGGACATAAGAGAAAAAATTATCTGCGGACTTATTTCCCTATACGGTATTATGCCCTTGGAAGACTTTGTAAACATCTATAATGACATAAATGAAGAAGAAGACACATTAAAACCCGCAAACTTAATTCATTTTATTGAACAGCGGGACAGAGCGTTTGTTGAACTTAATCTATTTGCTTACAAGGAAAAAGAATATGTTGTTTCTTCGCGTATGGGAAGAGTAGAAGATATATTGAGCGAAATACTCGGAAGACCGGAACTGCCTTATCATTCTTTCACAAAAGAAGAAGTGTTGGAAATGGGAACTTTGTATTATTCCTTTACTTCTCTGTCATCTAAGAATCTTTTCAATTATCTGACTACAATTTTTGATGTTTCTGCGCCTTTCACTTCGCTTTTGATACGCGAAATAGGAGAAATGGCACAGAATAACGTATCAGTGTCGGAATTAATGAAAAAAATCTTCGAAACTCTTAATCAAGTAAGTGATGGCAAAGATAATAATCCCAATCAATTTCTATCTGTATTAAAGAGGTATGTAAACAATTTACCTCGCTGGGCGTTGAAAGGTAATACCCTCAATGAAGTGATTGAAATGGATGCTTACAGGCAGATTTATCCGCAAATGGAGACAGAAGAAGACATTGATGAAAGTTTTTATCTCTCTTTTGCAAAACCTTATATAAACTTTTTAAAAATCGAAAATGATGATCCTTGTTTTTGCGGAAGCGGAAAAATATACAAGGATTGTTGCGGTGATAATTGATCGCAAAAATATCCAATGGATGAATTTATAGCTGCTATCGAACTCGGTTCATACAAAATAGCCGGAATAGCTGGAAAAAAAAATAGTGATGAAAGCCTGCAACTCTTGGCTTATGCCACAGAAAACGTGCCTATGTCTGTTCGCAAAGGAACGGTTTATAATATTAATAAAACGGCTCAAGGGTTAACTTCTCTCATTAACAGATTGGAAGATCAACTACAAGGTTCCATTGCCAAGGTCTATACAGGTATCACCGGACAGTCGCTTCATTCGGTAAAGAATGTCTTGCGTCGTGATTTAAAGGATGGAACCATTGTTTTGGAACACTTAGTCCATGAAATCAATGACGAGAATTACGGAACGAGATATACCGGCGCTGATATATTGGATATTGTTCCACAAGAATATAAGGTTGGGAATAGTTTTCAAATCGATCCGGTGGGTGTAACATGTAATAGTCTCGAAGGACATTTTTTAAATATCATTGCCCGTTCCTCAGTCAAAAAGAATTTGGAACACGCTTTTAAATTGGCAAAGATTGATATTGCTGATATGTTTGTTACTCCACTTGTTACAGCTTCCGTTATACTCTCTGAAAGCGAAAAACGTTCGGGCTGTGCATTCATTGATTTTGGAGCCGATACCACAGTAATCAGTATTTATAAAAACAACCTGCTTCGTTTTCTCACTTTGTTACCCTTAGGCGGCAACAATATTACTCACGATATTATCTCCTTGCAAGTAGAAGAAGAGGAAGCTGAATATCTGAAAATAGCTTATGGAAACGCTATACTCGAAGAATATGAAGATGAAAAGGAATCGGTATATACCCCCGAAAACAAAACGCACGCTGTCAAACTCAGTGATTTGAATGATGTGGTTGAGGCGCGCGTAGAAGAAATTATTTCCAATGTATGGCATCAAATACAATCTTCGGGTTATGACGACAAATTAACAGCAGGCATTGTAATGACCGGCGGGGGGGGCGAATTTGAAAAATATGGATGAAGCGCTTCGTAGGAAAACAGGATACTCCAAAGTACGGTATGCCCCATTTATTGGTAATGAAGTTTACGATGATAAAAACGTTTTACCAAAAGACGGCACGTGTAATGCTCTGCTTGGACTTTTATCTGCCGGAACAGAGAATTGTTGTCGCTTGGAAGAGGGATTTCAAAATAAAAGTAATCAATCGACTCCTGCAACAGATTTATTCGAGAACGACGAAATTCTAAAAAAACAAAAAGAAGAAACCGAAAATCCGAAAACTTACCACAAGGAAGAGAAAAAGAACACGCTAAAAAAGCCAGAAAAACCAAAAAACAAATGGCTTGCCGGATTTAAAGACCTCTCAAAAGATATTTTTAGTGATGAGGAGATGGAGTGATTGTAGGTAATAATTATCATAAAAAAGAGTATCGGCTATGGATTATAATTTCAAAGATATTGAGAAGAAATGGCAAAAACAATGGAAAGAACGCAAAACTTATTTGGTAAGGGAGGATGAATCAAAGCCGAAATACTACGTACTCAATATGTTTCCTTATCCTTCGGGAGCAGGGCTGCATGTAGGACATCCGTTGGGATATATTGCTTCGGATATTTATGCTCGTTACAAAAGGTTACGAGGATTTAACGTGTTGAATCCGATGGGATATGACGCTTACGGCTTACCCGCCGAACAATATGCTATACAGACAGGGCAACATCCCCATATTACTACCGAAGAAAATATCAAACGCTATAACGAGCAACTGAATAAATTAGGTTTCTCTTTCGATTGGAGTCGGGAACTTCGTACATGCGACCCCATTTATTATAAATGGACTCAATGGGCTTTTATTCGTATGTTCAACAGTTTTTACTGTAACGAAGAAAAAAAAGCTTTACCGATAGCCAAACTGATCAGAGCATTTGAAACGAATGGTACAGAAGATTTGAATGTAGCTTGTACTGAGGAACTCGCCTTCACAGCCGGAGAATGGAAAACCATGAGCGACCGGCAACAACAAGAAACGCTTATGAATTACCGTATCGCTTACTTGGGCAATACGATGGTAAATTGGTGTCAGGAACTTGGAACCGTATTAGCTAATGACGAAGTCATAGAAGGCGTATCGGCACGTGGAGGCTATCCGGTTACACAAAAGATAATGCGGCAATGGTGTTTGCGTGTATCGGCTTATGCCCAACGTCTGCTTGATGGACTGGAAACCATTGATTGGATGGAATCTCTGAAAGAAACGCAACGCAATTGGATTGGTCGTAGCGAGGGAGCCGAAATGCAATTCAAAATAAAAGACGCGAACGTTTCTTTTACCATATTTACTACTCGTGCCGATACGGTATTCGGCGTTACCTTCATGGTACTTGCTCCCGAAAGTGAATTGACTACGCAACTCACCACATCCCAACAAAAAGCGGAAGTAGATGCTTATTTGGAGCGCACTAAAAAACGCACTGAACGCGACCGTCTTTCCGATCGCAGTATAAGCGGTGTGTTCTCCGGAAGTTATGCCGTAAATCCATTAACCAATGAGACTATTCCTATATGGATTAGCGATTATGTGTTGGCGGGGTATGGAACGGGAGCTATTATGGCTGTGCCTGCTCATGATAGTCGGGATTATGCTTTTGCCAAACATTTCGGTCTTGAAATCCGCCCATTAATAAAGGGTTGCGATGTTTCGGAAGAGAGCTTTGACGCCAAAGAAGGAATCATGATAAACTCTCCGTGCGGCGAAGCTTTTCAAGGCGGATTGGTATTAAACGGTTTGACGGTAAAAGAAGCTATAGCTACCACCAAACAGTATATAAAAGACAAAGGTTTAGGACGGGTAAAAGTAAATTACCGTTTGCGTGATGCTATTTTTTCCCGTCAACGCTATTGGGGCGAACCGTTTCCTGTGTATTACAAAGAGGGGATGCCTTATATGATTGATGAAAGTTGTTTGCCGTTAGAACTCCCGGATGTGGATAAGTATTTGCCTACCGAAACGGGAGAACCGCCATTGGGAAATGCTACGTGTTGGGCATGGGATACGGCGAACAAAAAAGTGGTGGAGAATGATACGATTGATCATACTACCGTCTTTCCGTTGGAACTATATACCATGCCCGGATTTGCAGGTTCTTCGGCTTATTATTTACGGTATATGGATCCGAAAAACGGTAATTATTTGGCTTCACCTCAAGCTATTGATTATTGGCAGAATGTGGATTTGTATGTGGGTGGAACGGAACATGCTACGGGACATCTTATTTATTCCCGATTTTGGAATAAGTTCCTCCATGATATAGGTGTTTCCGTTACGGAAGAACCCTTTAAAAAGCTGATTAATCAAGGGATGATACAAGGGAGAAGTAATTTTGTATATCGCATTAAGAATACAAATACGTTTGTATCATTGAATAAAAAAGAGGATTACGAGGTAACCCCTTTACATGTGGATGTAAATATGGTATCGAACGATGTGCTTGATGTGGAAGCCTTTAAAGCGTGGCGACCCGAATATGCCACAGCCGAATTTATTTTTGAGAATGACGGCAGATACACTTGTGGTTATGCCGTAGAAAAAATGAGTAAATCCATGTTCAATGTCGTTAATCCCGATACAATCGTTGAAAGGTATGGGGCAGACACGTTGCGCATGTATGAAATGTTTCTTGGTCCGGTGGAACAATCCAAACCATGGGATACAAACGGAATTGACGGCGTATATCGTTTTATCCGCAAATTGTGGGGACTTTTCTATGACAGGGGCGGGGCGTTCATCGTGAAAAATCTGCCGGCAACGAAAGAAGAATGGAAAGTAATCCATAAATTGATAAAGAAAATAACAGAAGATATTGAGCATTTCTCTTTTAATACTTCTATCAGCGCTTTTATGATTTGCGTTAATGAATTGCAGAATATGAAGTGTAACAAAAAAGATGTTTTAAATCCGTTGACAATTATACTTTCTCCATTTGCTCCTTATACCGGCGAGGAATTATGGGCTGCGTTGGGCAATATTGGTTTTGTATGCGATGCTCAATGGCCTGAATATGAAGAAGAATATTTGAAAGAAGACATAGTAACTTATACGGTTTCTTTCGACGGTAAGACGCGTTTTACTATGGATTTTTCCGTTGATACGGATGTCGACACTATTCAAAAAGTCGTATTGAAAGATGAACGCTCGTTAAAATGGACGGAAGGTAAAGAACCTAAAAAAGTGGTGGTTGTTCCGAAAAAAATAATAAATATCGTTACACGCTAAGGTGAATGATCTATTTATTGTTGATTGATGATTTTGCCATTGTATTTTTTTTCAGAATAACCGGACAAAAATAAGAAAAAGAAAAGTGTGATATTTTTATCCCTGTAAAAGAAAACAAAAGTAATTTATCATAACAAGTAATTGGGGAATGAAGAACACAAAGCAACAATTTGAAGAGGTTATTTGTTTATGTCGTGATTTGTTTTGTAAGAAGCTTCATGATTATGGACCTGCATGGCGTATCATGCGTCCGGTGTCCGTAACAGACCAAATCCTTATAAAAGCCAATCGTATCAGGAGTATTGAAACCAAAGGGGTGAGTATGATAGACGAAGATATCCGGTCTGAATTTATTGCTATTGTAAACTATGGAATCATTGCTTTGATACAACTTGAATTGGGTTACGCCGAAACGACGGACATAAGTAATGAAAAAGCTTTGACTCTCTATGATAAATACTCCGGACAGGCATTGAATTTGATGCAGGCTAAGAATCATGACTATGATGAGGCGTGGCGAAGTATGCGTATCGGTTCTTATACCGACCTTATTTTGATGAAGATTTATCGCACGAAACAGATGGAGAACTTGAAAGGAGATACACTTGTTTCAGAAGGAATTGATGCTAATTATATGGATATGATAAATTATTCTGTTTTTGGATTGATTAAATTAAGGTTTGAGAGCTAAAAAAATACATAGTATCGGTGCGGTAGTTAATCTTTGTCGGTTTATTCTGTCGGGATTATTCATCTTTTCCGGTTTCGTAAAGGCTATTGATCCACTTGGTTCGCAATATAAAGTGCAGGACTACTTGGAGGTATTTGGCGTAGCCCTTTGGTTTCC
>SNRY01000451.1_pt1 | contig 13837 bp, 7 predicted proteins | sample 4693421 | NCBI WGS metagenome assembly SNRY01 (sample SAMN11003215, study PRJNA524138) | termite gut metagenome | isolation source: Bacteroidetes bacterial symbionts from single cell of protist host amplifed... | host: Streblomastix strix ... | reverse complement strand
CGTTGTCTGTCGTGGCACGGAGGGTAGCCTTTTGAATGATACCGTCTTTCCATTCGGCATCCACTTCGGCGCCTCCACGAACGCACAAACCTTTGAAACTACCCGTATGCCATTCCGCGGGAAGTGCAGGGAGAAGTTCGATATATCCCTCTTGCGATTGCAAAAGCATTTCCATGATTCCCGCCGCACCGGCTTCGTTTCCATCGAAAATAAAAATATCCCAAGGGGCACCGGCGATGCCTTTCACCGAAATAGTCAGCATATTCTCCCGCGTCATATCTGTGAGCAGTATCTTGACGCTTTCCCACGCCTTTTCACTCTCTTTTAAGCGAGCATAATAGTTAATCAAATTCGCCCGGCTCCATTCTACGTCTTCCCAATCCTGCAAACCGAGCTTTCGTTCAATGGTACGTGCGGCGGCTTTTGCCAATTCCGGCGTTCGTTCCGTTGAAATCTGATTAAAAGGGTACAGAGCTAACAAATGGGAGGTGCACCGGTGATTGGGTGAGGCTTCTTCATAATCTTCAAACCATTCCTGTAGCCCACCGGATTTTCCTATCTGCAAAGGAGGTAGCTTGTCAAGATTCTGCCGCAAAGAGTCACAAAAACTCTCGTCTTGATTCAGTAACCGTCCACATTCAATGCACACAGTAAATAAATTCCGTATCAATACCAAATCGCAGGTCGGCATCATGGATGCGGCATAGGCACGACCTTCAAAGAGAAAGGCGTTTTCAGGTGAAGTAGAAGGTCCCGTCATCAAATAACCGTTATTGGGATTAACCGTCAGGTAATCTGCGATAAACCGGGCTGCTTCTTTCAAAATGGGATAGGCTGTGGTTTGCAGATATTCCGTATTACCTGTATAAAGGTAATGTTCCCATAAATGAGATGCCAACCAAACGCCCCCTGTAGGGTGAAGCCCCCATCCGATACCGCTTCCCGGTGCAGTGTATCCCCACACATTGACCACCGTGTGAGCCACCCATCCCGGACTGCCATACACGTTCCGCGCCGTTTTGCTACCGACTTTTGCCAAATAATCCATAAAACCGAACAACGGGGTATTACATTCGGGTAGATTACCCGCGTTTGCTGCCCAGTAGTTTTGTTGTGTATTTATATCCAAGTGGTAATCGCATGTCCACGCCATACTGCAAGCCAAATTATCATTCCAAAGCCCCTGCAAATTGGCGGGAAGCGGAGAATCTTCCCGTGAACAAGAAATTAATAGATAACGCCCATATTGCATAAACAAAGCTGCCAAATCCGGATCATTCACTCCTTCTTTTAGTCGCGCCAACCGTTTATCTGTTGGGGAGTCACTTTGAGAAATTCCCAAGGACAAATCAACTCGGCTGAATAAACGGGAGAAGTCATGAGTATGTTCTTTCTTTAGTGTCTTATAATCTTTTAGAGTAACTGCTGCGATATGATCAGCACTTATCTGTGCAGGCTCCGGCAACTTTAGATTCGTGTTAATATCAATAAAAACCGTCACTTCATCCGCTTCTGTTATTTGCAGCGATTGACCGTCTGTAGTGATGCTCCCGCCTTTTGTCTGAAACAATATTTCGCTGGCAAACGCTACGCCTCCTTTTCCAAATTTCGGATAGTTCACCGTCCCGTTCAGCAAAAAGCCTCGGTCGGAGACGATTATTTCGGCTTCTTCCCGCAACATATTCATAGCGGCTGTCAGAGAGATTGCTTTCTTTTTATCTGCTTTTAGATGGATAACCAATACTTGTTGCGGGTTGGAGCAAAAGACCTCACGAGTAAAAAGCACGTCTCCCGCCGTATAGCTTACTGTTGCTACGGCATTCTGCATATCCAGAGTGCGTTTATAGCCGGAGGGTGATGCTTCATGCCGGAAGTTAAGCATCAAATCACCGAAAGGCAAATGACTTCCGAACGTATGGGGAGCACCAACCAGATATTTGATAGCCTGTTCGTTGCCTTCTTTTATTTTCCCGTCAAAAAACAACTGCCTTATTTCGGCAAGTTTTTCTTTTCCAAGGGATATTTCTTGATTCGGATCAGGTTCACCCGACCACAGAGTTATCTCATTTAAAGCAATGGTTTCTTGTGTTGTTCCCCCGTACACCATAGCTCCCAATCGCCCATTACCCACCGGCAAAGCTTGCATCCACTCTTGGGCAGGGCTATCATACCATAATTCCCATGCATGCCCACTTTGTTGCTCATCGGTACAAGAAATAATAAGTAAACACCCGACTATCCATAGTATGTGTTTTTTCATATCCTGTTTTTATTTGATTTTCCGAAAATGAACGGCTAAACCACCTGCCGAGACCATTTGGATTTTCAATTTGCTATTAGAATTGACTTTCATTGTCCGAATGTTTGTCTTTTTAGGATATTTGTCTGCATCCGGAGCATCCGCATAAATCTCTGCCATATAATTCCCATTTTCCAGAAAGCCCAATGAAATTTCGTAATCCCGCTTTTCCCAATTGGTCATAGCACCGAGGTACCAATCATCTCTTTTTTTCCTTGCTACTGTAATGTATTCGCCCGGATAGCCGTTCAATACTTTTGTTTTGTCCCACGCGGCCGCAGGTACATCTTTGATAAATTGAAATGCAGGATCGCCGCGATACGCTTCCGGCCAATCCGAAACCATTTGGAACGGCGATTCATAGACAACATACATTGCCAAATGATGTGCCCGCGTACCCATCACCATCGGACGTCCGTTCATATGGGCATCAAACTCTTCACGCGTTACATTGTTGAAACCACCGGGCGTATAGTCCGCCAAACCAGAAAGCATCCGTGTGAACGGAATAATCAAGCGATTTTCGGGATTATCACGGTAACCAGCTTTCGACTGCTCCATACCGATGATGCCTTCATAACCCACCACATTCGGATAGGTGCGCTGTAATCCCCACGGTTTGGTTGCGCCATGGTAGTCTACCATCAAGTGATGTTGCGCCGCTTTTTCCGCCACTTTGTAATAAAAGTCAATGCCAGCCTGGTCGTCACGTTCGATAAAGTCGATTTTCATTCCTGCCACACCCCATTTCTCGTAGAGCGGGAAAGCGACATCCATCTGATTCCATACATGATGTGCATATAACCAAATAAAAACCTTGACGCCTTTTGTTTTCGCATATTCCACAACTTCGGGTACGTTAACGTTATCACGGCATTTCGTAATATCTTCACTACTCCAACCAGCATCGATGGTCATAAATTCAAATCCTGATTCTGCTGCGAAATCGACATAGTATTTCATGTTTTCCGTCGTATAGGCTTTTTTTCCGTCCTTGTCCAAACTGCCGTTCCACCAATCCCATGCTGATCTGCCTGCCGTAATCCAGGAGATATCCTTGATACGGGAATCTGGATTCAAATTAGTGATAGTATTAGCTTCGATGAAATGAGCCGGTTCCGGAGCTACCATGATGACGCGCCAAGCTGTCTTATGCGGCAATTTGCCAACCACAGATACTTCAGGGTCAGACTGGCTGGGAGCCATCACGGCATCGAAACGATGACCAGTCCACGAGCCGGTTGTGTTACACAGATACATACTTGCGTTATTTTCCAGATCCGTCTCTGTAATAACCATCCATCCTACTCCTGCGACATCAATCAACAACGGCAGACCGAGTATATACTTACTCGCAACGCCGCCCTGGTTGGCTAAACTGGAGACAGGCACCTTGTGATATTCGCTTTCGTAGCCGGATCGGAAATTCGGCAATATCAGCGCATAGCAAAGTGCGTCTTTAGAAAGCCTGAATTCCGTTTTTTCGCTTTTCAGCCGATATTCAATCAACGGTGTTTGTTCAGGTACCAGATAACGAAACGCCACAGCATCGTTGTAAGCCCGCGCTTCGATATTCATTTTACGGTTTGACTCGGAGCGTTCGACCATTTCGATAGTTACCGCCTTATAGACTTCCGATACGACGCTCGTGCGTCCGGTGATTAATTGATAATGATCTTCGCCTTCCGAAAAATATGCGTTGACAATATTGATATCCTCACCTAACGTACGATTACGTTGCAACTCCAATCCCATAGCCGAGGGCTCCAGTAGTTGTTTGTTCTTATAATTCACTTCATAAACTAATTTGGTGTCGTTAGTTCGGAAAGTGATACTCAAGGATCCGTCAGGAGATTTCAGCACGATGTCATTAGTTTGCCCCCAACTATAGAAACAGCAGGATAAAGTTGTCACTATAATGAAAACCGGTAATTTTAATTTTTTATTCATGGTCTTATTTATATCCATATTATTATTACTTATACATCATTGAATGCGCCAGATGTCTCCTTTTTTGAGGGAGATCGTAACCTTGTCGCCGTTTACTGTTTCAGAGGATTGCTTTTTATCATTCAGATAACATTGTAACGGACGATTATCTGTCGGCAGTTTAATAGTTATATTCTGATCTGCAGTAGCTCTGACGGTCGCTTTCGTCAGAATTCCGTCTTTCCATTCGGCATCGGCTTCGGCGCCACCTCTGAGACAAAGTCCTTTAAAATGACCCGTTTTCCACTGCATAGGTAAGGCTGGTAGAAACTCAATGTATCCTTCGTGATTTTGGATTAACATCTCCGCTACGGCTGCAGTGCCTGCCGCATTACCGTCAATGATGAAAATATCCCATGGTGCGCCGGCAATTCCTTTAGGCGAAATTGTGAGCAGATTTTCACGGGTAAACGTATTGAGCAAAGATTGCAGGCTGTTGTATGCCTCCTGTTGGTCTTTCAGACGGGCATAGAAACAAATCATGTTGGCGCGGCTCCATTCCACGTCTTCCCATCCTTCGGCATTAAGCCGGCGTTCGATGGTTTTTCGTGCCGCTATTGCCAGTTCAGGTGTACGGTCTAACGATATTTGCGAGAAAGGATACAACGATAACAAATGCGTTGTATGACGGTGGTTCGGTTGCACTTCGTCAAAGTCTTCAAACCATTCCTGTACCGTCCCATTCTTACCGATCCTTATCGGTGGAAATTTTTGTAACGCACTCTCTAGCGTATAGCGGAACTCAGCGTCAATATCTAATATCGCGGACGCTTTGATACAAGATTGATACGTTTCGTAAACCAACACGCGGTCGCACGTAGGCATCATATAGAGCGACATGTGCTTATCACCATATCTGAATGCATTTTCGGGCGACGTACTGGGGCCGGTTAACAAATAATCCGATCCAGGAATCTCCGTCATATAGTCAAGGAAGAATGTAGCAGAACCTTTCAGAAGCGGATAAGCTGTCTCGGCAAGAAAATCTTTATCCTGCGTGTATTCATAGTGTGTCCACAAATGTGAAGCGATCCATGCGCCGGCAGTAGGAAACATCCCCCACCCGACGCCATCACCCGATGCAGTATATCCCCATGCATTCACTGTCGTATGAGCTACCCAGCCCGGACTGCCGTAAATCGACTGGGCTATGTTGGAACCATGTTCCGATAGGAAGCGGATGTAGTCGAACAATGGTTTATTACATTCGTACAGATTGGTTACATTCGACAGCCAATAGTTTTGCTCGATGTTGATGTCAAGATGATAATCGCATGTCCAGCCCATATTACAAGCCAGATTGTCATTCCAGAGACCTTGCAAGTTGGAGGGAAGCGGTGAATTTTCGCGCGAAGATGCTATCAGCAGATAACGCCCGTACTGAAAGAATAGTGCATCCAGACCGGGATCTTCTCTACCTTTCTTGACTTGCTGCCAACGTTCGTCGGTAGGCAGTTTATCAGCTTCGCTTGTTCCCAACGAAACATCTACCTTGTCGAACAAAGCTTCGTAGTCAGCCGTATGGTCTTTTCTGACCAAGTCATACCCTTTGGCGACAGCTTTGTCGATCGTATTTCTGCAAGCAGACACGTATGCAGGATGATGATAGTCGGTACGGATGTCAATCATCACTACGGCTTCATCAGCATTACTTATTTTTAGCGCTTGCCCATCGGCCTGTACGCTGCCGCCGGTCGCGGATACGTTAACATTGCCAATGAAATTGACTCCGCCAGTACCGTATTTCCTGAAGTTTACCTTACCGGAAAACGTAAGTTCATTACCGTTTGTGGCAAAGAGAGTACTATCCGTTTCGCGTGTCATGGTGATACCCAAATTAAAGTCCAAAGATCCTTTCTTATCAGCCGACAGTTTAACGACCAGTACATTGTCTGGATTTGAACAGAGATATTCCCGCTTATAAGTGACGCCGTCCGCTCGGTATGAAACCGTTGTAATAGCGTTATGCAAATCCAGTTCGCGTTTATAATCGCTTACCGCGCCAGCATCATTGCGGAAGTTCAACAGCAGGTCACCAACAGGCAAATGTGACCCAAAGGAATGCGACCTAACGGTCAGAGTTTGCGCCGCCAGCCGGTTACCTTCTTCGTATTTGCCTTCATAGAACAGCTTTCGCACAGCTGCCAACCGCTCTTTTCCGTCGGTCAATTCCTGTGGTGGTTCAGGTTGCCCCGACCACATCGTTATTTCGTTTAACGCAATTTTTTCCGTTTTAATACCTCCAAAGACCATGGCGCCCAAGCGTCCATTCCCTATAGGGGTAGCTTTCATCCACTCATCGGCAGGCTGCCGAAACCACAAAGACAAGTTTTCTTCCTTTTCTTTGCCGGCTTGGCAGGCTGTTAATGAAAGAAGACAATAACCTATTAAAAATAATCTTTTCATAAAATCAGAGAATCTTTTTTTATTTGTATATCGGACTTTGTTCCAATGTGCCTAAACTCTTATCTATTTCCGCACGGGGGAGCGGCAGCCAGTAATGCTGTTCCGAGAACTGACGTTGGAGCACAGCACGGTTGAAGTCATACGTCTTGATACCATTTTCATCGATCAGGATGTTTACTCCTTTCATATCCACGTTTTCCGTCTCCATAGCGATTTTCCATCTTCTGACGTCGAAGAAGCGATGTCCTTCGAAGACCAGTTCTATGCGACGTTCGTTGTAAATCTTTTTCCTCAGTGCATCGCCTGTTACCGATATCGGGATGAGAGGCATTTGTACACTTTCGCGGCTACGGATGATGTTAAGATATTCACGAGCCGTATTTTCGTCGCCCAATTCAAACATCGCTTCGGCATAATTAAGCAGGATTTCTCCATAACGGAAAAATATCCACGGGCTGGTTGGATGTATGTTTCCTCCTGTCGGCGGAATTTCTTCGTGGAGGAATTTCTTGAGATAATATCCCGTCATGGAAGCATTCCATGATTGGATACTGCTTTCGGGCGAATCCAATCCGCCGCGATACGTTTCCGTCTCGCGTCCTGCCCATACCGATCCGTCGTAAAGAATAGCTGCCGACAGTCGGGGATCGCGGTTGTCGTAAGGATGATTCGGATCGTATCCTGAAGCTAGATTTACGCTGCCGTTATCAAGATAAGGCTGTTCGCCGTTCAACGTTTCGAATGCATCGACCAATCCCTGTGTCGGGTTTTCGGCACCCCAGCCGTTCGAGCCGTTACGTCCCTGGTAGAGATGAAAATCCGTCGCGTTGGCCTGTGAATATGAGCAGGCCAGGATGATTTCATTGTTGTCCTTCAAGAAGGTCTGCTGATAATCGCTTTCCAACGCATAACGGTTTGTATTCAATAATTCTTTTGCTGCGTCGGCAGCGGCCTGCCATTTGGATTTGTCGTTGGAGGTATTGACCAGCGGGCTTGCGGCATAAAGCAGCACTCGTGACTTCAGCGCACGGCAAGCGTCTGCAGAAGCGCGTCCCAATTGACTATCCGGTTGTTTGTCCGGAAGGAGAGGGATGGCCGAGTTAAGCTCGTCTACGATATATTTTACGCATTCGTCGTACGAATTACGACGGACGGAGTAATCTTCGTTCAATCCGAATACGTTGGTAATGATCGGAAAGCCTCCGTAGCGAGCCAGTAGATTGGCATAGATAAATGCACGCAGAAATGTCATCTCGCCAATTGATGCTTTACGGAACGATTCTTCGACTGGTACATCGTTTATCTTTGAGAAGAAAATATTTATTTCGCGCAGTCGGCTGTAGGCCGTTTTCCAGTAATTCAACGTCCAAGCTAAATCACTGACATTGTCGGGACTCAGTTCCCCTCGGAGTATAAGCCGGTAGCTTCCGGAGTTATGGATACAATACGCTTCGTCGGATGCCGAAGTCAATATATCGCCCTGAAAACCTGAAGGCAGTGCCCTGTACGTCGTGTTCACATACAATTGGATAAGAGCCTGGTCTTTCCATACATCTTCTTCCGACAATTTATCCAATGGTTTCATGTCCAGCACATCGTTGCATGCCGGTAAAAACAGGATTGCTAATACATAATATATTATATAGAATACCTTTTTCATGGTTCTTGAATTTAAAATGTTAAATTTATACCTGCGTTATAAGTACGTTGTTGAGGATAATACCAGTATTCCGGCGCTTCAGGATCGTAGCCGAGCTTTTTCATATGGTCGTATATAATGAAAAAGTTGTTGGCACTGACAGATATGCGGACATTTTGAACCATCATTTTTTCACACAGGCGCTTGGGCAAATTGTAACCTAATTCCACATTCTTCACGCGGAGGAATCCGGCATCGAAAAGCCAGTGCGTCGACTGGACATTGTTGTTACCGGCATCAAGACTAGCCCTGGGCATCGTCGCGTTGGTATGCTCAGGCGTCCAGTGGTCTTCCCAACGGTATGACGAGAAGTTGCCAAGCGAATAGCTCAATATCGGGAAGTAGCCTCCGAAATACGTCTTTGCATTTTCCTGGCCCTGGAACAAAAGAGCCAAGTCGAAAGATTTATATTCGAACGAAGCCGTCAGTCCATACATGATCTCAGGCGTACTTGTTTCTCCGATTCTGATACGGTCTCGTGAGTCTATGTTTCCGTCTTTGTTCACATCTTCATATTTAATGTCACCCGGCTTGGCGTTAAGGAAGTGGGGATAACTGTCTACGTCAGCCTGATCTTTGAAGATGCCGAGCGAAACGTAATAGAGTTCTGCCCCGATAGGTCTGCCGGTAGCCATTTGGTATGGTTCGGCGGCGGGTTGTTCGTCGCTGAAGATAACTTTATTGCGGGCAAACGAAACGTTACCGGAGAGATGATATTTTACATTGCCAATCTTGTTGTCGTGCGTGAGGGAGATCTCAAAGCCGCGATTGTCAACGATACCGATGTTTTCATCCGGAAGCGTCAGACCCGTATAGTCGGGAATGATAGCCGTTCGTTTCGTCAGAATATCCGATCTTCTCGTCTTGAAATAGTCGAACTCGATGCCGAAAAGTCCGTCCCACATTTGTGCGTCGAAACCTGCATTCCACGTGACAGCGGTTTCCCATGTGATATTCGGATTAGGCACGCCGCTTTGGATAAGTCCGTTCACATCTTTATTACCTATCACATAAGGATTGCCGTAACCATAGGCGGTCAGATATTGGAAAGCGTTGACGAGGTCGTTACCCATCTTGCCATACGAGCCTCTGATCTTAAGATTATTTAGATGTTCAAAATCTTGCATAAACGGCTCTTCGGAAAGACGCCATCCAGCCGAAGCACTGGGAAAGAATCCGAAACGTTTGTCGGCGGGGAAGTTCGGCGAACCATCGTAGCGGAAGGTTAATTGCGCCAGATATTTGCCAGAATAGTCATACGTCAAGCGGCCATAGTAGTTCTGCCGTGCTCCCTGGGTTGCCTTTCCGTCGTTAGAGTGCAATGTCTTGTCGCTGCTGCCGGCAAACAATTCAGGCAGGGCCGTCGAAAGGAAGCCGCCGCGTTCCGCCCAAAAGTTGCGGTCGAAGATTTGCTGTTGTTCGTATCCGAACATTGCGGCTACGTTGTGCACGTCGAACTGGTGCTCATAATTGACTTTGGCGGTGAGGTAAGAGAACGTACGCATGGTCATCGTGTTGCGCAATTGGGCTAAGTCGGAGCCGTAAGCGGAGCGCCCTTTTTCCAGTTCGCCCGTCACCGCATTTTTGAAGTACACATAAGTCGGTTCTTCGAACCGACGGACGAAAGTATGGTACGTATCGTAGCTTCCGAGGAGGTCTACCCACAGTCCTTTAACCTGAGGCACATCAATGCGGAAGGCGAGGGATCCCTGGAGAACCTTGACTTCTTCTTCGCTGAATCCAGCAGTATCGTCCACGCGATTCAGGAGGCTTTCGCTACCCCGACAAGGGTAGAGCAAATCCGTACCCGGCCAGTAGGGTTGCCAATCGGGTTGATCAAGGAAGATATGGCTGTAGAGATTCCAGTTGTCGAACGTCGGATAGTGATTCTTATCGTAGCGTCCGGCTAAATTCAAGCTGACTTTGAACCAGTCGGTGATTTTCGTATCAACGTTTGAACGGATGTTATACTGGTTAGCTTGCGTGGTACCGTTCTTAAAATGTCCACTTTGGCCTACTTCGCCGAACGAAATGTAATACTGCGAACGTTCGGAGCCGCCGGAAACGGACAGATTGGTACGGTGCTGAGGTGTGAGTTTCTTGGTAATGAAATCATACCAGTCCGTGTTGGGGTAGTACGGATCGCTTCCGTCCTGGAATTTGCGGAGTTCATCGGCGGTGTATTTGTCCGGACGTCCGTCGCTATCTTCAATTTCATTATACATCAACCCCCATTGATAGGAGTTAGCCACGCGCGGTTTACGTGTCTGTTGCGTATAACCCTGGTTGTAAGAAAGGTTGATTATAGGCCGTGCATTCGTACCGCGTTTCGTAGTAACCAATATTACGCCGTTAGCCGCCCGTGCGCCGTAGATGGCCGCCGAGGCGTCTTTCAGAACGGTAATTGTTTCGATATCATTCGGATTGAGTTGTCCCAGACCTTCGCGTTCAATGCCGTCGATGATGACAAGGACGTCGTCTTTACCCGTAGTACTTCGCCCGCGGATATATATCTTCGGGTCATCGTTACCCGGTTCACCCGAGCGGTTGTTGACGGTCACACCCGATAGCCGTCCAGCCAAAGAATTGGCCACATTGATCGTAGGGCTTTTCGCGATGTCATCGCCTTTTACCGACGTAACTGACCCTGTGAGCGTTACTTTCCTCTGCGTACCATATCCGATTACGACCACTTCGTCGAGCGACTTGGTATCTCTTTTCAGAGCAACCATCAGACTGGTTTGATTTCCAACCGGCGTTTCAACGGACGTATATCCAATAAAAGAAATAATCAGCACCGCCCCCTGTGAAACGTTTAACGTGAACCGTCCGTCCACATCCGTAATTGTACCATTGGTTGTACCTTTTTCAACAACATTAGCACCAATAACAGGCTCTCCCTGTTCGTCGATTACTGTGCCGGTGATGCGTTTGCCTTGTTGGGAAACAGCCGGTTGGGTGCGGGTAGTGTTGATTTTGTGTACAATGATGCTTTTGTCTTTAATTTCGAATGACAAATCTTGTCCCTGTAGGATTTGTTTGACTACATCATTAACAGATTGATTCTGTGCTGAAACAGAAATAATCTTCTGCGTATTCACATCGCCAGATTCAAAGACGAAAGAATATCCGTAATCTTTCTTCAATGTTTCTATGACGGTTTTTACAGTTACATTGCTTATACTCAGGTTGATATTTTGCGGAAATAAGGTTAGATGAAAGCAAAACACTAACACAACCAAATAAATGACCTTTCTTTTTTGTCTCATAAAATTTAAAAATTATGATGGTTTAGTAAATAAGATAATAAGGAAAGCAATGAAATTATTACATTTGTCATCACTTTCGGAACTTCGCAAGATGAATGGCCGAATGTATGAAACCGGGGGATTGCTTTTCTTCCGGTTCTTTTTTTTGGCCATGCGAATGTGGATTATTCTAACTTGTATTCATGGCTTTTTGTATTTATTAAAGTTAACAATCAGGTTTATTCGTTTATAGAGCGTAATAATATATATTTTTCGTTTTTACTGTATTTCAGTTTGTTTGTTAATGTTAAAAGTTCGAGCACTTCTTCAATATTTTGTTCTTTACGGATAAAATTACCATAGAAGCGGAAGGTGTTCAATGAGGGATCGACAATGCAGATGATGACATTATAACTCCTTTCGAGTTCTTTGACTATATCGGGAAGTAATACCTCATCAAAGAAGAGAAAACCGTTTGTCCACTCAACGGCATTTTGGGCTTTTACTTGGGCAATACGCATTGCTCCACTTTTCTTATTTAAGAAAACTTTCTGGTCGGGTAGCAGCTGGATGGCTTTATCTTTCTTTACATGATTGCTTGCCAGTATTTTTCCTTCCAACAGGTTGACTGTAGCTTCTTCGTCATCGGGGTAGTTTCTAAAATTGAATTTCGTACCCAATACATTAACGCATAACTCTTTTGTTTGTACGTCAAAAGGCAACTTTTCATTCTTTGTGACTTCGAAATAACCTTCCCCCAGCAGGTTTACTTTTCGCTCGCTTATGCCAAATCCCTGCGAGTACGTAATTTTTGATCCAGCATTCAGCCAAACCAATGTACCGTCGGGAAGTATCATCTTTGTTTTTGATCCAGAAGGCACTTCAATGACTACGTCGGTAAACCGGCTCTTTAGTTGTTTTCCTCCCTGCCAATAAGCTGCATAGGAAACGATAAACAAAAGCACAACCACTGCTGCCACATAGGCAACAGACCACCAGGAGAACTTCTTTCTTTTTCTGATGCCGACACGTAATTGAAAACGTTTAAGGGCTTGCTCTTTATTGAAACAACAGATATCGGATGCGTTAATGGCTGAAAACCATATTTCCCTCATATTCAGAAAGTATACCTTGTTTTCTTCAGACGCATGTATCCATTCGTTCAATTCGTTACTCTCCTCCGAACTCAATCCCCTGGTCAGACAGGCAGCAATCAGATCATCCACATGTTGCAATACGTTAGGTTCCATTTTATTATAATGACAGTTAAAACAGGTAAGAGGGTAGTGGAAAAGAAGTATTTTTTACGGATACAAAAATATTCCGGCAAGCAAAAACAAATATTTACCTAAATCGTTCTTTAACAGGGAAAGAGCCTTTTTTATATGGTATTTTACGGTATTAACGGATATAGCTAACTCATCAGCAATTTCTTCATAGCTCATCTCTTTAAACCGACTCAACCTAAATACGGCTCGTGTCGCTATCGGTAATCGTTCAATGGCCGCCTGAATCTCCTGATCTAATTCTTTTTCCAAGAGCATAGCTAAAGGGTGATCATCCGCCTCTGCATGTAAAAGCAACCATTCTTGCGAAGGCTGGCTATTCATGATGGAAAAATTTATACTGCGCTTATTCCACTCTAAATTCATATAGTTAATACAGCGTTTTCGTACTGTTTGAATTAAATAGTTGCGAAGCGATGTCGTGATACAGATTTCTTCCCGCTTTTCAAAGAGATGGAAGATGGTGTCGCCTACTACCGTTTCAGCAAGGAAGTCATCCTTCAGGAAAGCATATGCTATCTTACACAATAAAACGTAGTAACAATCATAAATATACTTATATGCTTGACTGTCACCTTGCTTTAACAGAGAAATAATTCTTTCTTCTCTTTCTTTCATAAACAGTAACACAAGGCTTGTTTTTTCATCCCCTACAAATTTACGTAAATGCAATGAATATTTGTCATTCAGCAAGTATCTTATTCCAACCTTAGATTTGTACCGACAAAAAAGGAGATTAATTTTGTGAAAGAATATTAACAATAGATTCAAAAAGAAAGGAAACCAAGCAGTAAACTATTTATTCCAAAAAGCACGACTTATCTATTTCTTTAGTCCTGCCTTGGTTTTCTTGAAATATAGACCTGTATAAGAATTTAACCTGATGTTATTAAGGTTGTTAGGATTATTT
>SNRY01000450.1_pt1 | contig 13853 bp, 10 predicted proteins | sample 4693421 | NCBI WGS metagenome assembly SNRY01 (sample SAMN11003215, study PRJNA524138) | termite gut metagenome | isolation source: Bacteroidetes bacterial symbionts from single cell of protist host amplifed... | host: Streblomastix strix ... | reverse complement strand
ATAAACTCAAATGAAAGCATTAAGAAAATATATTGACAGGATAAAACCAAATTTTCAAGAAGGAGGCAGGTTTCACGCTTTTCGCTCACTCTTCGATGGAATTGAAACATTTTTGTTTGTGCCTGATCAAACGTCAAAATCGGGAGCGCATATCCACGATTCGATAGACAGCAAACGTATCATGTCGATAGTAGTCATTGCGTTGCAATTCCTGCTTGGAAGAACAGGCAAATTCGCACAAGGCAAAATCTTCCGGAGCGATTTCATACATACCTAATTGTTCCATACGGTCTATGTCATTGGTAATTATCGCTTTCAACAAATATTCGGGCAGTATGTCCATCGAAAGCAAACGGTCGTATTCGTGAGACATGATCATGTGTCGCCTCCCTCCTTTGATACGGGCGTCTATGACATATTCACGCCTCATGAAGAGTTCAAACAACCAACTGAAATAAGAACGGTTCAAACTAAAATGAGTTAAACGAGGCGTAATCCATCCCAGAAATTCATGCGTTTCCCTGCCTTCGGGGATAACCGTGAGTTGATTGTGGAACGCACCTAAAAAACCATTGGGAGAAATACATTTACCCGTCAAAACGTTTCCACTGATATAACGCAATTCTTTCTCCGTTGCAACCTTATTTTTACTAAACACATCCGTAAGCAAAGCTCCCACCTGAAGTTTACAGTATGCCGGTTTCTTCACCTCCGAACCGGTTAACGCCACCGTGCGGGTAAAATCCGTGCGACCGGTATTGAACAACCGACCTATAAACAAGACTTCTTCCGCTCCCATTACCCATACTGTTTCTCCTTTATTAACAGGTGATACGTGATGTATCTGCACACTCACATTCCCCGCAGGATGCGGACCGTCAAACACATTCACCGTTACGTTTTTTGCCTGAGTCAATGCGGTTGCCTGTTGCTTGGCACTTATGCCCAAATAGGTTTTTGCCATCTTTGCCAAAGCGTCCAATCCTGTTTGAAAATTAGCCTCTTCGCCCGCTAAAACAAACTCAAAGTCCGGAGCCAAGGGTTTGCTGTCGAAAGCGGAAATGAAAATAGCTTTGGGAATCACCTCCGGGTTGGCAATCACATCATAAGGGCGTTGCCTGAAAAAGGCAAACAAGCCTGCTTGCATCAATACCGCCTTTACTTCCTCACCAGACATCCGGGAAACCTCTTTTTTACCAAACTCTTCATAATCTTGCTCTTCTGCCGCTTGCACGGTAATATTCAAAAGTTTGCGACGTTCTCCCCGTTCTACGCTTGTTACTACCCCGCTAACCGGCGAAACGAATTTCACTTCGGGATGATTTTTGTCAACAAACAAAGCACCTCCCGCCATGACGTATTCCTGTTCCTTTACCACCACTTTGGGCGTTACTCCTGTAAAGTCATCCGGCACCAGCGCATAAAATTCCGGTTTCTTTACCGGAAGGTATTCCTCCGCCGCTTTCCCTTTCAAACGAATATCAAGCCCTTTCCGTAACTTTATTCTATTTGTCATAAATGTATTAATTTCCTAATTCTTCCTGCAAATTTAAAACAATAATCGCAAATAGCCTACTCCACCGTATATGTTTTTATCCAATTTGATACTCTGTTTTTTCATCTGAAATGATTCGATTTTGAGAGAAAAAAGTGTTAATTTAACTATTTTGGCATCAAAATTCGCAGAAAAAGCCGAGTTTTTTTGTTAATTTCAATGGTGTTTTGTCGAGACGCTTTTTGAAAAAATTATACAGGTATTGTGTTCGCAGACAGGACAGGACAAGGTATGGGCGTGAATATAACCGTACAAAGATTTTAAAAATAAATACAAAAGTTAACTTTTTTGGAAAAAAATAAATTTCTGCCATTTTGTTTGATTCTTCGGATTAATGATTGGCACTGTGGTTTGGCATCCTGAGGGAGGGCAAGGCATGCCTTGCCCCTACATTCTTTACGAGGGTTTGTTTGGTTTACCAAAATTCAAATTTTTTTCCAATTCTGCAATCTGCGCATCCAGTTCTTCATCGGTCATATCTGCAAAGGGGCTTTTTGCTTCTTTTTCGACTATTCTGATATTATTCGTTATTTTATATCCGAGCATGGCATTGATGCAGTCGAGGCTTTTTTGCTTGTTGTAGGTTTTGATTTTTACTTCTTTGCCATACTTGGTTTCGCGGATGGTTATTTCTTGTATGGTTGCTTTTTGCTCGGGGGTAAGACTTTCAAATTTTTCTAACGTCATCCAGCCGTTGCATAATTTTTTGGTGTCGCTGAATGCGATTTTTTCGTGTTCTTTCAAAATGCGTAGCGCGGATATTCCGGAGATTTCCGCCAGATTGTTTTTCAGGTATTTGATTCTTTCCTGAATGTCATCTCTTTTTAGCAAACGTGAAGCCATCTGCTTTGCTGTTTTTTCCTTGTATTGGGCGTTAATTGCCGCCTTGGTGGCGTTCAGGTACATGACGTATTCGTAACAGAATCGTTCTTCTTTGGGGGTCAATGTGCGTTCATCGATGTCTTCTTTTTTCATAGTGGTTTGCTTAATTGATTAGTAAATTTGTTTTCTGTTTTTTTTTGTTGTTACCATAAGGTATCGTACAGCAAAGTTATATAATGTGTTATGGTGATACATATTTTTTAGAAAAAGTTATTCGCAAGTTATTCACATTTTGGGTTTGGCAGGGGTTGGGTTGTTGAGATTTTCTTTGCCTATTTCATAAGGCACGTTAAAAGATTTATAGTTTAGCTAATTATTAACAAAGTAATGACAAAACCCTCTGTAAATACAACGGGAATCGCTAACTTTGTAATAAAGTGGCACAATAGGAGAGAATAATGACTTATCAAAATCTTTTAAGTTGTTTAACATTATTATTTATTTTACCTTCCTGTACGAGTAGGTCGCCGAATATTGTGGCTGTATGTGAAGAAGACAAAGTAGGGAATAATGTTATTATATGGGAAACTCCGAGTCGCATAAAAGGAAAAGTAAAAGTATATGCTTCTACAAATCCTGATCGTATTCCACCAAGAAATCCTATTGGCATAGCCAATATATCCGATCATCGGTTGGTCATTGTTACTAATGATCCTGTTCGGCGTTATTACTATTTACTGGTATTTGATAACCGTTACCGGATTAAGGTCGCGGGGCGAAAGGTTGACGTTTTGGGTATTCAAAATTTATACGATATAGGGGGTTATAAATTGAATGGGGGGAAAAGCGTTAAGTGGGGAAAACTTTATCGGGCTGGCGAAATAGGCAATTTGAATCACTATGCGTTGAACAAATTAAAGAATACAGGTATTAGAACCATTGTAAATTTGGACAATACGGTTTCTGAACGAACAGATAATTTTTTAAAAGAATCGGGATTCAATGTTATTTCTGTTCCTTTGCATATTATTGGAAACCAGATATACAAAGATTTGCAGCAAAAGGAAATTGTTAATAATGACACGATGTACCAGACTTCCGATTATATTAATCGTGAGTATATAACGAAACATCAATCGGAATATAAAAAGATATTTGAAATATTGCTCGACAAGATGAGCTATCCCGTTATGTTTCATTGTTCTTTGGATAAAAGATACTTAGCTGTCGTTTCTTCATTGGTATTGGCTGCTTTGGGAGTAAATCCCCAAAGTATTATGGAGAATTATCGTTTGATTAATTCAAGTTCAACCGTTTCGCCCAAATCCGCTTACTATTTTCCTGAAAAATCAAAGAAAACTACCGGTATTTATGAAGAATTTTTGAAGAATTTTAAAAAACAAATAGAAAAAGGCTATGGAAGTATGAATACCTATTTAGAGCAGGAAATTGAATTGAGCAAAGATGATATTGTGCAATTGAAAAACATCTTGTTGGAATAATAGGGAGGAAAATAACTTAATTAAAAACAGGTGAAGAATCATTCATGTTTTAAGTAGGAAATGAATCATTACGCGCTTGTATGTTTTTTCTTATCTTTTGTTTGTACGAAAAGGGAAAAAAATAGATGAAACTGATTATAGAAACCCTTCCTGCTTTTTTTGTTGAAGAGGACAAAATATTGACTATTTTTTTTGAAGAAGGATTAGACATTCTTCATCTTAGAAAATCCGAAAGGTTAAGCATCTATTCCGAAAGGTTGTTGACGCTAATTCCAAATAAGTATCACAAACGAATTGTCATTCACGATCATTTTTATTTGAACGATGATTTCAACCTTATGGGGATTCATCTGAATCCATGTAATCCGGTGAAACCGCTTGACTATTCGGGGCATATAAGTTGTACTTGTTTTTCGAAAGAACAAGTGAAAAATGAAAAAAATTCGTATGATTATGTGTTTTTAACTCCTGTGTATGATAGTATTTCTCGAAAAGGAGTCCACGCTCTTTATACTTCCGAAGAATTACGCGCGGCTGCTACCGAAAAAATTATTGATAATAAGGTAATGGCTATGGGAGGGATATGTCTTGATAACATCATGGAGGTAAGAGATTTTGGATTTGGAGGTATCGTGGTTCACGGGGATTTGTGGAATAAATTCGATATATGTCGCGGAAAGGACTATAATAAGCTTATTGACTATTTTAAATTACTTAAAAAAGCGACGGATTGAAGGGGAAATCTTGTTTATGTAGGAGTATTACGTATGAAATTTGCTGTTTTCGGGAATGTTCATCAAACCCAAAAATCTTTTTACGCCGGTCTCCTTTTTGATTTATTAAGGAAACGGAATGCCCAATTATGTATATGCAGGGAATTTTATTCTTTCCTGAAAATGCAAATGAAATTGGACGTAGAAGGCTTTGAGCCGTTTGAGAATGACGATTTTGAAGCGGATATGGTGATTAGTATCGGAGGAGACGGCACCTTTTTAAAAGCTGCCGGTAGGGTTGGGGCTAAGAATATTCCTATTCTTGGTATCAATACCGGTCGTTTGGGTTTTTTAGCCGACGTAATGCCGGAAGAAATAGAATCGGTATTTGATGAAATTTTTAATAATCATTATACAATTGAAGAACGTAGTGTGTTGTGTCTGGATTGCGGCGATAGAAATTTGCCAACTTATCCTTATGCGTTGAATGAAATAGCTGTGCTTAAACGAGATAGCTCATCCATGATAACGATACATGCGACAATCAACGATAATTATCTTACTACTTACCTTGCCGACGGGTTGGTTATTGCAACGCCCACCGGATCGACGGCTTATTCTTTGAGCGTAGGGGGACCTATTGTTGTGCCTCATTCCAAAGCCATTGTTATTACTCCCGTTGCTCCACATAGTCTTAATATCCGACCTATCGTTCTTTGCGACGACCAGAAAATTGTATTGGACATAGAAAGCCGTAGCCATAATTTTTTGGTGGCTATTGACGGACGAAGTGAAACTTGTATGGAAAAAAGCCGGCTTATTATCCGACGGGCGGATCATACTATTAAAGTTGTTAAACGATTTGAACAAAATTATTTCCACACGCTTCGTGTTAAAATGATGTGGGGAATGGATAAAAGACATTGAGATTCATCCTGTCAGGATATTAAATATGGTTAAATAAAGGATCGGTTTATACAAAAATCTATCTTTGCATAATGAAAATAAAAAAGTTACAAAAAAATAATATTTTATAATTTTATCATGATGAAAATAGTCAAAATTGTTCATATCATTGCTGTTGTTGCCATCATTTTTTTATTTGTACAATGTTCCGGTAAGAAAAATGGGGGAGCTATTGCAGGAAGTTCGGGAGAACCATCTGTTTTAACCGGTCTAAGAATTGCTTATGTGGAAATAGACACGTTGTTAACTCAATATAACTTTTGGAAGGATTTAACTGAGATGATGACAAAGAGAGAAGAAGATATTCGCGTTACCTTAAATCAAAGAAATAAGGAATTGGAACAAGATATACAAGATTTTCAACGTAAATACGAAAATAACGCTTTTGTCAGTCGTGAGAGGGCGGAACAGGAACATAATCGCATATTAAAGAAGCAACAGGATTTGCAGGAACTTCAAAACCGGTTGACAAATGAACTTGTAGCCGAAACCCAAAAGAATAGTTTGCGGTTGCGTGATTCTATCAATTCATTTTTGAAAGATTATAATAAAGAAAAAGGTTACACTTTCATTCTAAGTAATACCGGATCGGATAATTTGCTTTACGCCGATAAAGCATACGATATTACGCAAGAAATAGTAAATGGTTTGAATGCGAAATATACTTCGAAGAAGTGAAATAAGGGTTATAAAAATCAATAGTTAATTATAGTTAGATAGCGGTAAATCAATAGTTTACCGCTATTTTTGTTTACCTCAAAATATACTATCTTCATAGCCTATTTCTGTAACATATTTATCATATATTTGTTACAAAATCAGAAGTCATATAAAGATGGAAAGCATTGAATTTCAAATAGAAAAAAAGATAAAAAATAGTCAGCGTGGAAAATTGTTTTTCCCTGATGATTTCGCCATATTCGGAACATATTTATGCAAACTACTGATAATCAATTATGTTAATCTTTGAATACGAAAAAGTGATTTGCCGGTAGGGGTAGGGGGAGAATTATCTTCCGGCTTGCTTTATAAGGGTTCGTATCTTTTCATTCAAATTATCGGCGTTAATGAGTTGTTCCAAAGTGAGGTGCATACGATAGCGCCAATAGTGTCGCGGATTGGCGGGAATATTGATGCGCTCTTCATTTACCGATGGGTTTCTTAGATTTTCGTCGATGGATAGCCAGTCTTGCAATGAAAGGATGCAAAGTAAAGAATGGCTATGCAGATGGCTGATTACTATTTCTTTGCATATTTCGGGAGTTGCAGAGAGGGGCGCTGTACCATTGCGTTTCAATAGAGTGTTGTAGTAACGTTGCGTCTGTTCTTTGTCTTCTTCCCACCAACCGCGCAGAGTGGACATATCGTGGGTGGAGATGGCACATACGGAACGATAGGGATATTTGTTCACAGAATTAAATTCGTTGTGTGAATCTTTGGACATCCGTTGAATTTCGAGGCTGAGAATGTGCAGGTTGTTCATGACTCCCGATACGCTTTCGGGTATCATTCCCAAGTCTTCTCCACAGACCAACATGCGTGTGGATTGCGTAAGTTGAGGCAGTTTTTTCATTGCTTGCTCATACCAAAATTCGTTGTGCCGGTGGTAGTAGTAATCATCGTACAGCCGGTTGAACGCTTGTTTTTCTTCCCGGTTAAGCGTCCTGTATATATAGGCGTATTGGGCAGTAATACGAGGATGGTATTTATACGGTTGTTTTTGGTCGGCTATAAACAATACATTGGCTATCAAGGTATAGAGTCCTTCACGAATTTGAACGGAACGGGTATCTGTTTTTCCTGCAAAAAAAGCTTCTACTTTTTTTTGCGTATCGAACTCGGCACGCATTTTATAAGTTTCTCCGCCGGTATTGCGAAGTTCGATAAAGGTTTGTTTGACATATTCCGTGCAGGCTCCGAACACTTCTTTCAGAAAATCTTCGCATAGATAGGGGGTCAAGTAGAAATCTTTTCGGAAAGGTAATCCGTAGCTTTCTATTTCTTCGCTGCTCAGAGGAAGAGCCGGCGCAAATTTTCCTAACAATCCCTGTACGGCGTTTACCGGCATTTCCCATATACGAAAAAAACCGAGAATATGGTCAATACGGTACGCATCGAAATATTCCGACATTTTCCGAAACCGTTTCATCCACCATTTGTAACCGTCTTTCTCCATAACCTCCCAATTATAGGTCGGAAATCCCCAATTTTGTCCGGTAACGGAAAAATCATCGGGAGGAGCGCCCGCCTGTCCGTCCATGTTGAAATAGTAGGGTTCTGCCCATGCTTCCACACTATCCCGACTGATGCCGATAGGAATATCGCCTTTCAATACCACTCTCTGCCGGCGGGCATAGGTGGTTGCTTCCAAGATTTGAAGATGAAGGTTATATTGAATGTAATAATAAATGGCTATTTGTTGGTAATGTTCCTGCTCGGGACTACAAAGTTTTTCTATTTCTTCTGCTGCGTAGATGCTGTATGCATGCCAATCGCGAAAGTTTGCCGTATGGTACGTATCACGCAAGAAACTATATGCTGCGTATGGAAGCAACCATTCTTTGTTTGTTTCAAAGAATCGTTTGAAACCGGTGGTTGCGAGCGTTTTATCGCCTTCTTGTGAATAAATCAACCGGATATATTTCCATTTCAGATGTTCGGTCGCTTCATAGTCAATGAATGGAAGCGTATTCAGTTCCTTTTGTTTTTGATTGAAAAAGTCTTGTTGTTGTTTTTCTTTCAACTTGCCAAGTTTGTTTAAACTTAGATAGAGAGGATGAAGCGCATAAATGGAAATGGCGTTATAGGGATAGGAATCCATCCATGTATGCGTCATCGTCGTGTCGTTTACCGGCAAAATTTGTACGACTTTCTGATTGGTAAGCGCAGCCCAATCTATCATTTTCTTTAAATCACCGAAATCACCGATGCCGAAGCTGTTTTTCGATTTGAGTGAAAAGACGGGGATAGATACGCCGGTTCCTTTCCATACAGGAAAATTGAAAGAGGGGTATTGATCGGAAAGAACGAGGGTTTCACCCTGTTTGGTTTGTAACTCGGGAAAACTCCGGTTGTTTCCATTTTCCCATGCTTCGGCTTTCTGCTCCTTTTTATTATACAAGATGAATTTGTATTCTAATGGGAAAGTGATTTGAGCAGCATCGAGTTCCGTTTGCCATTCGGGAAAGTTGGCGTCGCTCATCGGTACGGCTTCCTTAGGATTCCAATTACCTAATGCGTTGCCATTGCCGCAGACGGCTAAACAATACTCTTCCGTAATGCGTGGCGCATACGCTTTTAGCACTAAACCGGAAAGATGGCGTTTCGGAAGACCTGTTCTTTTTCTGTGCGCTATCCATGATTCCGTAAATGCCGAAGAATACAAGCAGGATTCTTCCGGTATGTTTTTCCAAAAGTCAATGAAGCGATATGTTTTGTTTTTATCGGCAGCAGTAAACCGAAATCGACGCGGAACTCCCAGCCACTCCTTACGAGCCACCTCTTTATCTCGGTAAATGCAGTAATCGTATTCAATCGTTTTTGGAGTGGATAGCTGAATTTGTGCCGTCCAACGAAAACCGTCGCAAGTTTGAAGTTGAACGGCTTTGTCGGGATTTCCATTCCCCAATTCCGGAATGTTTCCCGATATTCTTATTTCTTCATTCCAACCGGTACGATATTCGATAGCGAAAGATATAATCATATTATTGGCTTTGCTTGTTTGAAAATTCAAATCTCTTTCTCAATATTTGAATGAAGAAGCCATCATATCTTGTTCTTGTTTGGGTATTTGATATTTGGAAGCCACATTCTTCCATTTCGAAACCACTTCTTTGGCATTTTCTATTATTTTTACAGCCTCTTCAGCAGTCAATCTAAAAAAAGAGGCAACGTTTACTGCTAAATCAAAATCCAAAGAATTGTCATTTTCTGATACATTCAGTTTTAACCCTGTTCCGTACGGGTTCGGATTCATATCATAAGCAGGAGACAATGCCCATCCTGCTTTAGTCAAGATAAATCCATGATTCCTCAAATGGTCATCCGTATTACTCACAGCAATAGAAAATACGATTCGTTTGAATAACTCGGTCAGGTCTTCTTTTACTTTGGCTCCGTTTTGAGTTATAAACTCTACCAATTCAAGATAACTAATCCCATCTTGTGCATCTGCGCCATCTGTATATCCTAACAATGTCATTGCAGAAGCAAAATGAATACGTTTCCCCTTATTTGCTCTATCGAAACGCTTTGTCAAATAAGTATGGTGTTTGCTATTATACTTTTTTACTATGGCTTGAGTAGCAGTAATTCCCGTTTTTTGAGCTAATTCGTTAACAACCATTTCCCAACCTCCGGTATCCCTATCATCATTAGTGCTTGGAAACTTAGCAATCCAAAAAGACCCATCCGCATGTTGAACACAAGCTTTAGGTCTTGCTCCCCCAAGTGAAGAACCGGGAGCTATTAACAAGTTCAACCATTTCAATAAATCAGGATTATCTTTTTCCATATTCTTTTCTAATTCCAGGCTGGCATATTCAAGTTCTCGTATAGAAACCCAAGGTGGAGCGGAATAATCTTTGTTGTCATCTAAAAATACGCCATCGGGATCGGTCTTAAACCGCAAAGCTCCCATTCTGTGTAAATCATAGACGCCTAATAAAAAATCGGATTCATAAAGCGCATATACAGGTCTATTCTCTGATTTAGCGTGAATAGCCTCCCTTCGTTTCATTAATACGCGCCCCCATCTGTCGGGAGATGAATCCAGAAACAAACCGAAATTCGGTTTTTCATCTTTCAAATATTGTTTACCTGAAAAAAGCCCTAAATCAGGGTCTAACATTTTAGCGTTACCGGATTCCAGCCAATTATCATTGTAGGCAAATGAAAATACTTCTTTCCCTCTCAGACGGTCAACGGTTGCTATTCCCATTGGTTGAACCCTTTCAAGTTCAGCCCAATCGGCATATACAAATAGTTCCTTTTTCTCGTTTTTCATAATACCCCTTTCGTAGTTTTCTTCTTTTTTACAAGTAATTCAACATCTTGCAATTTTCGTCCCACTACATCATTGGATGCTATCAACAACAAATCTTTCTCCAGTCCCAAAACAAACAATACTTGAGCATACATTCCTAAAGAAACACCGGCTTCGCCTTTTTCCACTTGTCGCAAAGTGGAGCGGGATACTCCGGCGCGCGCTGCGACTTGCTCCATGGTCAGTTTTCTCCTTAGACGGGCTAACTTTATGTTTTCTCCCGTTTCTCCCAACATTTTTGTTAGTTTGGGCAATAATGCCACTTTTGACCCTTTCATAAAGATTTATATTTTTTGTTCCACCCCTGCCATTGACAATTGTATCCGTTTCCGTTCCCTATCTATACTAAGCACTTTCACCTTTACGTGCTGATGGATAGAAACCACTTCCGTAGGGTCGGAGATATAGCGTTCTGCTAATTGGGAGAGATGTATCAGTCCATTTTCCTTGATACCTATGTCAACAAATGCTCCGAAATTGGTGATATTTCCCACAATTCCGGGTAAAATCATTCCTTCCTTCAAATCGCCGATATTTTGTACATTCGGGTCAAATTCAAATACTTTGATTGTATTGCGCGGATCTCTTCCCGGCTTGTCAAGCTCCTGCATAATATCATTCAACGTAGGCAGCCCCACCGTGGGGGTAATATATTTCTGTTTGTCTATTTGTAAACGCAGTTCCTTGTTGGTAATTAACTCTGTAACGGTACACCCCAAATCCATTGCCATTTGCTCCACAATATAGTAACTTTCCGGATGTACGGCGGTATTGTCCAATGGATTTGCAGCCTGCGGTATGCGGAGGAATCCGGCACATTGCTCGTAGGCTTTTGCTCCCATGCGAGATACTTTCATTAATTCTTTGCGCGAGGGGAAAGCTCCATTTTCGGCGCGATAATTCACTACGTTTTGCGCCAATTGAGGTCCCAATCCGGAGATGTAAGTCAGCAAATGTCCGCTTGCCGTATTCAGGTTTACTCCTACCAAGTTTACGCAGTTCTCTACCGTCCGGTCAAGCGATTTTTTGAGCTTATTTTGATCGACGTCGTGTTGATATTGTCCTACTCCAATGGATTTAGCGTCAATCTTAACTAATTCAGCCAATGGATCCATTAACCGTCGTCCGATGGAGATAGCTCCACGTACGGTTACATCGTAATCGGGGAACTCGTCGCGCGCTATTTTTGAAGCAGAATAAATGGAAGCTCCTTGCTCACTGACTACAAATACTTGTACCTGCTTGTCGAATGGAATTTTAGATACAAAGGATTCCGTTTCCCTGCTTGCCGTTCCGTTTCCAATAGCAATTGCCTGTATATCGTACGCTTGCATCATGGTTTTTATTTTGGACATCGCTTCCGACTTTTTATCAACAGGCGGGTGAGGGTAGATATTTTCATTGTGCAGCAGATTGCCTTGCGCATCCAAGCAGACAATTTTGCAACCGGTACGATAGCCGGGGTCTATGCCCATTACCCGTTTTTCTCCCAAAGGGGAAGCCAGCAATAATTGACGAAGATTTTCGGCAAATATGCGAATGGCTTCTTCGTCGGCTTTTTCTTTGGACAGGGAAGCAAATTCTGTTTCTATGGATGGTTTCAATAATCTTTTGTAAGCATCTTGAAGCGCTTCGGATACTTGTTTTCCACATTCGTTGGCACTTCGGACGAATAATCTTTCCATACGTTCTATACATTCTTCCTCATCGGGAACGATACTTACCTTCAATAATCCTTCCGATTCCGCTCGGCGAATAGCTAAAAGGCGATGTGAAGTGCAGTGTTTTAACGGTTCGGAGAAATCAAAGTAATCGCGATATTTGGCGGCTTCTTCTTCTTTTCCTTTTATAACTTTGGCGGTAATGACTGCTTTACGGTTGAAGACGTACCGTACTTGATTGCGGGCGCGTTCATCTTCATTTATTTGTTCGGCAATGATGTCGCGCGCACCTTTGAGGGCTTCCTCAACGTTTTCTACTTCGTCGTTCAGGAATTTGGAAGCCTTTGTTAAGAGGTCTTGTTCATTTTGTATGAGAATGGTCAGGGCAAGCGGTTCCAATCCTTTTTGCCGGGCAACTTCCGCTCTGGTTTTTCGTTTGGGTTTGTAGGGCAGGTAAATATCTTCCAAAACGGTGGACTCCCATGTGTTTTCAATGCGTTTGCGCAATTCTTCGGTGAGTTCTCCTTTTTCTTCTATGGTTTTTAGGATTGTTTCTTTCCGTTTGGACAAGTCGCAAAATTTGTCATATTGCTCTTTGATGTTTCCTATTTGTACTTCGTCCAAACCGCCTGTTACTTCTTTGCGGTAGCGGCTGATGAAAGGAATGGTTGCGCCTTCTTTTAATAATGACAGCGTGTTGTTGATTTGTTTTTCGGCGATGTTCAGCGAAGCGGAAATCAGTTGGTTAAATAATTCCATGTAGCGTTGAGTGTTAAAAGCGGCGTAGATTTAAGTATTATGTTCCAAATAAACAAGTAAAATACCTTTTTGGGGGAGCGAACAGGTTCGAAAATTCAAGTGTCATTTTCACATAAATAAAATGCCCTCGCTTTTCTTCGACATATTTTCGGGTAATCCTATTTTGTTATATTAAATAAATAGGTCATTTTTCCCAAAATAGTGGTGTGTGCCGCACGTCCGAAATATTCTTTCTTAGTTGTGTTATAAAAATCGGAAAGGGCATAGTAGTATCTTCCTTCAATTAAGAAATTACCGGCTTTTGTCTTTATTTCCAATCCGCCTCCGGCTATAATTCCATAATCAAACTTGTTAGCCAACTTACCGTACTGTTCTTTTATCAGTCTATTATCTAAATGCCACGATTCGCTCATGTTTTCTTTTTCATTCAATAAAAAAGCAACCTGAGGACCCAGATGAAGAAATACGACTTGCGAATTTTTCTCTTTTCCAAATGCCCAATGTGTTAAAATAGGTATTTCCACATAATTCATATAGCAACTATACGTATCGCCGCTATCATCTTCTATCAGTTCTGCCCATCCTCGTTGCGTATAGTTTATTTCTGTCTGTATGCCGCAAATGAGCGCCATATATTTTTCAGAGATATAACGAAGAGTAATTCCCCCGTTATATCTTATCAGAGTGCTTTGTTTAATTGTTGGTGAAAAAGAAACCTTGTTGGAATTGATTCCTCCGTTGAGACCTATGGCAAGATTATTTCTTAAATCTCCTATTTGCGCATTTGAAGGCAGGCACACACAGATAATTGCCAAAATTGATAAAAGCCAT
>SNRY01000449.1_pt1 | contig 13912 bp, 15 predicted proteins | sample 4693421 | NCBI WGS metagenome assembly SNRY01 (sample SAMN11003215, study PRJNA524138) | termite gut metagenome | isolation source: Bacteroidetes bacterial symbionts from single cell of protist host amplifed... | host: Streblomastix strix ... | reverse complement strand
GGAAACGGTTGGCGATATACGCGCTCAATAATCTCCCCCGAAGTCAGCTTGTATTGTATCAGGAATTTCTCCTTTAGTTCTGCTGTCAGTTGATTTTTTAAAATATCTCCTAAAAGCTGTTTCCCCAACACGGCACCGCTACCTTCATCACCCAATATATATCCCAACGGGGATACATTGTTTATTATCTCTTTGCCATCGTAATAACAAGAGTTCGACCCCGTTCCCAGAATACAGGTAATCCCTGCCTTGCGACCGCATAACGCTCGTGCCGCAGCAAGCATATCGGTACATACTTCTATCGTGTTTGTTACCTTTATCCGTTCGGAGATAATTTTATTTACAACCGGAGTTTTTTCTGCCGTGCAACCCGCACCATAAAAATAAACGGCATCGAACGGATTGGTTTCAAGCTGTGGGAGTAAGGTTCCGGTAATTTCATCACCAATTTCCTCCTCTGATTGAAAATAAGGGTTCATCCCCTTAGTTTGAATGAGACGAATTAATTGTCCGTGTTCTACTACCCCCCAGTCGGTTTTCGTAGAGCCACTATCTGCTATTAATATCATATTTTTATATAGATTCTATTTTTATATAGCACATATCCTATCGCCCAATTCAAAAGCACAAACAGCAAAGCAAAAGCCAACGAACCTCCATAACCACCCAATAAAGGTTGCAGTACGATTTCGTAAGCATATCCATGCAAACTTATTGTGCTCTCCCCATAAGCAAAACGTATATTCCCCAACAAAATAGAAAGAATAGCCGCCATTACATAAATAAAAAGCGGATTTACACCGAATGATTCAAAGAAACGTCCACCCTTTTTATAGCCTTTTACATCAATAATCCAAATAAGAAGTGCCAGAAAACTTGAAGCAAGTCCGCACGTAACGAGAACGAAAGAAGGCGACCAAACTTTCTTATTAATAGGGCAGCCATAATTCAGCAAAAAGCCGAGAAATGTAAGTGTCGTACCTATCAGAAACAGTCGTAGCAACTTTTTATTAATGTCTTTTACTTCCATAAGCAGCTTCCCGCAGCAAAAACCAATCAGTACATGGGCTATAGCAGGAATGGTGCTGAGCAATCCTTCAGGCTCAATGCCATTGTCTTTATAGACATGATTCACGCCGAGCACGGCACGGTCAACGATAGAAAGAATGTTATTTTCATTATATTCATAACCGTTTCCAAACAGTAGTATAAAAAGATAACCCACCAAAAGAGTAACGATAAGATATGGAATGTTTTTATGTTTCACCGTCAAGGCAACGAATGCAGTAACTCCGTAGCACAAAGCCAGCCGTTGCAGAACTCCCAAAATACGAATGTGGTCGAATGTCCATACTTCTCCCGTGCGGCAGAACATAGAAAACCATGCAATCCCCAATCCGATAGAAAAAATAACGACCGTGCGCCTGATGATTTTCCCAACTATAGCTTTTCCCAACTCGAAATTATATTTCCTCAACGAAATATAGGTTGAGATACCCATGATAAACATAAAGAATGGAAACACCAAGTCTGTGGGAGTCAACCCATTCCATCGTGCATGTGCAAGGGGGGCATATACTTTTTCCCATGTTCCGGGATTATTAACCATAATCATACCTGCAATGGTAATCCCTCTTAATATATCCAACGCAAGCAAGCGTTGATTGGCTGGTTTATTCATGTTTATTTCTTAATTTAGTAGTGATATAAAAACATATCGTTATGCAACGGCTATTAGGGTGAAAGCAAACTCATAATAATGAATTTGAATTACAAAGATATAGAAAAACGATAAGATAATCAGCATAATTTTATTATCTTTCATGATGATACACTCTTCCCCTTTTCTTAACGACAACATAACGAAGTTTTCTTTGCTTTTTTAGGCTAAATTGAACCCGTAGTGCATTAAGAAAACGGCAAGAAGAAGTTACTCCGTATCAATAAAATGATAAATCAAAGACTTTCCGATTTCCATTCAATTTGGGCGTGCCCCCATGGGTCAGGCTATCACTCCGCAATTCTTTTTGTTCGTACCCTCACAAAAAGAATTTCCGCTGCTATCCTTCACGCCCATGCGGAATTCGCTACTAACAACAGGCTGAAAGCCTCGCCTAATTCAGCCCTCAGCCAAGCGGAGCGATAGCGCTGGGGATAAGAAAGTTAGGTGCATACTGCGCCTTGAATCTTGTGGGAGTATTTGGGTATCCCCTGTATGGATTTTTTAATCCGGCACGGGCGAAGCAGGCGAAGTGGAAAATTTCAATTCTTCTGTATGCCCCGTCAATACTACGAAATGGAAAGTAGAAAATGGAAAGAGAGAACGTTTTATTAAATCCGGTATGATATTGTCATATTTCAGGGCGCGACCTTGCTTGTTCTCTGCTGATATTGTCATATTTCGAGGTTGCTACCGGCATACTCCCGTATGCGCCGTCAATACTCTCCGTAAGAACGGTGCATATTCCAGTATGAACCGTGCATAATTGTAGTATGAACCGTTCATAATTCCGGTAAGAACCGTTCATAATCCGATATGCTGCCTGTTTATTTCCGATTTCCGCCTTTATCGCTAAGTTTGCCTGTGGGGATTTTTCGGTTTTCTCTGTGTGATTTTTTTAATTGAGTGCGTACAAACTACGCCTTAAAAAGGCAACTTAACTTAAAAGAACCCTTTGGTGGTGATGTAAAAAGTATGCTGATATAATACTTTGGCAATCAGGTTCGAAGTAATTATTGTAGTGTATGAACGTTTCTTTTTCTGCTTACCTTAGTTTATATTGTTTTCCTTTTCCTAATTTTGCGCCGCGTTTTTAAAATGGATAGGTATAAATGAAAGCATTTGAATTCAAGCCTAAGCTGCTCTCTACACTGAAATCTTATTCTAAAGGGACTTTCACGGCAGATATGATGGCTGGCATCATTGTGGGCATCGTTGCTCTTCCGCTGGCTATTGCCTTTGGCATTGCTTCGGGGGTTTCGCCTGAAAAGGGTATTGTTACCGCCATCATAGCGGGATTTATTATATCGCTTTTGGGTGGAAGCAAAGTACAAATCGGCGGACCTACGGGGGCTTTCATTGTCATCGTGTATGGGGTTATTCAGCAATATGGAGAAACGGGGTTGATTATTGCTACCATTATGGCAGGGGTAATACTCCTACTCTTGGGGGTGTTTAAGTTGGGGGTGGTCATTAAGTTTATTCCTTATCCTATTATTGTGGGTTTCACAAGTGGCATTGCCGTAACTATTTTTACGACACAGATCGCGGATATTTTCGGATTGAGCTTCGGAGGAGAGAAGGTTCCGGGTGATTTTGTGGGGAAATGGCTGCTATATTTCCGGCATTTCGACTCAATCAATTGGTGGAATACGGCTGTGGCAATGCTTAGTATCGCTATCATCGCTCTCACGCCACGATTTTTAAAAAAGATTCCCGGCTCACTTGTTGCCATTGTTCTCATTACCGTTATTGTTTATTTGATAAAGACTTTTGCAGGTATTGATAGTATTGACACCATTGGCGACCGCTTTAGTATTAAATCCGAATTGCCCGATGCTGAAATTCCGGCTATTAATTGGGAGGCTTTGAAAGGCTTATTCCCTGTAGCCATTACCATTGCTGTATTGGGAGCTATCGAATCGTTGCTTTCCGCTACCGTTGCCGACGGTATGATTAGTGATAAGCACGATTCTAATACGGAACTCATAGCACAGGGGGCTGCCAATATCATCACTCCCTTATTCGGGGGCATACCGGCTACCGGAGCCATTGCCCGCACCATGACTAATATTAATAATGGGGGGCGGACGCCCGTTGCCGGCATCATTCACGCCGTTGTGTTACTCTTGATACTGCTGTTCTTCATGCCGTTGGCGAAATACATTCCGATGGCTTGTTTGGCTGGGGTACTTGTGATAGTATCTTACAACATGAGCGAATGGCGCACGTTTAAAGCCTTGTTGCAGAGAAATTCAAAATCGGATGTGGCTGTGCTGTTGCTTACTTTCTTCCTGACGGTGGTTTTCGACTTAACCGTTGCCATTGAAACGGGATTGATTATTGCCTGTTTGCTCTTTATGCGCCGCGTTATGGAAACGACGGAAATCTCTGTTATCACCGATGAAATCAATCCGAATGCCGAACTGGATATTGCCGTTCGCGAAGAAAATCTGATTATCCCCCAAGGCGTAGAAGTATATGAAATCAATGGTCCCTACTTCTTCGGCATTGCCAATAAGTTCGAAGAATACATCAGCCAGCTGAAAACTCCTTCCGAGGTGCGTATCATACGTATGCGCCGTGTCCCCTTTATTGATTCCACCGGTATTCACAATTTAACCAACCTCTGCCTGAGGTCGCAAAAAGAAAAGATAACCGTTATCCTTTCAGGGGTTAACAAAAAGGTGCATGATGCCCTTGTTCAATCTAATTTCTACCGGCTTTTGGGTAAAGAAAACATCTGTCCTAACATCAACGTGGCTTTAGAGAGAGCCAAAGAAGTGATAGAAGAGAAAAAGACCAAGGCAATTATTTCTTAATATTTCTAAAAACGCATTGCCGTATCAATCCGTTAATTACTTTTGCTCCCGATATTTATTAACACCTTTCTATCAAAAGATAACACCGTCCATGTCCGTATCTCGCTTTGGAGTATCATTGGAAAACGAATTGCTTGAAGCATTAGACAATTACGTGATGGAAAACAACTTTCCCAATCGTTCGCAAGCTATCAGGCAGTTGATTGAACGCAACATTGTGGAGAAGAAATGGCAGTGTAATAATATCGTTGCGGGAGCCGTCATATTGGTGTACGACTATCATAAAAGCGACTTGGTGAACAGAATTACCGACGTACAACACGATTATTTTGAGGAGATACTCGCCGTGCAGCATTTTTACTTTTCAAAAACAATACGCTTTGAACTTATTGCGGTAAAAGGTCCTTCTTATCGCCTTACCGAACTGTCGGACAAGCTGATTGCATTGAAAGGTATCAGGCATGGTAAACTAATTATGACCAAATGTGATGATGAATACATAACCGGTTAAACTATATTTTTTTAACCATACAGTAACACTTTTTAATTCATTCATAACACTGACACACTTATGTTTAAAAGACTACTATTCATTTCTTCCGTTTTGCTTGCAGGGTCGTCAACGGCTTTTGGGCAAAAGGATAGTCTTCATTTCTCATTGGATGAAGTAATCGTAACGGGCACTCGCGCTCAAGTGAACCGTAACAATGTGCCGATGACCATTTCGGTTATCAATCGTAACGACATAGAAAAGAGTAGCGAATCTGCTTTGCTGCCGGTACTTTCCGAGCGAATCCCCGGTATGTTTGTTACCGAACGGGGAGTAACCGGTTTCGGGGTATCAACAGGAGGAGCAGGCGGCATCACTATGCGTGGGGTAGGGGGCTCACCTACAACGGGAGTATTGATACTGATTGACGGGCATCCTCAATATATGGGAATCATGGGGCATCATTTGCCGGATGCTTACGTGGCATCGGATGTTGAGCGGGTGGAAGTAGTGCGTGGTCCGGCTTCTATATTGTACGGGAGTAATGCTATGGGAGGAGTTATCAACATCATCACCCGTAAACAAGACCAAGACGGGTGGAGCGCTAACGGACGTTTGATGTACGGTTCATACAACACGCAAAAGTACATGGCTAACGGTGGTTTGAAACAGGGTAAATTCGATGCCTTTGTTTCCGTGAATCACGATAGAACGGATGGACACCGCGACAACTCCGACTTTCGTATTACCAACGCTTATGCAAGGGCGGGGTATGGGCTTTCCGAACATTTCAGGGCATGGGGTGATGTAAGTATTGCCTCTTTCACGGCTCAAAATCCGGGAACGACCAACTCTCCCATAAATGACAATATCGCTGACATTGTGCGCGGAGTGGTTTCTGCCACTTTGGAAAACGATTACGGGAAGAGCAACGGAGCCTTGAAGCTGTTCTATAACTTTGGCGACCATGAGATTAATGATGGTTACGGAGTAAGTACAAACAACAATACCCCCCGTGATTATCGTTTCCATTCGACCGATAAAAACTTTGGCGCAGCCCTTTATCAAATTTTCAGACCGGTGGCAGGCAATGAAATTACCGCCGGTATTGACTTCAAAAGCTACGGTGGGCGGGCATGGAATAAGTACGAAGACCGTACTCGCCCCGACTATAGCATGGTGGATACCACTACTTACGAAGCGGCAGGCTACGTGATAGTACAGCAAACGTTATTTGATAAATTGACTGTGAATGGTGGTTTGCGTTTGGAATACAACGAAACGTTCGGCACGGAATTAATTCCGCAAATCGGATTGGCGTATCGTCCTACTCAGGAGGCGGTAATTAAAGCATCTGTATCCAAAGGCTTCCGAAGCCCTACCATCCGTGAATTATATATGTGGGGAATGGGTAATTTGAATTTGAAACCCGAACGGATGCTCAACTACGAATTGTCTTTAGGTCATACGTTTATCGACGGACGCCTATCTGCAGAACTAACCGGCTACATTGCCGACGGCAGTAACATGATAGCAGTAATGCCAATAGAAGGTAAACCGACGAACGTCAACATCGGCGAGTTCAATAACAAAGGCGTTGAACTGTCTCTAAAATGGTATGCCACTAAGAACCTCGAATTACAAGGAAATTATTCATATCTCCACATGGATGAACCTGTAATGTATGCTCCCGAACAACAAGCTTTCGTAGCTGCAAGTTACCGTTTGAAGAATTGGAACATCAGCGCCAATTACCAATACATCAATAATATGTATTCCGCAACAGGTGCCAACCCGTCCAAATCGAGCTATGGACTGCTGAACGCCAAAATTTCTTATCACCCGTTCAAATCTTTGAGTTTCTTCGTAACGGGCGAAAACTTAACCGGCAAGGATTATGAAATCATGGCAGGCTATCCCATGCCGGGAGCCACGGTGTTGGGAGGTATTAACTTGACGTTAGGTAACCATTGATACAGATAGAGATGCGCAAATTTATTATTATTGTCCTACTTACCGGAGCGTGTTTCTTCGCAGAAGCATGTTTCGGTAATGCTCGTTACAAGATTATTATTGATACTGATGGCGCTGCCGATGATTTACGGGCAATATGTATGCTATTGGCTCATCCCGAGACGGAGATTCTTGCCGTTACCTCTTCCGAAGGGGCTTTGACTCCGGCGGATGCATCTATAAAGGTACTCTCATTATTACATTCTTTTCAGCGCGGAAACATCCCCGTAGGGACGGGACGTAATTTGAATATCGTTCCCCCAATGTGGCGTAGACAATCCGAACAAATAAAATGGGGCGATTCCTTTGGAGTAATTCCTCTTCAGAAATCAGCAAAAGACCTAATTACTGAAATACTCGAAACCGAAACCGGCAAAGTAACCTTCATCTGTTTGGGTGCTTTTACCAATTTAAGCGATGTCTTAAAGGCTAAACCCACTTTGTGCGAACACATTGATAAGGTGTTGTGGTACGGTCATACCGAACTTCGTTCGGGTAGCAATTACGACACGGACAAAGAATCTGCCGAATGGATATTCCAAAGCGGTATGAATATAGATGTTATCTCAGGAGTTGAACAAACTTTTGTAATCAACGACTCATACATCAGTCGCTTAGCCTCCGCCGATACTCCTTATACAAACAAGATTGTAAAGGCGCACAGGGAAGGGGTACTCGTGCCGGTCGTAGCCTCCGGACACATGAAAGCGTGGGACGATTTGGTGGCAGTATATCTATATGCCTCGGAGCTATATCACTCCATAGCCAAATATACCTCGGCTATTACCATTTATTCCCTAAAAGACGACGGGGACGAAGCCATAAAAGCAATCGTTAAGATATTCTCTCGGTAATATTACAAATGCCTTTTCACTGCATCAATCAATTCCTGATATTCTTTGTCACCCAAGAAAACCTTTTCGGGATTCATTTGAAACACACCGCCGTAATCCGGACCATCAACGTACTTCGGTACTAAATGAAAGTGCAAGTGGCAAAGTTTATCGGAATATGCTCCATAATTTATCTTCTCCGGCTGAAATGCTTTATCCATTGCACGAGTAACGCGAGCAACATCCGCCATAAAGGCATTGCGCTGTTCATCACTCAATTCAAATAAATCGTTTACGTGGTCTTTATATGCCACAAGGCAGCGACCGCGATAAGTCTGTTCCTTGAAAAAGAAAACCCGTGATACGCCAAGCTGCGCTATTTCAATCATCAATTTATGCAAAGTCTCATTGTTTTGGCAATACAGACATGCTTTAGGATCGCTTTTCATACTATTCTATTTGTGATTATTTGTTTAATATTCCTTGAAATTCAATAAGTTCCTCTAACAACCTTTTCTTCACTTCCTGCATAGCTACCTTTCTCCCGATTTCCTGCTTTATGGAAGTAACTCCCTTATCCATAAAGCCGCAAGGATGAATGGATGTAAAATAACGTAGATTCGTATTTACATTCAGGGCAAGACCGTGCATAGTAACATAATGACTGCTTCTAATGCCTATGGCGCATATCTTACGGGCGCGAGGAGAATCCCCATCCAACCAAACACCGGTTGCATTCGCCAGCCTTCCGGCTGTGATATGATAAGATGCACATACGCGGATAACCGCCTCTTCCAGTTTATGGATATATGTTTTTAACCCCCAACCGAACTCCTCAAGATTGAAAATAGGATAACAAACCAACTGCCCGGGACCATGATAAGTAATATCTCCTCCACGGTCAGTGCGATAAAGAGTGGCATCCATAGCCTTCAACTGTTCCTCTCCCAACAGCATGTTTTCTTCCTTGCCGTTTTTCCCCAATGTATATACATGAGGGTGTTCGCACATTATTATATAGTTTCGGTAAGGTTCGCTATGCTGTTTCGCTTGGATAAGCGCGTCAAAAAGCTGCGTTTGCCTTTCCCACGCTTGAGGGTATGGTATCAAATTCCAATCGGAAAAGATTGTCATATTACAGTGCAACTATTTAACATAATATTTATTGTTTCTATTTTGTATTTCTGAATTCATATCATTTAAGATTTTTAATGCACAGTCAAGAACCACAGTATTGTCCAACATAACTAAACCTCCATCCGGACCCGGTTCAAAATGTATGCCGACGCATCTTGTGGGAAATGAATCTTTAATTCTGCGGAGTTCGTTAAATGTTATTGTCCTCATGATAAATTGTTTAGGGTTAATTTAAGTAAGTAAATATAGGCAAAAAAACGATAACAGTCAAACTCCTTCAGCCCTTTGTTCTTAATATAAAGCCACTCTAAATTATATTTTGAGATTTTATTTACAGACTTCAAGTGTTCCTGTTAGTTTGGTAACTGAGTTATAATTGTGTCTTACAAGATAATCATTGATACCTGCGATTACTTTCAGGATGATAGTTGGATCAATAAAATTTGTCGTACCTATTTGAATGGCAGATGCTCCCGCTAGCAGAAATTCAACAGCGTCCTTCCAATTAGTTATCCCGCCTATACCTATAACGGGGATTTTCACAGTTTTTGCTACCTGCCATACCATACGTAGTGCAATAGGCTTTACAGCAGCACCGGATAACCCTCCTGTAATAGTGGACAGCACCGGACGACGGTGTTCTACATCAATAGCCATACCTAATATGGTATTGATAAGTGATACGCTATCTGCACCATTATCCTCAACAGATTTGGCTATTTCAGTAATATCGGTTACATTGGGAGATAACTTGACGATGAGTGTTTTTTTATATACCATGCGCACGGCTTTGACAACTTCTGCCGCTCCTTTAGTAGTAATCCCAAATGCCATACCTCCCTGTTTTACGTTCGGGCAAGAAATATTTAACTCTATAGCGGGAATCTTATCTAAGTCACTAATGATTTCGGCTGTCCTCGTGTAGTCATCTATTGTTGAACCGGATACATTTACGAGTATATTGGTTTCAATGGATTTGATGCGAGGGTATATATGATTAACAAAATAATCTACTCCTTTATTTTGAAGTCCTACAGCATTCAACATTCCCGAAGGAGTTTCCGTCATGCGGGGATAAGGATTTCCTTCACGAGCATGAAGTGTAGTTCCTTTTACAATAATCCCTCCTATCTGCGAAATATCCATGAAATCGGCAAATTCTTCGCCATATCCGAAAGTACCGGATGCTGTCATCACAGGATTTTTCAGTTGTAGTTTGCCTATATTTACTTTTAAATTCACCTCTGCCATTGTAATATACAGGATAAAATTATTGTTATTGAATAGCCATCTCTTTTAATCTTTTCCATACTTCCGGATGTAAGAAATATCTTATATCCTTTCCCTTCGCCAGTGCTTCTCGGATAAATGTAGAGCTAATATCTAACAAAGGTGCATTTATTACTTGTACTGTGACAGGTAGTGGTTTCGCATTGTCTATGGAATAATGTGGGCGTGGATAAATAAGAATTTGATTCTCTGCAATGATACGCTCAGGTTCTTTCCATTTATCAAAAATTAACCAATTGTCTGAACCAATAATAAGATAAAAAGTTCTCTGCGGGTAAGTTGCCTTTAATTTATCCAGCGTATGTACGGTATAAGAAGGAGAAGGAAGTCCAAACTCAAAATCTGAAGCATAAAAACGTGAATATTCGCCAATAGCTGCCTTTACTAATTCTATTCGTATGTTGTCATCTAATAAATCGGATTGCTGTTTTAAGGGATTTTGCGGACTGATTACAAACCAGACTTCGTCTAATTCTGCATACTCACAAAGATAATTTGCCAGAGCTAAATGCCCAATATGGATGGGGTTGAAAGAACCGCAGAAGATACCGGTTTTCATTAATACAAAGCAGTTAATTTAGTGTTTAATGAAATTCTCAACGAGTTGTAATATCTCTTTTTGTGCAACTTCTAACGTTTCATTAGTTATTATTTTATCTGCTTTATCAGCAAAAGAAAGTTCATATTCTGCTTTGGTTATGCGATTTTCAATAGTTTTGGGTGAATCCGTGCCACGACTTACCAACCGGTTGCGCAATTCTTCTATTGAAGGAGGTTGAATAAAAAGCGACAACGCCTGCTTGTCATAGCACTTTTTAATGTTACAAGCTCCTACTACATCCACATCAAATATCACATTCTGATCCTTTCTCAGCATATCTTCTACCTGTGCCTTTAAAGTGCCATAGTAGTAGCCTGCATAAACTTCTTCGTACTCCAAAAATTCATTATTGTCAATGCGTTGGCGAAATTTTTCAGGCGAAATGAAAAAATAATCTATTCCGTCTCTTTCTTTATCACGAGGAGCGCGGCTAGTAGCGGAAACAGAAAACGATAAATTGGGAGTTTGTTGAAGCAAATATTTGACTATCGACGTTTTCCCTGATCCAGATGGAGCTGACAATATAATAACTTTTCCACTCATAACTTACATCACATTCAATACTTGTTCTTTGATTTGTTCTAATTCATCTTTCATTTGAACAACTATTTTTTGCATTCCGGCATGATTAGATTTACTGCCCAAGGTATTGATTTCTCGTCCTATTTCTTGGGAAATAAATCCCAGCTTTTTCCCTTGCCCTGTATCAATTTCCAAAGTGGTGATGAAATAATCCAAATGATTCTTTAGTCGTTGTTTTTCTTCGTTTATATCCAGTTTCTCTATATAATAAATAAGCTCCTGTTCCAAACGGTTTTTATCATAATCCACGCCGATATTCTTTTCCAGAGCATCTGTAATGCGTTCTTTTATTTTCTCTACTCGCTCTTTTTCATAAAGGGTAACGGATTCCAATAATTGATAAATGTTTTGAATTTTTTCATGAAGTTTTTCCGTCAACGCCGCTCCTTCTTGTTTACGAAAAGTTATTAAATTATCTATTGCTTCTTGGATGACACCAAGTACCTCTTTCCATTCCTCTTGGCTTAATTCCTGTGTATCATTTTTCGTCATTACGTCTGGCAAACGGAGCAAGGTTTGAAACCAATCTGCAGGGAGAGGAATATTCAATTTATCAGATATTTCTTTTATTTGCCTGTAATACTCCCCCACTAAGGATTGATTAATAGGGATAGCAGCCTCTGCACAATCTTTTTTTTCTATCCACAAACTAAAATCTACTTTGCCGCGCTCCAATATTTTGGATATTTCGTTGCGAATTTCCAATTCCTTTTCCCGGTAAGATGAAGCTATTCGTGTGGATAAATCCATTACTTTGCTATTCAACGATTTTATTTCGACATTTATCTTTTTATCAGAGAGTTCTTTCGTCGCTTTACCATATCCGGTCATTGATTGTATCATAGGATGCAAATCTGTTTTATTATAAACGTAATTATTGCTATATAATGCAAATATAAACAAAATAAAATAACCCGTATGGAACGAACAAAATAACTTTTCGATCTCCACTTTCTTATCACATACTTATAAATGAGTCTTTATTCCCTTTTAATCTCTTCAAAATAAATATCAAGCAATCTTTTGGCAGCAGCAAATGAGGTAAGTTCAGCATTTAGCACTTGTTGCTCTTTCTCACGCAGTTCCGTTTTTATCTTTTTGTTGTTATAGAAATTGCCTTTCAATTGCTCGTTGATGCTTTCGTACATCCAGTATTTACTTTGTTCATTGCGACGATATTCAAAATATCCGTTTACTTTCACAAAATCAAAGTATTCATATATCATGTCCCATATTTCTTTTATACCTATATTGTAAAAGCCCGAATATGTCAATACTTGCGGAGTGAAACCTGAATTAGGGAGCGGAAACAGATGAAGTGCATTGCGAAATTGAGTAGCAGCTAAATTAGCTTTATCTACATTGTTCTCATCAGCTTTGTTGATAACGATACCATCTGCCATTTCCATAATACCACGTTTGATACCTTGTAATTCGTCACCCGTCCCAGCTAATTGAATAAGCAAAAAGAAATCAACCATTGAATGTACAGCAGTTTCGCTTTGCCCTACCCCTACGGTTTCGACAAATATTTTATCGAATCCAGCAGCTTCACAAAGAATAATTGTTTCACGGGTTTTGCGGGCAACGCCTCCTAATGAACCTGCCGAAGGGCTAGGGCGAATAAAAGAATTAGGATGTACGGAAAGCTGCTCCATACGAGTTTTATCACCCAAAATACTTCCTTTGCTTCGTTCACTACTGGGGTCAATGGCTAATACAGCAAGTTTTCCACCTTTTTCTAATACATGCAATCCAAAAACATCAATAGAAGTGCTTTTCCCCGCTCCCGGTACCCCACTAATACCGACACGGATAGAATTTCCTGAATAAGGCAAGCATTTTTCAATAACTGCTTGTGCAATTGTCTGATGTTCAATTTTTATACTTTCTATCAAAGTAACTGCTTGGCTCAACACAGTAACATTACCTTTTATGATACCCTCCACAAATTCATTTACTGAAAGTTCATGTTTTTGTTGGCGGTTTTTTAAATATGGGTTTACTGCTGAAGGTCGTTCAATACCTTGATTAACAGTAAGTCCAATGTATTCTTCGCTGTTTTCAGGATGCTCCATCATTTATAGGATATAAAAGTATTAATAGTACAAAATTATTAATTAGGAAGAAAAACGGGCATTCATTTTCCAATATTTTATCACTTAAATACTGAACGATGACTCGGTAATTTGCCAAGTCATGACAAATCTTGGATGAATAATATAGTGAATTAAAAAATCTCGTTGCTTAACTGTACGATATTCTTTGGCTTGAAATGTCCCTTGTTCTTGTATTTTAAATGGATAAATCCGAAGATGTTTGCGAAAATCAACTGCATTCGTATCTATACATTTAAACATTACTTCTTTAGCCGACCAATGAAGCAATAATGACCATATATCATTGTTGAAATATATTGAAAGC
>SNRY01000448.1_pt1 | contig 13920 bp, 10 predicted proteins | sample 4693421 | NCBI WGS metagenome assembly SNRY01 (sample SAMN11003215, study PRJNA524138) | termite gut metagenome | isolation source: Bacteroidetes bacterial symbionts from single cell of protist host amplifed... | host: Streblomastix strix ... | reverse complement strand
TTTACTGCTAATTCTTCCGGATTAGCAATGGGATACTTGATAGTGTTTACATAGATGTAATCATTACCGGCACCGTGCATTTTAGTGAATTCTATATTATTCATTATACTATTTATTTGTTGGTTTTTAAGTAAGTCTGTTAGTTCGTAAGTTTACAAATATATTTCTTTGAAACTTGTATTTAATACGTACCTTTACCCGATAACTAATACCTTATGCCATGACAAAAGTTTGGATAGATGAAACTGATATTGTCGGTAAGGAAGCAATAGAAGCCTTAAGGAATAAGAGTTTCGCCCAAGTAACTGAAAACGATGAAGATGACGACGGATGGTAAGATACGGACACGCGTATGGGAACGTGGTTCCGGCATTACCCAAGCCTGTGGAACGGGAGCCTGTGCTACCGCCGTAGCTGCCGCCGTAAATGGAAAAGCAGGACGGAAAACAGACATTGTTATGGATGGTGGCACACTCACCATTGCATGGGACGAGCAATCAGGGCATGTATTCCTGACAGGGAATACAGTGAAAGTATTTGATGGATTCATAATAGCTTAAAACATACCAACTAACAAACTTAAAACCAATGGCACTTGTAAATGAACATTTTCTAAAGTTACCCGGGAGCTATTTATTTTCTGAGATAGCAAAAAGGGTAAACGTATTTAAAGCCGCAAATCCGGATAAACAACTGATACGCTTAGGTATTGGTGACGTAACCCGTCCTTTGCCTCGTGCCTGCATCGAAGCGATGCACAAAGCGACAGACGAAATGGCTGATAAGACAACTTTTCGCGGGTACAGCCCCGAACAAGGATACGACTTTTTGATAGAAGCGATTAGTAAGAACGATTATGCCTCCAGAGGCATACAACTTACTCCGTCGGAAATATTTGTAAGCGACGGAGCTAAGAGTGACACAGGAAATATTGGTGATATCCTTCACTGTAGCAACAGCGTAGGAGTAACCGACCCCGTATATCCCGTCTATATTGACAGCAATGTAATGGGCGGACGCAGTGGCGTATTGGAAGCGAGTGGCAGGTGGAGTAATTTGGTCTATATACCTTGCACGAGCGAGAATAATTTTATTCCGCAAATCCCTGACAGGAGAATAGACATGCTCTACCTATGCTACCCCAATAACCCGACAGGAACGACACTGACGAAAGATGAACTGAAGAAATGGGTGGATTATGCTTTGGCAAATGATACGTTAATTTTGTTCGATGCCGCTTACGAAGCCTATATCCAAGAATCGGACGTTCCTCACTCCATCTACGAGATAGAAGGAGCCAAGAAATGTGCGATAGAGTTTCGTAGTTTCTCAAAGACAGCTGGGTTTACGGGTGTTCGTTGCGGATACAACGTTGTGCCGAAAGAATTGACGGCAACTACCCTCGAAGGTGAACGCGTAGCTTTGAATCTTTTATGGAATCGTCGTCAGAGCACAAAGTTCAATGGAACCTCGTACATTACCCAACGGGCAGCCGAAGCGGTATATTCCCCCGAAGGTAAGAAACAGGTAAGAGAAATTATAAACTATTACAGGACAAATGCCAAGATAATGCGTGAAGGATTAGAGGCTCTCGGACTGAAAGTCTATGGTGGAATAAATTCCCCCTATCTCTGGGTGAAGACTCCGAACGGTATGGATTCTTGGCGTTTCTTTGATAAACTACTGTATGAAGCTAATGTGGTGGGGACACCGGGAGTAGGCTTCGGACCAAGCGGACAAGGATATCTCCGTTTGACGGCTTTCGGTGAGAAAGAAGATTGCGTGGAAGCAATAAAAAGAATAAGCGGATTAGGAATAGATAACCGGTAATACCACCGAAAACGGCTTGAGAAGTGATATAAAAACGAAACTGAATAGTAAATGCGCACTACTATACTTTAACAAAAACTATTATTAATTTAAGGTAAAAAGTATTATGAAACAAAAACAGATTAAGGTAAAGTCGCTAAGAAAGGTAATGACATTGGTATTAGTGTTTTTTGTATCAACAATGGCAAATGCGCAAAGTGAGACGGAAGTTTCAATAGGTGCTGACATCGTCAGCAGTTATATTTGGCGTGGTAGTGATCTGGGAGGGGTAAGTGTACAGCCGGGTATTACAATATCTCGAAGTGGACTCTCTCTAACGGCTTGGGGTTCGGTAGGATTAGACAACGCAGATACAAAAGAATTCGACTTGACGCTGGGTTACACTACCGGTGGGTTCAGTGCAGCCGTTACGGATTATTGGTTTAACGATCCCGATAATAGTTACTTTAAATACGCAGCACATAGTACTGTTCATGTTTACGAAGCTACATTGGGGTATGATTTTGGTGTATTCTCGCTTAGTTGGAACACTAACTTTGCAGGTTCCGATTATGCAAAAGAAAATAGCAAAAGAGGCTATTCCAGTTATGCGGAAGCAGCCGTCCCTTTTAAGTTGGGAGGTTATGATTTTTCTGTCGAAGCCGGTATTACTCCTTGGGAAGGAGCTTACGCCGATAAGTTCGTCTTGACCAATGTGGGCATAGGAGCTTCCAAAGAAATAAAGGTAACGGATTCATTCACTATACCGGCTTTTGCTAAAGTGGTAGCTAATCCTTATGCAGAGCATGTGTATTTTGTATTTGGCGTATCATTTTAATACAAGTAAGTTTTCAAGGTATGAAAAAAATAGAAGCGATTATTCGCAAAACAAAGTTTGACGAAGTGAGAGATGCACTTCTCGAAGCGGACATAGAATGGTTCTCTTACTATGATGTAAGAGGGGTGGGCAAATCCCGGCAGGGACGTATTTATCGTGGTGTGGTATATGACACAAGTATCATAGAACGGATTTTGATTTCCATTGTCGTACGCGACAAGAATGCACAGAAGACAGTAGAAGCTATTCTCAAAGCCGCACAAACGGGAGAAATAGGTGACGGACGTATATTTATCATCCCTATTGAGGATGCTGTCCGTATTCGTACCGGTGAACGGGGAGATACTGCGCTTTATATTGCAGAACAAGAGAAATAATTAAGTAATTATTAAACATTAATCAATGGAAACAAATACTATAGCTCCCGATACCATTAATGATCTTGTATTGGGATTAAACACCGTATGGATGTTGCTTGCCGCCATGTTGGTATTCTTTATGCAACCGGGTTTTGCTTTGGTTGAAGCCGGATTCACGCGAGTGAAGAACACGACTAATATTTTGATGAAGAATTTGGTTGACTTTAGTTTGGGTGCATTACTTTATTGGTTTATCGGATTTGGAATCATGTTCGGTGTAGGTAATTTCTTGGGAGTGCCTCATTTTTTCGACCTCTCATTCTTTAGTGGCGACCTGCCGACAGAAGGATTCCTCGTTTTCCAGACCGTGTTCTGCGCCACTGCCGCGACTATTGTGTCGGGTGCAATGGCGGAACGTACCAAATTCTCAATGTATATTGTCTATACCATCTTTATTAGTGCAATTATCTATCCTGTATCCGGTCACTGGACATGGGGTGGCGGTTGGCTGATGAATGGGGAAGAAGGAAGTTTTATCACAAATCTTTTCGGAACAACTTTCCATGATTTTGCCGGCTCTACGATAGTACACTCTGTTGGGGGATGGATTGCGTTGGTGGGAGCAGCTATTCTCGGTCCGCGTATTGGTAAATATGGAAAAGACGGAAAATCAAAAGCAATACCCGGTCATAGTTTGACGTTAGCTTGTTTAGGAGTGTTTATTCTTTGGTTCGGATGGTTTGGATTTAATCCCGGTTCGCAATTAGCGGCTGCCGGCGAAGGAGACCGTATAGCCATCTCCCATGTATTCTTGACAACAAACTTGGCTGCATCCGCAGGAGGTATTTTCGCTCTTTTTGTAAGTTGGCTGAAGTATGGCAAACCCTCTCTGTCACTTACACTTAACGGTGTATTAGCCGGATTGGTAGGGATTACAGCCGGTTGCGATGCTGTTTCGCCGATTGGAGCAGTCATCATCGGTGCTATTTGTGGAACAGTAATGATATTTTCCGTTGAGTTTATAGACAGAGTACTTAAAATAGACGACCCCGTAGGAGCTTCTTCCGTACACGGTGTATGCGGTTTTTTAGGTACCGTATTGACAGGACTTCTTGCCACTGAAGGCGGCTTGTTTTATGGTGGTGGCTTTGGGCTTGTGGGAGTACAGGCATTCGGAGCTATCGTTGTAGGTGCATGGGCTGCCGGAATGGGATTCATTCTATTCAAAGTTTTGGATGTTGTTCATGGTTTGCGTGTATCGCCACGTGTGGAAGAAGAAGGACTTGATATTTATGAGCACGGAGAATCGGCTTACAATTAATTTACAAATGATTATTTAAGAATCTGCCCGTATGGTTTTCCCTCCCATTTCAATGGGAAGGGGAACCGGCGGGATAGATAAACAGGAAGAATACCGCTACACAAACAGATACAAAAGATATCGATTATAGATAAACTTAAAAAAGACCAAATCATGTCAAAATTAAGATTCAGAGTAGTAGAAGACGCTTTCAAAAAGAAAGCGGTAGAAGTTCCGACACCCAAAGAACGCCCATCGGAGTATTATGGAAAGTACGTGTTCAACCGTACAAAGATGTTCAAATACCTGCCGAGCAAGGTATATGACAAATTGATTGACGCCATTGACAACGGTTCGCCCCTTGATCGTACCATTGCCGACGAAGTAGCCTCCGGCATGAAAAAGTGGGCGATTGAAATGGGGGTAACTCACTATACTCACTGGTTTCACCCCTTGACGGAAGGAACAGCCGAAAAACACGATGCTTTCATAGAACATGACGGCAAGGGGGGTATGTTGGAAGATTTCTCCGGCAAACTCCTTGTTCAACAGGAGCCGGATGCGTCGAGTTTCCCCAGTGGCGGTATTCGTAATACTTTTGAAGCCAGAGGATATTCCGCATGGGATCCCTCTTCTCCAGCTTTCATTATAGACGATACGCTTTGCATTCCCACCATTTTCATTGCCTATACGGGCGAATCGTTGGACTACAAAGCTCCGTTGTTAAAAGCATTACATGCCGTAGATAAAGCTGCCGTAGAGGTATGCCGGTATTTTAATCCGGAAGTGAAGAAAGTAGTTGCTTATTTGGGTTGGGAACAAGAATATTTCTTGGTGGATGAAGGTTTGTATGCCGCCCGTCCCGACCTCTTGCTTACCGGACGTACCCTAATGGGACACGACAGCGCTAAGAACCAACAATTGGACGACCATTATTTCGCTTCCATTCCTACCCGCGTGGCTGCATTCATGAAGGAGCTGGAAATCGAAGCGTGGAGCCTCGGCATACCCGTAAAGACGCGCCATAATGAGGTAGCGCCCAATCAGTTCGAGCTGGCTCCCATATTTGAGGAATGTAATTTGGCGGTAGACCACAATATGCTTGTGATGTCATTGATGCGCCGTATATCTCGTCGTCATGGTTTCCGCGTGTTGCTGCATGAAAAACCCTTTAAAGGAATCAATGGTTCGGGTAAACATAACAACTGGTCGCTGGGTACGGATACAGGCGTCTTGCTCATGGCACCGGGGAAGACAGCAGAAGACAATTTGCGCTTCATCACCTTTGTGGTTAATACCTTAATGGCGGTTTATAAGCACAACGGGCTGTTGAAAGCGAGCATCGCAACTGCTAACAATGCGCACCGTTTGGGAGCTAACGAAGCCCCTCCCGCTATCATTTCTTCTTTCTTGGGAAAACAATTAACGCAAGTATTGGAACGCATCGAAAAGAGCACGACTGACGAATTAGTTACCCTTAGCGGCAAACAAGGATTGAAACTGGCTATTCCGCAAATACCCGAATTGCTGATAGACAATACCGACCGCAACCGTACTTCACCTTTCGCTTTCACCGGAAACCGCTTCGAGTTCCGCGCTGTAGGTTCGGAAGCCAACTGTGCTTCGGGTATGATAGCACTCAACTCGGCTGTAGCCGAACAACTGATACAATTCAAGAAAGACGTTGACGCATTGATAGCCAAAGGCGAATCCAAAATATCGGCTATTCTTGAAGTGGTTCGTAATTACATTAAAATCAGTAAACCCATTCACTTCGACGGTAACGGCTACAGTGAAGAATGGAAAAAAGAAGCTGAAAAGCGTGGATTGGACTGTGAAACAAGCGTTCCCCTCATTATTGACAATTACTTGAAGCCCGAAACCGTTTCCCTGTTCGAGTCCATTGGCGTAATGACCAAGAAGGAACTCGAAGCCCGCAACGAAGTAAAATGGGAGATATACACAAAGAAAATCCAGATTGAATCCCGCGTAATGGGCGATTTGATACTGAATCATATTATTCCTATCGCTACGCAATATCAGACGGAATTGATTGACAACGTTTATAAATTGAAAAGTCTCTTTTCGGCAGACAAAGCCGTCAAGCTATCCGCCCAGAACTTGGAACTTATCGAAGAGATAGCCGACCGTACTACCTACATCAAAGAACATACGGATGCTATGGTCGAAGCCCGCAAATCTGCCAACAAGATTGAAAACGAACGCGAAAAAGCCCTGGCATATCACGACAAAATTGTGCCTATGCTGGAAGAGATACGTTACCACGTGGACAAACTGGAGCTTATTGTGGATAACCAGATATGGACGCTCCCCAAATACAGAGAATTATTGTTTATTAGATAAGGAAACAAAGGAGAGGGAAGGAGCTGGATTGCTCCAACTCCATTCTCTCCTTCTTTTGTTGGTTGTTTTAAGTTTGCGAGAGGGGTGCCGTGAGGTAGCCCTCTTTTGGTATATAAAAGGGACAAAAATAAAACCTTCAATTTTGTTATACAAACAAATGAAGGCTTTTTTATTGGGCATTATGAGTAATGCAGATGGGATGTTTACAGTAAAAATTGGTTTATATAGAGAATGCGTAGTGGGCTATCATAAATTATTAAAAACACATTGCAACCAACTACGTATTTGTCGGATGAATCTTTTTCATGATTTACAGTTTCACGGTTACTTGTTTCCCGTTATAAGAAATAATTTTGTTAAACTGGAGCATTTCCATATCGCCTGCTGTTTTCCCAAGTTCTGCCACAACAATCTGGAAGTTGCGGCTTTTCAACATCCCTGGAAAATTGCCTTTCCTGTCGCCGACAGTAAGCGTACGAGCAACTTCATCATATGTAAACGTGATTTCAGAATACTGACCGATTTCATAATTATAGTTGTCGAACTCGTCTTCGTAAAGTGTAAACTGACCGTTGGCTCCCGGATAGATTTTTAATTCCAGTACTCTCCAACTTTTTTCGGACGAATATTGAACTTTTTGCCCCCAAGGAAGAATGCTGCCGGCTTTTATGTATAAAGGCATTATATCTTTGGGAGTTCCTTTATCAATTGATTGTCCACCGGAATATTTTGTATTAGTCCAGAAATCGTACCAATCGGCTCCTTTCGGAAGATAGACGCTCCATTTTTCCACATTGGGTTTCGTTACGGGAGCAACCAAAATGGAACTTCCAAATAAGTATTCGTTACCTAAATCATGCGTATTTTTATCTAATGGAAAATCCATCATCAAAGCTCGCATGAAAGTTCCGTTATGTTGGCTTACGTCCCACGATGTACTGTAAATATAGGGTAGTAACCGGTATCGCAAATTGATAAATTTTTCAATTCCATCGAAACACCAATCTCCACGTTCGCCAAAATTCCATATTTCGCGAGAAATTTCCGTTCCGTGCGATCGCATCATCGGACAGAAAGCTCCAAATTGTAGCCAACGCAAATAAAGGTCTTGGTATTCAGGGTTCTTTGCTCCCCCATTTTTATTCCATCGTCCGGCAAAGAAACCACCGATATCACTGTTCCAATTAGGAATACCCATCAAAGAATAGTTCAACGCGGCTGGGATCTGCTTTTCCAGCATATCCCATGTTGATTGCACATCTCCGCTCCAAGTGTTAGAACCAAATCGCTGTTGTCCAATAAAACCAGAACGGGTCAGGATAACTACACGTTTGTTTTTTGTTTGTGCTTTCTGATGTGTAGCAATACCCGAATTATGCATCACGGAATAAACATTCTTCACACTGCGGTAAGTTCCCAAATGCGTAAGAAGGTCATAGTCTGATTCCTGACGATCAATGTGATCTGGTTCGGTAGAATCCAACCACCAACCGTCATTTCCGATATAGCTGAAAACACCCTTATTCAGATATTTCCAATAAATATCAAGTGCCTCAGGATTATACACATCATACGGACGTGTTCCGCTATTGGGTGGCCATGTATTGAAATTAATGATCATGTTTTTACTATCTAATTCTTTACGTTGTTCTGTTTTGGGACCAAAACCAGGCCATGTAACTATCAACAATTTGGCATGATTTTTATGAATTTCGTCAATCCATTTTTTAGGTTCCGGAAAACGTATAGCATCGAAACTTTGAGTATTCCAGTTGCTGTCATTTTCACATTCTGCCCAGTAACGCCAATCTTGAATCACCGCATCAATAGGGACTTGCAATTCTCTGTATTTTTTCAAAACGTTAAGACTTTCATCCTGCGTAACATAACGTTCCTTACTTTGAAAGTAACCATACGCCCATAAAGGAAGCATCGGTGCTTTTCCGGTTAAATCGCGTAAATTGGCAATTACTCCGTCTGCATTTTTTCCATACATAAAATAATAATCGGCACAATAACCGATGCTTTCGAAAGAAAGTTCTTGGGGGTTATCATTAAAATCAGAAATGGAATAATTGTCCCAATACAAACCGTATCCTTTGATAGACATAAAATAAGGCGAGGTGGTATGGGTATTTTCATTTTGTAGATGGTGTTTAGAGTTACGACGATTCATACGGTTATCCATGATTTGACCTACACCATAGATGGCTTCATCCTTATCCAATAAGAAAGCATTTCTAACTATATAAGAAGGAGAATTTGAATCCCATTTGAAAGTAAATTGCGTTCCATAATCTTTATCGAGCAATAAAACGTCATTGTCAGCATTGTAGAAGTGAATGGCACCACTTTTTTTGTTCACTTCCACTGCTATTTCCGAACTTTTCAAAGTTATATTATTTCCGTTTTCGGCAAACTCAACAGAAATCGCTTGAGGGATTTTAGTTACGATCAAACTCTTTTTTTCATAGGGCTTTCCTTCCGGTGTTTTGTACACCCGGACTACGGAAGGAGAATAAAATTCAATTTGAATATCCATTCCCTGAGTGTTTCCCTTTATACCCTGCGTTGTTTTTTGAAAATTCTGTGCAATAAGCTGCCCTGTAATAAATAGAGTAATCAACAATAAAATGTTCTTTCCCATGATATTAAAATTTATATTTATAGCAAATTATTGTTATTAACAGAAGCCCAATATATCACTTAATGAAAACAACTACGCATTTTTCGGATGAACCAAGAACCCTCCCGCGATTATGTAATTATGGGTTTTATCCTTTCGCTTCCATGTATAAGTATCGTTTGATACTCTTTTTGGGTGTTTTCTCAAACTCTTCGGGATAGATTTTCATTTTTGCTATTTGGCTGTATGGAGGAAGTGTTTCGTTCAAGGTCGTCCGGTTTTCTTCCATCACGCGCTCAATGTCCTTCTCCTTTAGCCCATGAGCAAAAGCATCTTCATAATCGGGATATACCAACCCTACCAGTTTCCCATTTTGCTGTACAACAACACTCTCTGATACATAAGGCATATTGTTTAGTTTGTCTTCTATTTCTTCCGGATAAATATTTTGCCCGTTACTGCTGAGTAGCATATTCTTACTACGCCCTTTGATGATTATGTTGCCTTCGGCATCCATTACGCCGAGGTCTCCCGTATAGAGCCAACCGTCTTTATCTAAGACTTCGGCTGTCGCTTCTTCGTTTTTATAGTATCCTAACATCGTGTTCATGCCGCGACAAACAATTTCCCCTACAATGTTTGCAGGGTCGGGCGAGAGTATCTTGATTTCCATTCGTGGCACGGCTTTACCGCAACTACCCGGTTTAAAGCTTTTCCAGTCTTCATAAGATATAATGGGTCCACATTCCGTCATGCCGTACCCCACGGTATAGGGGAATTCTATCCCCCTCAAAAATTGCTCCACTTCCTGATTGAGGGCGGCACCTCCTATGGCAATTTCTTCAAATTGCCCGCCGAATGCTGCAATCACCTCTTTGCGTATCATTGATTTTATTTTATCGTTGATAATAGGCAGTTTAAGCAGCAATTTAGTGGTAGGCGCTTCCAATTTCGGGAATACATTCTTCTTGATAATCTTTTCTATGATAAGCGGCACGGCAACTATCAAGTTCGGCTTTACTTCCGCAAATGCTTGGGCGATAATCTTCGGACTTGGCGAGCGAGTAAGGAAATATATCTGGCAACCGACTGAAAACTCATAAAGAAATTCAAAAGTTAAGCCGTACATGTGTGCCATAGGAAGCATAGAAACGAGTTTATCTCCGGGATTTAAGTTCAATACCTGATGTGCAAACCGAGTATTCGACCACAGGCTGCGATAGGGAAGCATTACTCCTTTTGAGTTGCTTGTAGTTCCCGAAGTATAGTTGATTACTGCCAAAACGTTCGGTTGATCCTTTTGATAGTTGACATGCTCTTGGCGAAAGTTTTTGGGGTATTTCTTTCCGAACATTTCGTTGAGATGCTCGCGCGCATTCGTCAACTTTTTGCGACGGGATACGATGAGTGAGAAGTCCGTCATCAATATAATCCCTTCCAGCAACGGCATGGAGGCTTCATTCAAATTCTCCCAGACCACATCACCCACAAAAAGCAGCTTTACTTCCGAGTGATTGACGATATTATGCACGTTGTCGGCTTTGAACTCGTGCAGAATGGGAACCGCCACTGCGCCATACGTGAGTATTGCCAAGAAGGTTACTCCCCAATGCGAACTGTTCCGACCGCACACCGCTATTTTGTCGCCTTTTACTATCCCACTTTCTTCAAAAATAATGTGAAGTTTTTCAATCTTGCGGGCTACGTCTTTGTATTGCAGGGTGGCGCCTTTGTAGTCTGTCAACGCAGGCAAATCCCAATACTCTTTGATGCTATTCTCAATGTATGCAATAAAACTTTCTTTCATATCAGTTTGCACATTTAATTACAAGTTGTGCAAATGTAAGGTTTTGTTAATAGACATACAAGCTATTAAGAAGTTTTTTCTTATGTTTAAGGAGCAGCTTTGGTGCTGAATCAGGCTGTATCAATCAGTTAGATTCAACCATCTGCTTTCGGGTAATCAATCGTATAATGCAACCCCCGGCTTTCTTTCCGTTCGATAGCCTGCCTCATGATAAGGTATCCCACGTTGATAACATTGCGCAGCTCGCAGATTTCTTTCGACACCACACTGCGTTTGAACAGGCTTTCCGTTTCTTCATAAATAATGTCCAGACGAGTCCATGCGCGCCTCAAACGGAGATTAGAACGGACGATACCCACGTAAGTACCCATTATCTGATTCACTTCCTTCATGTTTTGAGTGATGAGTACCATTTCTTCGGGCGAACTTGTACCTTCGTCGTTCCATTGGGGGATTGCTTCGTGGTATTCATATTTGTTTATCTTTTCAAGACCGTGCTTAGCGGCGGCATCGGCATAAACCACCGCTTCTATTAAAGAGTTCGATGCCAAACGGTTCCCTCCGTGCAAACCGGTACATGAACATTCGCCCACGGCGTACAGCCGTTCAATGGACGATTGCCCGTTAAGGTCCACTTTAATACCTCCGCAAAGATAATGGGCTGCCGGAGCCACCGGTATATAATCTTTCGTAATATCAACGCCCAGACTGAGGCATTTTTCGTAGATGTTAGGGAAGTGTTTTTGAGTTTCTTCGGCATCCTTATGTGTAACGTCAAGGTAAACGTAATCATCTCCCCGATTTTTCATTTCATTGTCAATGGCGCGAGCTACGATGTCGCGTGGAGCTAATGACAAACGCGGGTCATATTTTTGCATAAATTCTTTGCCGTTTTTGGTGCGAAGTACAGCGCCGTAACCGCGCATAGCTTCCGTAATGAGAAATGACGGGCGGTCGCCGGGGTGGTAAAGGGCAGTGGGGTGGAATTGTACAAATTCCATATCCTTCACCGTTCCTTTGGCACGATAGACCATGGCAATACCGTCCCCCGTTGCTACCAACGGGTTTGTAGTGGTTTGGTACACAGCTCCCACCCCTCCGGTAGCCATTAAGGTTATTTTAGACAGATACGTATCAACCTTCCCCGTTTTGGGGTTGAAGATATAAGCCCCGTAACATTTAATATCCTGCGTTTGCCGCGTAACGGTTATCCCTAAATGATGCTGTGTTATTATTTCGATAGCAAAATGATTTTCCAAGACGGTGATATTAGGATGTGCTTTCACAGCATTGATTAAACTGGCTTGAATCTCCGCTCCCGTATTGTCTTTATGGTGCAAAATGCGAAACTCCGAATGTCCACCCTCTTTGTGTAAGTCAAATTCCCCTTGTTCGTTTTTGTCGAAATGTACTCCCCAACTGATTAATTCCCTAATTTGCTGCGGAGCTTCCCTGATTACTTTTTCCACCGCATTGCGGTCGCTGATGTTATCGCCTGCAATCAACGTATCTTCAATATGTTTGTCAAAGTTATCCACCAACGTATTGGTTACCGAGGCTATGCCCCCTTGGGCGAAGTAAGTATTTGCTTCTTCCAACTCGGTTTTGCAAATTAAAGCCACCGTTCCTTTCCCCGCCACTTTTAATGCAAAACTCATACCGGCAATACCGGATCCGATAACAAGAAAGTCGAATTTCTTAGCCATATCGCATGTTGTTTCTTCATTACAAAGATACGAAATAATCAGCATATCCGTAGTGCATTGGCAGAAAAGTAAAAAGACGTTATATCAACCCGTCATCAAATAGCGCATTTCATTCTACGTTTTTTATTAACACAGAGACGCAGAGACACGGAGATTATACAAACTCTGCGTCTCTGTGTTAAAATAAATAAATGAATGAAGGCTATCTTGATAGCAATTTTGTATGAATTATCTCGGTAGCATACCAAAATTATCAAAGGCGCATACCGGAATTATGAACTGCCAATACCTCCCGTATGCTACCGTCTTATTCGTCGTTTGGTATATAGTAAACCACCTGTTTGGTATATACCAAACGGGGCATTTGGTATATAGTAAATATCAATAACAACACGTCTTTAGAGGAGGAGGGAGTTAGGGCAGAGGGCGTAAGCACGTAGGGAAATCGGGTTTTCAGCCTGCCCTGTTAATAACGCAGTCCGCATAGCCCAACCTATCGGAGTACGCCCAAATTGAATGGAAAAGTGGAAAGTGGAAAATGGGGCGTTATTTTGTTTGTCCTTAACCCTTCTCTCATTCTTGCAAATGCACTACAGGTTGAATATACAAGTTTTTTATATCAAAAAAGGGGTACTTTTCAAAAAGTACCCCTTCTATTTATAACTTTAGATGTTACACCATGTTACATCAAGAACCCAAGTAATATCCCCGCAGCAACAGCCGAACCGATAACTCCTGCCACGTTCGGTCCCATAGCGTGCATCAACAGGTAATTGGTCGGGTCGTATTCCAAACCAACAATCTGAGAAATACGTGCTGAGTCGGGAACAGCCGATACCCCCGCATTACCAATGAGCGGATTAATCTTATTGCCTTCCTTCAAGAAGATATTGAAAAATTTAACGAACACCACCCCTGCACCTGTAGCAAGGAAGAATGACATAGCCCCCAGAATGAAAATTAATATGGAGTTCCATGTGAGGAATTGAGACGCTTGTGTGGAAGCCCCCACCGTCAACCCCAATAGAATCGTGATAGTATCAATCAATGGTCCGCTTGCCGTATTCGCCAAACGACGGGTTACACCGCTTTCTTTCAATAAATTACCGAA
>SNRY01000446.1_pt1 | contig 13934 bp, 13 predicted proteins | sample 4693421 | NCBI WGS metagenome assembly SNRY01 (sample SAMN11003215, study PRJNA524138) | termite gut metagenome | isolation source: Bacteroidetes bacterial symbionts from single cell of protist host amplifed... | host: Streblomastix strix ... | reverse complement strand
AACCGTTGATTCGACTTCCTATCCTGTTGTTGGTTTCCACAGAGAGGAATACAGGCAAAACAACTTTCCTGAATTTTCTCAAAGCCATCTTCGCCGGAAATATGTCATTCAATACGAATGAAGATTTCCACAGTCAGTTTAATTCCGATTGGGCGAACAAACTGATTGTCGGTGTGGATGAAGCATTGCTTGACCGCAGGGAGGATTCGGAACGCATCAAGAACCTGAGTACAGCCATCTCGTATAAGGCGGAAGCCAAAGGGAAAGACCGTTACGAGATTGATTTCTTTGCCAAATTCGTAATGTCATCCAATAATGAAGAATGTCCCATCATTATCGAACAGGGTGAAACCCGCTATTGGGTACGGAAAATCCATCCGATTGAGAAGAAGAATGTGGGTATGTTGAATGACCTCAAAGCGGAAATACCTCAATTCCTTCATTTCCTGTTAAAAAGAAAATTGAGTACCAAGCATGAATCCCGAATGTGGTTCAGGCATGACCTGTTGATTACAGATGCTTTACGCAAGATTATCATGCACAACCGGGGGAAAGTGGAGATTGAAATGCTTCATATTATCTCCGAGATTATGCAAATCAAAGCGTTGAAAGAATACCGGTTTTCCATCAAGGATATGCTTGATATGTTGAAACGCCTTTCCATTCAAACAGAAGCACCGCAATTGCGGAAGATATTGCAGGACAATTGGAAACTTGAACCGCATCCACCGACTTATTATACCGCTTACCTATTCGGATACAATGATGAGATTCTTTCTTCTCCAAAAACGGCAAGACTGTATCGTATGACCCAAAAACAAGTGGAAGAAATTATGTCAGAATGTTAGGTATTTCTTCTAATATATTGATTATTACTATTATAAATATATTACAATATCCTTACAAAGTTCTTACAAACTAACAAATAAGAGGATTCTTACAAACTAATTTTTTCGTAAGAGAAATGTAAGGCAGATAAATAGCTGATTAACAGTAAGCAGAGTATGTTTTCTTACAATATTACAGATTTTAAGGTACTTCTTTCCTGAAATAATATCCGGTGAAAGAAAAAACATACCAACTAAAAACAGATTGATTATGAATACATTAAATACTATTTCGATACGGGTTTACTTGGCTGAAATGAATATTCATCCTGTAAAGCACTATGGCTATTACGGTATGTATTATTCCCCCCTTAGGGAAGATCGTAATGCAAGTTTCAAAGTGGATTATACTAAAAACCTCTGGAGAGATTTTGGAACCAATGAGGGTGGCACATTGATAGACCTGATCATGCGCATGGAGCATTGCTCTTTCCATGAGGCGGCAAGCAAGTTGGAAGAGAAATATACAGGCATGGGGGTTGATTCTTTTTCCTTTCACGGGAATCATCAAGACATGCAACAGGAACAGACAACGACTATCCTGAAAGTGCAACCGATTACTCATCCGGCATTGATAGCCTTTGTCAGGGAACGCAAGATTGATTTGGAACTGGCAAACCGATACTGCAAAGAAATCCATTACCGGATAAATGGCAGAAACTATTTTGGGGTAGGCTTCAGGAACGACAAAGACGGATATGAATTAAGTAACCCATCGGGTTTCAAAGGATGCATTCCACCCAAAGAGGTTACAACTGTTCGGAACGAGCGGAATACCTGTTTGGTCTTTGAAGGCTTTTGGGATTTCCTTTCCTATCTCACATTGCAAAACGTGAAACAAACCAACCATGATGCCGTTATACTAAATTCAGTAGCGAACGCATCCAAAGCTACCAGCTTTATCAAATCGCACAAGAATATTTATACCTGTCTGGATAATGACGAAGCAGGGCGAAAGGCAACTCAACTGATAAAAACATCATGCGATTTTGTCAATAATTGGTCGGCACAGTATGCCAGGTATAAAGACTTGAATGACTATTTATGCCAAAAGTCGAAAGTGAAACCGGAAGTAAAAAAGAAGAGTTTAGGATTCAAACGGTGAATAATGAGAAAAGCGAACTACTTTATTTTTCATGGGAGCAAGTTTGTGTTTTCGTCGGACGAAAACCTTGCTCTGCGAGGCAAACATCCCGCCGGTCTCATTTAATGACAGTAACCATAATAAGGATATGAACACGATAAGAAATAAAAATAAGAACGGCAGACCAACCAAAGAAGCCGCTGAAAAGAAGGGATACAAAGTAACCCTGAAAATGGCAACGGAAGAATACTATTCGCTCAAATCCAAAGCACGTTTGGCAGGTATTACCCGAAGCGAATATATCCGTAGCTGTATTCAGTCGAGTACGGTAAAGGAACGGTTGTCATCTGAACTGATGGGGCAAATACGACAACTTTCAGGTATGGCAAACAACGTAAACCAGCTTGCACGCAAGGCTAATGCTGCAGGATACGGGGAAGCCCACCGGAATTGTATGGACACGATGAAAGGATTGGATAACATCATCAAACGGATTGAAGATGGTTGCTAAGATAGTACAGGGGAGAGGATTCAGGGGAGTAGTGAATTATGTTTTGGATAAAAACAAAGCTCAATTACTCTATGCTGAAGGAATACGTCTGAAAGATAAGGATTCCATCACTCACAGCTTCATCACCCAAAACAAGATGAATCCGAAAATAACTAAGCCGGTTGCTCACATTTCTCTGGATTTTTCCATGCAGGACAAAGAGAGGCTAACGGATAAGGCTATGGTAGGCATAGCGCTGGAATACATGCAAAAGATGGGATATAACAATACCCAATACATCATAGCCCGTCATCACGATACCGACCATCCGCATGTTCATCTGGTAATAAACCGGATTGACAACGACGGTAAACGAATATCAGACAAAAATGAAAGGTTCAGAAGTACGAAAGTTTGTATGGAACTGACAAAGAAATACGGATTGTATATTGCTTCGGGCAAAGAGAATGTGAAAAGGGAGCGATTGAGAGAGCCGGATAAGACGAAATACGAGATTTACGATACCATCAAAGCAATCATTCCAGAATGCAGGAACTGGAAAGAATTGACAGCTAAACTACAAAAATCAAACATTACTACCGAGTTCCGTTACAATGGTGATACGAATAAGATACAAGGCGTACGGTTCAGAAAGAACGATTATACTTTCAACGGTTCCAAGATAGACCGGACATGCAGTTACAGCAAGATAGATTTTCAATTGCAGCAGAATAGCAGGGAACAGGAAATGAGTATCCGGCAATCTACCCAAAGCCATACACCGGAACATTCAATCGTAGAAACCGCAAGTTCGGTATTAGGCAGTTTGTCCGATATACAGCCGTCGGATTCGGATTATGATGCCGACCAAGCGGAATACCTGCGCCAACAAAGTTTGAAAAAGAAGAAAAAGAGAAAAGGATTTAGAATCTAAACATTTAAAATTATACGAATATGAATAATGAGAAAATGGACACATCAGCGGTATATACGCTGTTTGAGGAACTCAAAGAATCTTTGAAACAAAGGGATGAAAAGCCGGTTGAGCCAGCGCAGGTTGATATGACAGCCGTAAATACTATGACAGAGCGGTTTGAAAATCTGATTGAAGAAATCAAAAAGCCGACTAAAGTTGAGCATCACCATGTGATTAGCATTGGTTCAAACAAGGTTTTCTTTTCATTAATAGGTACGTGCATAGTCATATTGATACTGTCGTTTGTTATTTACAACCAAAGGCAAACCATTAGCCAATACGAGGATAATGACCTGAAGTATCGCTGTATCAAAATGCAGGGACAGGCAACTGAAAACAATATTTATAGGCTTGAAAGGCAGTTTGAATATCGGGATAGTATCACTATTGTTCGTAAGCAAGTAGAACAATACGAACGATTGATGGAAGAACAAGCCGAGAAGGTAGAGCAGGCAAGACGGAATGCGGATGAAGCGGAGAGGTTGCAGAGAGAAGCGGAATCACTAAAAGGGAAAAGTGGAGATAGAGAAAAAATCTGACAATTCTAGCAGGTTGACATTGAATATCAATGGAATAAATCTTATAGATTGGTTCAAGTAAAAGTATAAAGAATTGCAGTAAAGAATAAAAGCCAATTCCTGCTAAATGCCTCCTGAGCATAAGGGATTTAGGGTATAACATTCATTCTTCTGCAATCTTCCATTGATTCAGATTTTTTCGTTATTTTTGTAAAACAATTTGGACTAACCTGGAATGTTAAAGCTATGCATAGAACTTCAGCTTTTCGCAATTAAACAACCACCTCCAAAGGAGGTGGATTTTTAAGTTAGATTAAAACAGATTAACAGTACATATCAAGTGCGTTTTTCATCTATTTTGATTATTGTCTTTCTGAAAATAAGCCTATAACAAAATTCTAGGGGATGAATGAGAATTAAGAAAAGTTTGTCTATTTGAATGTTGATGGCAAAACACAGAAGATAGCGACAATTTATAGATAAAGAAAATGAATACAAAAATGATTTTAATAATTCTCAATATAACAGGACTTTTAGGTACTTTGATTTGGCTACTAATAAGTCCTGGGTGGGAACCTTTTGTTGCCGTTATTGGGATGATTACAACATTAATTGTACAATTGTTTGGAGGAGGTAATAATAACTTGACGAAAATGTCTCAAAAAGGAGGTAAAAATTCAATTAATTATCAATCAAATGAAAATATCACAATAAACAATTAGCTACAAATATGGTAAATGATAAAATAACAAAACAAGAGGGAGGTGAAAATTCAACGAACCTTCAAGGAGGAACAATAATAGTGAATAACGGAATTACATATCAAGATGCAAAAAATATAGCTCTTGATGTGTTTAAATCAAATTATCTTGAGTTGTCCGAAAAGGCAGCAAATACGGCAAAGACAAGAGCCGAGGAGCTTATTGATGATTACATTTTTAAGTTACAAGAAAGAACTCCCGAGGCTATTAATTCAATGGAAAACCCAGGTATGCAATATGCTGTATTTACAGCCCAAAAAGAATATGCAAAAACAGGAGATAAAGAATTATCAGATATGCTTGTTGACATCCTTGTTGATAGGGCTACACAACAAGAAAGAAATTTAAAACAAATTGTTTTAGACGAAAGTTTATCAATAGTTCCAAAACTAACAAGTAATCAATTAGATACGCTTACAATAATTTTCGTTTTTTAATACTCACAAAATTCTCAAGTGATTAGTATTCCGCTATTGAAGAATTATTTAAATAAATATGTGGCTCCGTTCACCGTTAATCTTTCTAAAGAAGATTCTTTATATCAACATCTTGAATATACAGGATGCGGATCGATTAGTTTAGGTGAAAGTAGAATAGAACAAATATTATCTACAACATATAAGGGGTTATTCTGTAAAGGTTTTACTAAAGAGCAATTTGAAAAATCAGGCACACTATTTCAACGATTTTCAACACTTATAATACCGTGCTTACAAGATAATTCTAAATTTCAGCTAAATGCGATGAACGATGAGGTACTTGAAAATCAATCTAAAAAATTAGAAATTGTACAAGAAGAACTAAATATGGTGAAGCCTTTTATGAATAATTATCAAATGTCTTCTACAGAAATTAAAGAATTGATAAAATCACAAGGTGATTATATCAATAATCTATTAGATATATGGGATAATTCATCATTCAAAAATATGACATTAACAAGTGTTGGCATTGCAATCGCAATAGCAAACCTAAGAAGAAAAACTGGCATAACAATTGATTTGGGTATATGGATAAAATGAAATAATTTGGTACAATCCATCACATAGCCGCCAAACTGTCACCTTGTTGTAACAAAGCAGACGAATCTTTGCCAACTACTTCACTTATTTCTCTAATTTCCTCTTGATAGATTCTTCCAATACCATCTTTTTCAGCAGTTTCACCAAATATTTGGAAACAAAGAAAGGATTAAGCCTCAATGGGAAAATTATCACTTTCTACTGTTTTGTTGCTTGTGTAATAGTTAAGGTAAACATTCATTTGTCCGACATCGGCATGGGTGAATTGTCTGTTCTGCTCATATCGTAGGTGTCTCATGATTATGAAAATCATACAAGAGCAACACAATACACACTGTTACTATTCAATATCAAATCCATACATTCTTTTTTTCTTTTATTCTCTTCACATGCCAAATTTGTTGCAGTTTGTGTCATAAATGTGTCATGGGTAAAAACAAAAGAGGTTAGATTTATTGTCTAACCTCTTGATTTTCATTTGTCGGGGTGAGAAGATTCGAACTTCCGACCACACGCCCCCCAGACGCGTACTCTAACCGGGCTGAGCTACACCCCGAGAATTGTGAATGCAAATTTATAGTTTCCTCGATAAATATCAAACTTTTTAGAGTGATTTTTATCAATTAGTCTTGATACATTCGCTTCCGAATGTCTTTAATATGGTCGGAGATGATATATTCATCGTATTCCATCATTTTGTCAATGATGCCATTGGGGGTTAATTCTATAATGCGGTTGGCTACGGTTTGAATAAACTCATGGTCGTGTGAAGAAAAAAGGGTATTCCCTTTATATGTTTTCAAATTATTATTGAATGCTTGGATGGATTCGAGGTCAAGATGATTGGTTGGCGTGTCCAATATTAGACAGTTAGCGTTACGCAGTTGCATCCGAGCAATCATACAACGCATCCTCTCGCCTCCGGAAAGGACATTTACTTTTTTAAGAACTTCTTCGCCGGAAAACAGCATACGTCCTAAAAAACCTTTCATATACACCTCGTTGCCCTCTCCATATTGACTGAGCCAATCCACAAGATTCAAATCGGTATTGAAAAACGCCGTATTATCCAATGGCAAATAAGCTGTGGTAATGGTTACTCCCCAGCTAAAACTCCCACTATCCGGTTTCATGTTGCCGTTGATTATTTCAAACAATGCGGTCATAGCTCGCGGATTGCGCGAAAGGAATACAATTTTGTCGTTCTTTTCTACATTAAAATTAACGTCATTGAACAAAACAATACCCTCTTCAGTTGTTTTACTCAATCCGGATACTTCCAAAATTTGGTTTCCGGGTTCGCGCTCGGGAGTAAAGATAATCCCCGGATATTTGCGTGAAGAAGGTCTGATTTCTTCTATATTTAGTTTCTCCAACATTTTCTTGCGGCTGGTAGTTTGTTTACTTTTAGCCACATTAGCGCTGAAACGACGGATAAACTCCTCTAATTCTTTCTTTTTCTCTTCGGCTTTAGCCTTTTGATTTTGTTGCTGGCGCAAAGCAAGCTGACTGGATTCATACCAGAAACTGTAGTTGCCGGCAAACATATTGATTTTACCGTAATCAATGTCCACTGTGTGCGTGCATACGGAATCAAGGAAATGGCGGTCATGGCTTACCACTAATACCGTATGTTCAAAATTGGAGAGGTATTCCTCCAACCAAATGACGGTTTCCAAATCCAAATCATTGGTTGGTTCGTCTAACAATAAATTATCCGGATTGCCGTAAAGAGCTTGTGCCAGCATGACGCGCACCTTTTCCTTACCTCCGAGTTCGCCCATCAATGTATAATGTTTATCTTCCTTGATGCCTAAGCCGCTGAGCAATGAAGCAGCGTCGCTTTCAGCATTCCAGCCATTGAGTTCGGCAAATCTCTCTTCCAGTTCGGAAGCTTTTAATCCGTCTTCATCCGTAAAATCTTCTTTGGCGTAAATCTTTTCCCTCTGTTTTATGATGTCCCACAAGAGAGAGTGTCCCATCATCACCGTATCCATTACCGTAAAAGCATCCCATTTAAAGTGGTCTTGGCTAAGTATGGAAAGACGTTCACCGGGGGCTATACTAATTGTGCCGGTTGTTGGCTCCAAATCACCACAAACAGCACGTAAGAAAGTAGATTTTCCGGCGCCGTTAGCGCCGATAATTCCATAACAATTACCATTTGTGAATTTTAAATCTACGTCATTAAACAATACCCTTTTGCCAAACTGCACCGAAACATTTGAAACTGTAATCATTCTGTTCTTTTGTTTTTTGTTTTTCCGGCTGCAAAAGTAGATTTTTTTACAATACGAATTGGTATGAATACACTTTTTGACTGAATAAAGCCGTGTTAAAAATAGAGTAATATTCTATTGGAGGATGGTTATCATTTCGTTACATCGAACAAATAAGTTATTTTCCCCACAATAGTTGCGTGCGCCGCACGATTAAAATAATCCTTTTTACTAATATGATAAAAATCGGAAAGGGCATAATAATACCTTCCCTCAATTAAGAAGTTACCCACCTTTGTTTTTACCTCTAATCCACCGCCTCCTGTTATTCCGTAATCAAACTTGTTGTCCGCAGTTTTACCATATTGCTCATTTATCGGTCTGTATCCGGAATGCCACGGATCGCTCATATTCTCTTTCTCATTTAACAAATAAGCCACTTGCGGACCAAGATTGAGAAACACTTGTACTCCTTTCTCCTTGCCAAACCCCCAATGCGTCAGAACAGGTATCTCAATATAATTCATATTGCGACTGTAGGCCTCTCCGCTGTCATCCTCTATCAATTCAATCCACCCCCGTTTACTATAATTCACCTCCGCCTGTATGCCGCAAATAAGCGCCATGTATTTTTCGGAAATATAACGAATGGTAACTCCACCGTTAAAATCCGTCATTGTGCTTTGTTTGATTCTTGGTATGAAACTAATGCTATTAAAATTCACTCCTCCATTGAAACCTACAGCCAGATTATTCCTCAAATCTCCCACTTGCGCAACAGAGGGCAGGCATACGCTAATTACTGCAATCAACAACAGGAGTATCTTACATTTTATTCCTATCATTTCAATCAAAATTCATTTTTATTATTTCATGCTCTTTGGTGAAATGCACAAAGAATAATTGTTTATTGATGAATCCCCCTCCATTATCCGCACGTGAGAACTTAAATCCTATTTGAATGGGTGTAAACTTGACATTTGAAAGATTATTTTCAAACTCGGAGCCATACGTGAAAAGTCCTTTCAAGAAATAAAATCCCGTATCATAACCCAACATTCCGTATTTGGGAGGAGTATTAGTCAAATCTTTTGAATACCATTTGCGATAACTTTGCGTGAAATTCATCGCTTCCGGCATCAAATTGTTCGTATAAAATGAAGTATAAAAATATGTGTCCCATTCAAAATAATCATCTATGCGGTCTTTCACGTAAGTCGGCCAATCCGGATAACCGAATAACCGAATATCATAGTCTCTTATTTTCCCAAATGTAGCCAGCAATTGAGAAATAAGTTTAGCCAATGCCGCATTGCTGTTCGATGTCGGAATCACAATATTTGTTTGTGTAGATGAAAAAGCACCCTGTATTGCACCCGCAGCTATATCCCCCTCCTCTAATATCCGCATGGTAAAAGGTCTGTTTGGCAGTCGCCTTATTCCTCTCGTGAGTTCATAGTCACTCTGTTTTTCTTCAGCATTCCAAATAACGATATTAGCGCCCTTAAATTCGCGGGCAAAATGTTTATATACTTCGGAATATAAATAAGACTGCGGCGTATTTATCTGATAAATATACGGATTGCTATACACCTCATTGTCTTTGGAGGTAAAAGGGATTACCAATCGTATTTGATTTGCCTTGGCAAAATCCGCCAACGGTTTTATATGTTTCGGATAAAGCGGTCCGAAAATAACATCCATGTCAATCATCTCTTTTTGTTGGAGAATGGATAAAATAGAAGCATCCCCCCCCCCCCGAATCATATACGTGCAAATCAACGGAAACTCCTGTTCGCTTCAGACTATCAACCGCTATTAGAAATCCTTCATAATATTCCACCATGCGCGTACGACTCTCAGCTTCCGAAAATGGTAAAATAATAGCAGCCTTTACAGTAGATCCCTTCTCTTGATTTCGATGAATAGGCGACACTACTACTGCTTTCTCTTTGTTGCCGATGATAGCGGCAGTTTTAGGCGGTTGATTAGGAATGGATGGCAATATCACTTCCTCCTCCTCTTTCTTATCAGTAACTTTAACTACTTCTTCCGGTATGCAAATATAATTCCCCTTTTTCAGCCCGTTGCTTTCCAACTCCGGATTGGCGGCAATTAAATCTTCAATACTGACATTGTATTCCTTGCTAATACTATTAAGAGTCTCGTTCCGCTTTACCCTGTGCATCTGTTTACATCTGGACTCAACTGCGGATGGAATGTCGTTGTTGGATGGCTGTATAGGGGAGGTACGTGCAGAAGTCGCCGATTCTCTTTGTGCAAATACGCTCAATCCGGAGAAACAACTAACTAATAAAAGAAATAATAGTAAGAACAGTATTTGTCCGCCCTGTTTCATTAATTTCATCATTAATTATTCGGTTTTTTAATATCTCAAAGGCAAAGATACAAATAATCCTTTTTCGTCGTATCAAAACTCCTCATTGATTTTAAATGGAATCCCTAATTGTTTCTTTTACAAAAAACCGTAGTGCATGTATTTGCAAAAAAAGGGAGAAAAGGATTAAGGACGAACAAAGTGACTCCACTACACTTTCCGGTCTCACCCCCGGCCCCTCTCCTAAGGAGAGGGGGGAGAATGGCTTTCCATTTTCCACTATTATACTCTGTGTCTCCGTGCCTTTGTGTTAAATCCAATTTTCTGCTTTCCACTTTCCACTCTAATTTGGACGTGTCTCTACGGATCAAGCTATCCGTTACAATGCTTTTTTTCGTGCCTCACAAAAGCATTTCCGCTCATATCCTTCACATGCTATGCGGACTGCGCTGCTAATACAGCAAATCTTCATTATGAAGATAGTCTACATTTCATCGTTTATCCGGTTCGTTTTTCTACCAACTATAGGCAATACTATCAAACATACCTACCTAATTCCAACCTGTTGTTCGATGGAAAACAATCCTTTAAGCAAAGTTCTTCGATGAGTAAACGAAGAAAATAATTATTTGTTCGATGACTCTTCGATGAATGAACGAAGAAAACGATCATTTGTTCGATGAGTGAACGAAGAAAATAGTCATTTGTTCGATGACTCTTCGATGAATGAACGAAGAAAATGGTTATTTGTTCGATGAGTGAACGAAGAAAAGAAGATTTGTTTGATGAAAGAATCGAAAGGCAGATTAAAAAAGAAGAGGTTGAGAGGGTATAAAGGGAAATAATGAATTAATAGGTCTGGACTGATGTAAATTGAACTTTCAGCCCGTAGAAAATACTCTCGAATAAAAATAGAAAGTGGGATTGAACACAGAGGCACGGAGGCACAGAGTATAGTGTAAAGTGGGGAATTATCTCGTTTGTCGGAATACTTTCTTTTTTTATCTATGTGGAAAACTATCGTTAAATATTTGTTTATATTATAAAATTAGGTATATTTGCTAATGTGATAGTTAATCTATGGAATAGATTAATGTAAACGGCAAATTATTTATCTAATATTAAACTAATTATCATGAAGAAAAATCAAAAAGTAACTCGTAGAGAGTTTTTAGGCCTTTCCGCATTAGGATTAGCAAGTTTGACGATTTTACCCAGTTGGAAGATTAACGGTGTACGTATCGCTCCGAGTGATCGTATTACTTTTGGTTTTATCGGGATTGGGAGACAAGGCGTTTCCGACTTTCATGCCTTCTCTTCCTGTCCCGGAGTACAAGTAGTTGCATGTAGCGATGTGGACTCTATAAAAAGAGACCGTTTCAGAATACTTACCACCGAGTGGCAAAAGAAAAACGGGGTAGGCGAGCGTTGCGATACATACGAGTTCTATGAAGACCTGCTTGAGCGCAAGGATATTGATGCCATATCTATTGCAACGCCTGACCATTGGCATGCGTTAGTTGCCATTCATGCTTGCCAGAGCGGAAAAGATGTTCATTGCCAGAAACCTCTTTCCTATACCATTTCAGAAAGTCTGGCTATGGTGAAAGCCGTACGCGACAACAAACGCATTTTCCAAGTAGGAAGCCAGCAACGTTCGAGTGAAGAATTTCAGAAAGCGATTTCTTTAGTACGCTCGGGAGCTATCGGACACGTTGATAAAGTGTATGTACGCATAGGCGAACCGCCATCACCCTTTAATTTGCCGGAAGTGCCTGTTCCTGCAAACCTGAATTTCAACAAGTGGTTAGGTCCGTTGACTAATCCGAAAATACATTATCATCCTGCCATGTGTCCTCCCATTTCGTATCCCGACTTACGGGAAACCGGCGATTGGGCTACATGGCGTTATTACCAAGAGACAGGAAACGGTTTTACCGCCGACTGGGGCGCTCACCATTTTGATATAGCTCAAGCTGCTTTGGGTATGGACGGCTCAGGTCCTGTAGAATTTATCCCCGTAGGCTATAATGGTACGAAGTATTCAACGCTAAAATATGCCAATGGCGTCGTAGTTACCGAACAACCTTTCCGCGAAGACAAGCCGGATGACAAGGGTTTGAACTTTATCGGCGATAAAGGTTGGGTCAAAGTAGCCCGCGGATACATCGAATGTTCCAATCCTTCGCTTTTGAAGAAATCCGAAGCCAAGGTCGAAGCAGGCGCTTTTGAAATCAGCGCTCCCCACATGCAGAATTTCGTTGACAGCATTCGCTCGCGTCAGAATCCGATTGCTCCGGTAGAAGTAGGTTGTTCGACGAACATTATGTGTTGCCTTTTGAACATCGCTACCGAACTGAAACGCCCCGTGAAATGGGATCCGGCAACGGTTAGCTTCGTAAACGATAAGGAAGCAGAAGCTCACCGCTTGTATTTCTACGACTACAGGAACCCGTATAAATTACCGTATTGGAAATAATTTTTAATTAGAAATCAGACACAATGAAATTAAATAGATTCTTTTTAACGACTTTGTTTTTCGAAGCAGCATTGTTCCTGCTGTCGCCGATTTCCTGTCAAGCCCAAGGCACAGGGCAATTGAAAGGGAAAAAAGTGCTGTTCGTTTATGGAGGTTGGGATGGTCATCAACCCAAGGAATGTCGTGATCTCTTTGTCCCCTGGATGGAATCGGAAGGGGCTGAAGTTGTTGTACACGATACCCCGGAATGTTATTCGGATAAAAATCTCATGTCGAAGATTGATTTAGTGGTACAAATCTATACTCAGGGACAGATCAGCGGGGAAGCCGAAAAAGGTTTGCTGGAAGCTGTTAAGCGCGGTGTCGGCATTGCCGGATGGCATGGCGGACTGGGTGATTCCTTCAGGCAGAACACAGAATACCAGTTTATGGTGGGTGGACAATGGGTCGCTCATCCGGGTGGCGTAATACCTTATGACGTAAAAATTACCGATAAGAAAGATCCTGTAACCAAAGGATTGAAGGACTTTCACATGCATTCGGAACAATATTATGTGCATGTAGACCCGAATATAAAAGTACTGGCTACCACCAGATACACCGGAGAGCATGGCTCTTGGATTGAAGGTGCAGTAGTACCGGTTGTATGGAAGAAAACCTACGGGAAAGGAAGAGTGTTTTATTCTTCCCTTGCACATGTAGTGAAAGACTTCGATGTACCTGAAGCGCTGGAAATTATGAAACGGGGTATTCGTTGGGCATCGGTGAGCTTGTACGAACCAAACGAAAAATGGGTAACTCCGGTTTATTGATGAGGATTTATCTTGTAGTTGAAATTTAATTAAATGAACCTCGTAGTGTATTTATAAAAAAGAAAGAAAACATTAGAACAAACAAAATAACTCTCAACTCTCAACTTTGTTTGCTCTAACGTATCTTTGATTGCAAATGCACTACGGTTTTTTTACATTGCTTTCCATTCTTTAATTGGGCATACTGCTTTATGTTATAACAATATTTCATATTTTTGCAGTCTAAATACAAAAAGCTCATAGTTATGCCTCTTAATCTGCCGGACCAACTTCCTGCCATAGAACTTCTGAAAAAGGAGAATATCTTTGTGATAGATAATTCGCGTGCTGCGCGGCAGGATATTCGCC
>SNRY01000445.1_pt1 | contig 13971 bp, 16 predicted proteins | sample 4693421 | NCBI WGS metagenome assembly SNRY01 (sample SAMN11003215, study PRJNA524138) | termite gut metagenome | isolation source: Bacteroidetes bacterial symbionts from single cell of protist host amplifed... | host: Streblomastix strix ... | reverse complement strand
ATCCGGAGGATTACTTTGATAAAGATTCTCTATTTTATGCCGTCAACAGGTGTCTGGCCAATTTAGGAACAAACTTGAATATTAAATATTCTAAATTTAATGAAAACTAATTTATATCACATACTTAGTAATATTATTTTTGCCTGAAAACAGTTATGTATTTTCCCTGATGCGGAAGCATACATTACCACAAGGATGGCTTTGTTAAATCTCGCCAACGTTATAAATGTAAAGAATGCCGGTATCATTATACGGTAGCGAAGAAATCGGATGTAAAATCAGCAGAAACCGGACGCAAAGCATTGGAGATGTATTTGGAAGGAGTGGGTTTTGGGGCAACAGGTCGCCTGTTACCAATCAGTTATGGAACGGTTTACGCCTGGGTCAAGGCATGGGGGTCTGAAGTGGATTTGCCCGGGAAGAAAGAAGAGGTTGCATTTATGGAACTCGATGAGATGCATACGTATGTGGGTTCAAAAAACACTATTGTTGGATCTGGATTGCCGTTGACCGACCTGGAAAGCGGCTTGTCGGTTTTGTCAGCGGGGATCGTTCCACCCAAACAGGATTCAGGCTTTGGGAAGAAAATAACAGTAGAATCAGGCATTATTTGGCAAGATTCAAACGAAAGGGAAAGTGCTACAGCAAAGCTCAACACATGATTGACAAATCGTTAAAATTACTGTTTCTAAAACTAAATAATAAATTATCTATATTAATTTAACAATGCCAAATTTATTATGTTCAAAACTATCACTTTGTTTGTTGCTTTGTGCTTTTCTGTGATTCTTCATGCACAAACGTTTGTTTCCGATATTTCTTTTCTGCCGGGAGAAAAATGGTGGGGCGCTTTTGTAGCCAAGGGAAGCAATATGCCTTACCTGCAATCAGCCGAAACATTTGATTTGTCAAAACAAGGATTTAACAATCAAGCTGTACCCTTGTTCGTATCCAATAAAGGACGATACATCTGGAGCGATGATGCCTTTCAATTCAAAATCGATTCATTCTCCATTCAATTGAAATCGAAGCATGAGGAAATAAAGGTCGTTGCTGCGGGAAAAACTTTACGTGATGCATTCTTAACGGCTTGCCGTGCCTATTTCCCTCCATCCGGAAAATTGCCTGATCCGCTGTTCTTTTCTTTACCTCAATACAATACCTGGATTGAGTTAATGTACAATCAAAATCAAAAAGACATCCTGGATTATGCCAACAAAATCATTCAATATGATTTTCCGAAAGGGGTTTTTATGATTGACGACAACTGGCAAAAATACTATGGTAACTTTGATTTCAAACCCGACAAATTTCCAGACCCCAAAGGAATGATCAACCAATTACACCAAATGGGATTCAAAATTATGCTATGGATTTGTCCTTTCGTAAGCGCCGACAGCCCGGAATTTCGTGAACTGGCAAAAAAGAAGTATTTACTGCGGAAAAAAGGAAGCGAAGAACCGGCTCTCATCAATTGGTGGAACGGTTACAGTGCCTGCTATGACCTGACAAATCCGGAAGCTTTTGAATACTTTGTCGCTACATTGAAAGAAGTTCAGCAAAAATACGGAGTAGATGGTTTCAAGTTTGATGCGGGCGATGCTTTTTTTTACGATGCCGAAAAAATAGACAGCTATAAGAAAGAGGCTCAATCGACCGATCACACAATGGCTTGGGCAAAAATCGGCTTATCTTTCCCTTTCAACGAATATCGCGCCGGCTGGCGGATGGGAGGCGAAGCGCTTGTGCAACGCCTAGGCGATAAAAATTATTCGTGGGAAGCGGTCGGATTATTGATTCCCGATATGATTGCTGCAGGTTTGTTGGGTTATGCCTATACTTGTCCGGATATGATCGGAGGCGGTCAGTTTACATCGTTTATTGGAATTGACCCCGCAGCATTCGACCAAAGTCTGATTATTCGTTCCACTCAAATACACGCCCTGATGCCCATGATGCAGTTTTCGGTAGCTCCATGGCGCATTTTAAACGAAGAAAATCTGGCTATATGCCGGAAGATGGCGTATCTTCACGTACAAATGGGAGATTATATTCTGGAATGTGCCAAACAGGCCTCACAAACAGGAGAACCCATCGTCAGACACTTGGAATATATGTTTCCGGATCAAGGATTTGCTGGTTGCAAGGATCAGTTTATGATTGGCGAAAAATTCTTGATCGCTCCAATGATACATCCAGGGAATCAACGAACGGTGATGCTACCGAAAGGAAAATGGCGAGACGAATTGGGAAAAGTTCATACCGGAGAAAAAAAGATAACGGTGGAGGCGGACATAAACAGACTTCCTTATTTTGAGAGAATCAATTAACTGTTAATTGATTCATACAGCGATACTATTAAAATTACAGTTTGACAGTGTGCAACATTTTGTGTAAATGAAAAACTACAGGTTTTATGACTTGTAGTTTTTTGTTTATATTTAACTTATAAAAAAGTAAAGAAATGAACCGCTTTTTATTGCTAAAATAGTAATGCATTACGGGTTTTAAAAATTATATATATATTTGTTCCTAATTTTTGAATTTCAATTGAGTACAACAACCGAATATTTACAAACAAAAAATACACATCATGTTTTCAGGAATCGTAGAAGAGTATGCCGAAGTTGCCTCTTTGGTAAAAGACAGGGAAAATCTCCATTTGACAATGAAATGCTCCTTTGTTTCGGAATTAAAAATAGATCAAAGTATTTCTCACAACGGAGTTTGCCTCACAGTAGTCAGTAAAACCGCCCAAACCTACACCGTAACCGCTATGAAAGAAACCCTTGATTGCTCCAATATCGGTTTGTTAAAGACAGGAGATAAAGTAAATGTAGAGCGCAGCATGGCAATGAATGGACGTTTGGACGGTCATATTGTGCAAGGACATGTTGACCAAACAGCTATTTGCACAAAAATAGAAGATGCAGACGGCAGCTGGTACTACACTTTCCATTATGATTTCGACAAAGAAGCCGCCAAGCGCGGATACATTACTGTGGATAAAGGTTCGGTTACGGTAAACGGAGTGAGCCTCACCGTCTGCAACCCTACCGACGATTCTTTTCAAGTGGCTATCATCCCCTACACATACGAACATACCAATTTTCATGCCATAAAACCGGGTAGCGTAGTAAATATTGAGTTCGACATCATTGGGAAATACCTTAGCAGAATGATACGCATACAGTAAACCATGCAGGCAAAACCCAAACTGACACTCGTCAAAGTAGGAGGTAAAATTTTAGAAGAATCTTCTTCCTTCAATCAATTATTAAACGATTTTCCAGCTATACGGGGATACAAAATTCTGGTACACGGCGGCGGGAGACTTGCCACAAAGTTAGCCACCCAATTAGGCATCGAAACCCAAATGGTTGACGGAAGACGGATTACCGATGCCGAAACCCTGAAAGTAGCCACTATGGTATATGCCGGCTTGATAAACAAAAACATAGTAGCCGGCTTGCAAGCGCACGGCGTTAACGCTTTGGGATTGACCGGCGCAGACATGGATATAATCCGTTCCGTCAAAAGACCCGTAAAAGAAATTGATTACGGTTTGGTAGGAGACATAAGCAAAGTCAATGTTTCTCCTCTTGCGCCGTTAATCCGAAAAAACATTGTTCCTGTCATAGCCCCGCTGACACACGATGGAAAAGGAAATTTGCTGAACACCAATGCCGATACCATAGCAGGAGAAACAGCAAAAGCCCTTTCCGCTTTTTTTGATGTTACGCTCATCTATTGCTTCGAAAAAAAAGGCGTTTTGCGTGACGAAAACAACGATAACAGCGTCATCTCCCAAATCACCCGCACCGACTTTGAACAATACGTTGCTCAAGGCATTATACAAGGAGGAATGATTCCCAAGTTGCAAAATTCTTTTGGGGCAATAGAAGCGGGAGTTTCTCAAGTAATGATTACTTCAGCCGTTGCCATCGACGGTAAAGGAGGAACACGCATTTATTAGCTACATGCAAGCGCATCGAATATCCGGAAAAGTTCCGCAACAGATTCCGTACGCAACATGGCAATGCGCGTATCTCGGAAATGAGGTATTCCCTTAAATAAAGGAGTAGCAGCCAGATGCCGCCGGATATGAATAATTCCACGCCGTTCGTCCAACCGGGCTATACTGTTTAATACCTCTTCGCGAAGCACTTGTAATTTCTGCCCGAAAGAAAAAGGAGCAAGCTCCCCGCCGGTTTGTAAATAATATTTCACTTCTTGAAACATCCATGGGCAACCGATACTGCCACGACCTATCATAATGGCGTCCGCACCGTAACGCTCAAAACATTCTTTGGCAAACTGAGGAGTAGTAATATCCCCATTACCGATAATGGGAATGTGTATACGAGGATTCTTTTTTACTTCGCCAATCAGCGTCCAATCCGCCTCTCCCGTGTACATCTGCGCACGAGTGCGACCGTGAATAGTGAGGGCAGCAATCCCGCAATCTTGTAATTGTTCGGCAAGTTCAACAATGATTTTGTGGTCGGCGTCCCAACCCAAGCGAGTTTTGACAGTAACGGGTATATGGACGGCATCGACCACCGCTCGCGTGATTTCCAACATCTTAGGAACGTTTTGCAACATTCCTGCTCCGGCACCTTTGCCGACAACTTTTTTTACCGGACAACCAAAATTTATATCAAGCACATCGGGATGAGCCTCCTCTTCTGCCATCCGGGCAGCCTCCGCCATAGTATCCTTCTCTTTGCCGTATATTTGTATGGCAACGGGACGTTCCTCATCACTTACGACTAACTTGCGCAGCGTTTTATTTACAGAACGAATCAGCGCATCACTCGAAACAAATTCGCTATACACCATGTCAGCTCCGAATTTCTTACACATCAAACGAAAAGCAACGTCGGTAACGTCCTCCATAGGAGCCAAAAATACAGGATAAGAACCAAAATCGAGAGAAGATAGTTTCATTTAAAAATTACCAGTTTCACAACTTGCCTGCAAAAATATAGAAAAAAGGCTACCTTTGCGTACAAAACGTTAAGAACTTCCTTGTAGAAATGATAGAAAATGTAGAAATAATGGCGCCCGTCGGTTCGCGCGATTCTCTTGCCGCCGCTATACAAGGGGGGGCGGACTCTATTTATTTTGGCGTTGAAAACCTCAATATGCGTGCACATTCGTCAAACAATTTTACGATAAACGATCTGCACGATACGGTGCGAATTTGCAACGAAAACGAATTGAAAAGCTATCTTACCATCAACACCACCCTCTATGACGAAGACCTAACGTTGATGCGCATCATTATGGATGCTGCCAAAGCAGCGGGCGTTTCTGCCATTATCGCTGCAGACGTGGCGGCGATGATTTATGCACGTCAAATCGGGTTGGAAATCCATCTCTCTACTCAACTGAATATCTCCAATACGGAAGCTGTAAGGTTTTACGCACAATTTGCCGACGTGGTGGTGTTGGCGCGCGAACTGAACTTGAAACAAGTAGCCGACATACATCGCCGGATTCAAGAAGACGCTATTTGCGGACCGAACAAAAAACCCATTCGCATTGAAATGTTTTGTCACGGAGCGTTATGTATGGCGGTATCGGGAAAATGCTACCTTTCGTTGCACGAAATGAACAGTTCGGCAAACCGCGGCGCATGCATGCAAGTGTGCCGGCGCGCATACGCCGTGCGAGACAAAGAAACCGGAGCCGAATTGGAAGTGGATAATCAATACATCATGTCTCCCAAAGACTTAAAAACGATTCATTTCATAAACAAAATGATAGATTCGGGCGTACGCATATTTAAAATAGAAGGGCGCGCCCGCGGACCGGAATATGTGCGAACCGTGTGCGAATGTTACAAACAAGCTGTTCAGTCTTGTTTGAAAGGCACTTATACGGAAAATAAGATAACGGCTTGGAATGAACGCTTGAAAACGGTTTTCAATCGCGGATTTTGGGACGGTTATTATCTGGGGCAACCCTTAGGTGAATGGAGCAAGAATTATGGCTCGGAAGCTACGGAACGGAAGGTGTATGCGGGGAAAGGTATCACTTATTTCGGCAATATCGGCGTGGCAGAGTTTGTGGCAGAAGCTGCGGAGTTGAACACAGGCGATAAAATCCTCATCACCGGTCCCACGACGGGAGCCATATATGCCACCCTTGAAGAAATTCGCGTAGAATTAAAGCCGGTGCAAACGGTGAGGCAACACGAACATTTCTCTATAAAAATAAAAGAGAAGATTCGTCCCAGCGACAAATTATTTAAGATAATCCCTAACAGGAAAAACGCATAATCAGGTTGCCGGATAAACGGAACGTTTTTATACCGGTTTAACCCGTTGGCGGAACTAAAACATAATGAAAAGATATAAATAAAGAGTTGTGCATAAGTGAAATAATTTGTATTTCGCAGTCGTTAAACACATAATACAAAATCAATTAGGAAAAGAATTGACCAACGAACTAGTAAGTATGTTGGATCTGTTAAAAATAAGAATGTTGGTTACCTTTGCATCGGCTAAATATAGATTGTAATGAGTGCTGATTTAATAAAAGATCCGGATTTTAAACAATGGATGGTGGAATTGAAAACCCGCATCCGTCAAAGCCAAATAAAGGCAGCAATAAAAGTAAACGATGAATCATTACACCTCTATTGGGATTTAGGGCATGATATTGTTGTCCGTCAAATGGATGCCGTTTGGGGAAGCGGATTTTTTGAACAACTGAGTAAAGAATTAAGGGTGGAATTTCCTGATGTGAAAGGTTTTTCAGTTACCAATCTAAAGTATTGTAAATATTTTTATCAGTTGTATTCGCAAAATGAGCAAATTCATCAACAACTTATTAATAAAATTCTTCCCAAAGTTGAGGGGAATTTGCAAATAGTTGAAAATGAAGCAATTTCAATTCGTCCCCAACTTGGGGACGAATTGAAAAGCAATCTAATATTTCTTATTCCTTGGGGACACCAGAAGTATATCATTGACAAATGTAAATCTGTAAATGAAGCCCTGTTTTATGTCCAAAAGACTATCAAGAATGGCTGGAGCCGTGCAATGCTGATGAATTTCATTGAAGTGGATTTATACCAAAGCCAAGGGAAAGCAATAAATAACTTTGACAGCTTATTGCCTGATGTTCAGAGCGATTTGGTTAAAGAAACGCTGAAAGACCCATATAATTTTGATTTTTTGACACTTACTGAGAGGGTTATAAAGAAAAGGAATTAGAAGATGCTTTGGTCAAAAATATTACCAAATTTTTGTTGGAGCTTGGACAAGGCTTTGCATACATAGGAAGGCAATATCCAATAAAAATAGGTAATAGAGAACGAAATATTGATTTGCTTTTTTACCACTTAGGGCTACGTTGTTATGTGGTTATAGAATTGAAAACCAAAGAATTTGAACCAGAGCATACCGGTAAACTTGGATATTATATAACAGCAATTAACCATCAATTGAAGAAAGATATGGATAACCCTACTATCGGGTTGCTTATATGTAAAACGAAGAATAATATTGAGGCTCAATACTCATTAGAAAGCAGCAGTCAACCGATAGGAATTTCGGAATATACATTTTCGAAATTATTGCCGGAGGATTTCAAATCTTCGCTTCCGTCCATTGAAGAAATCGAAAGAGAGTTAAATCAAGGCAATAATGATAAATAATCTAATACCCGTTGGCGGAATTACAGGGCAACCACCCCTACATTTTAATAATGGATTATTTATATTAATTTAACAATACCAGAAAATGATAGATACAGAAAAAATAAAATCCATAATAGCCCAGAGAGAGGGGTTACATATAGAATTTAAAAAATCATATTCGGAATTACCCCGCAATGTATATGAAACAATCTGTGCTTTCCTGAACCGGAAAGGCGGATATGTTTTACTTGGCGTTGAAGATAACGGCTACATTGAAGGCATCATAGAAGACACCATACCCACCCAATTGCAAACATTGGCTAATGATATGAGCAATCCGAAGATTATTTCGCCCACATTTTACCTTTCAGGCGAAGTCGTTGAAATAGACGGAAAGAAAATCATCTGCATCTATGTGCCGGAAAGCTCACAAGCTCATTCCTATTTAGGCATTTATTATGAACGCAATCAGGAAGGCGATTACAAATTGATGAGTAATCATCAAATTGCCAATCTGTTTTTACGCAAATTTGACGGATACACTGAAAATAAAGTGTACCCGCACCTGCAAATGAAAGATTTTGTACAGGAAAACTTCGACAGGGTAAAAAGAATGGTTTCCATTAGAACAGGTGGAACTCATCCTTGGGTAAATATGAGCAACGAAGACATTTTACGCTCGTCAAAATTGTACCGGTATGATGAAGGCACAGGACAGGAAGGATATACGATGGCTGCCGCATTACTTTTCGGAACAGAAATTACAGTCGGAACGGTTTGTCCCCATTACAGGATAGATGCTTTATGCAGGAAAGAAGATGTGGACAGATATGATGACAGGGACGTGATAGAATGTAACTTGATACAGGCGTACGACCGCTTGATGGCTTTTGTCCAAAAACATACGCCGGACAGATTTTTCTTGGAAGGGATTCAACGGGTAAGTATTCGTGATATCATATTTCGCGAAATGATATGTAACCTATTGATTCACAGAGAATATTCAGTAAATTACCATGCTTCTTTAACTATCTATAAAGAAACTGTTGTAACAGAAAACTGGAGCATTCCATATACAATGGGGCGTATTACGCCGGAAATTCTAACGCCACACTCTAAAAACCCGAATATTGCTGCTTTTTTCAGGCAACTGGATTGGGTTGAAGATTTAGGCTCAGGCGTAAGAAAAATGTTTCATTATTGCCCATTGTACGTGAAAGACACTAATGCACTGCCGGTCATGGAAGAAAGCGATGTGTTCAAATTGACAATCCGATATGAAAAAAAAGGAATGGATAAACAACAACCTGAAAATCTCAACGTTAAACATGCAGGCAGAATATTGGAATTAATTGGGGAAAATCCGAAAATTACTATACAGGAAATGGCTCAAAATCTTTCTGTTGCGCCAAGAACGATAGATAGAATTATTTCCAAATTAGTCGAAGAAAAACTCATTGAGAGAGAGGGATCAAAAAAAGATGGAAAATGGATAATTAGAAATTCCTCTGAAATGTCGTGATAAATGTCGTGATAAATGTCGTGATAAATGTCGTGATAAATGACAGGGGCAATGATAGGATGTTATAACAAATAGATTATTTATATTAATTTAACAATACCATATTATGAATACGATGTACGTTTTTTTCGTTGACGGTTTTGAAGAAATAGAAGCAATCGCCACGGTCGATATATTGAGACGCGGGGGGTTAAACGCAAAAATGATTTCAGTTACAAATGATAAAACCGTAACGGGTTCGCACGGAATACCGGTAATCTGCGACCACCTTTTCAGCGAAACCGATTTTATCGACGGCGGAATGCTTATACTCCCCGGAGGCACAGTGGCTTTAGGCAAGCATGAAGGATTGTGCAAACTTTTAGTAAATTTTGCCGAACACGACAAGCCAATCGCCGCTATCTGCGCTGCTCCCTCTATATTAGGAACACTCGGATTGCTGAAAGGAAAAAAGGCGGTTTGTTACCCTGGTTTTGAGAAATATCTGGAAGGAGCCGAACTAACCGGAGAGCAAGTGGCGAAAGACGGCAATATGATTACGGGAAAAGGACCGGGAGCAACCGTAGAATTTGCATTGACCATTATAGAAATGATAGCCGGTAAAGATAAAGCGGAGGAATTGGCGCAAACCATCTGTGTGAAAAAATGAACAAATACGCTTTAATCGTTGCCGGCGGAAAAGGGCTACGTATGGGGACTCAACTTCCGAAACAATTCTTACCCATCGGAAAGAAAGTAATATTAATGTACACGCTCGAAGCCTTCCATACCTGCGATGCAGCCATTAAAATTATTGTAGTGCTTCCCAAAACGCAGCAATCGCTATGGAAACAATTATGCAACGAAGCCCGTTTCACCATACCGCATACAATTGTTTCAGGGGGAGAAACTCGTGATCAATCTGTAAAGAATGGTCTCTCATCGATTACCGGAGAAGGTTTGGTAGGAGTACACGACGGCGTGCGCCCATTGGTTTCTTCCGAAGTAATTGCTCGTTGCTATCAAGAAGCGGAAACGAAAAAAGCCGTTGTTCCGGTTGTCGATACCATAGAAACACTGCGCAAAGTAAGCAACGGAAAGAGCGAAACGGTAAACAGAAATGAGTATAAATCCGTTCAGACGCCTCAAGTATTTGACGTTAAACTGTTGAAACGCGCTTACATGCAGAACTTTAATCCTTCTTTCACCGATGATGCTTCTTTGGTAGAAGCGATGAATATCCCTGTCTATTTGACAGAAGGAAACAGGGAAAACATAAAAATAACAACCCTTTTTGATTTAAAAATAGCAGAGACCCTACTTTTATGTTCGACCTGACTACGAGAAACATTCAATTTCTATCCGGCGTAGGACCGCAACGAGCTGCCATCCTGAACAAAGAATTGAAAATATATTCTTTGTACGACCTGCTCCACTATTTTCCTTACAAATATATTGACCGTAGCCACATTTATCGCATTTCCGAAATAGACGGCAATATGCCTTATCTTCAATTGAAAGGTCAGATGCAGCAATTCGAACTATTTGGTGAAGGAAAGCATAAGAGGTTAGTTGCCCGATTTGCCGATGAAACGGGATCGATCGATTTAATCTGGTTTCATGGCATCAAATACATTACCGGGAAATACAAATTACATCAAGAATATATCATGTTCGGCAAACCCAATTTTTTCAATGGCAAAATAAACATTGCCCATCCGGACATTGACAACGTGCAGGATGTTGTTTTGTCCACTATGGGTATGCAGCCTTATTACCATACGACTGAAAAGATGAAGCACAGTTTTTTAAATTCGCATGCTATCGGAAAAATGATGTCAACCTTAATCAAGCTATTGCAAGAACCCTTGCCCGAGACGCTTTCTGCCAAGATCATTGCCGATTATTGGTTAATGTCCCTTACCGAAGCCTTACGCAATATTCATTTTCCTCAAAATCCCGATTTGCTGAAAAAAGCGCAATACCGCCTGAAATTCGAAGAGCTATTCTACATACAACTGAACATTCTAAAATACGCCACAGACCGCCGGCAAAAGTACAGAGGATATATGTTTGACACGGTAGGCAACCTGTTCCATACTTTTTATCACCAACATCTTCCTTTTCAACTTACCAACGCCCAGAAGCGGGTATTAAAAGAAATCCGGAAAGACGTAGGAAGCGGACAACAAATGAACCGCTTGTTGCAAGGCGATGTGGGAAGCGGGAAAACTTTGGTTGCATTGATGAGTATGTTGATTGCTCTTGATAGCCACTTTCAAGCCTGTCTGATAGCTCCTACCGAAATATTGGCAAATCAACATTACGAAACGATTACAAATTTGTTGAAAGGGATGGATATCCGGGTAGAACTTCTTACCGGCTCTATCAGAGGAAAGAAAAGAAAGGCTATACTATCCGGTCTGTTAACTAAGGAAATATCCATATTGATAGGGACGCATGCCGTTATGGAAGATACGGTTCACTTTTCATCATTAGGTTTGGCAGTAATTGATGAACAGCACCGCTTTGGTGTTGCCCAGCGTGCCCGTCTCTGGTACAAAAATGATCAACCGCCGCATGTGCTTGTTATGACTGCGACACCCATTCCACGTACATTAGCGATGACTGTGTATGGTGATTTGGATGTTTCCATTATTGATGAACTTCCACCGGGTCGTAAACCCATAAATACCATCCATTTATTTGGTAACCGGAAAGAAAGCCTTTACCGTTTTATCCGCCGGCAGATAAACGAAGGTCGTCAAGCATATATCGTTTATCCTTTGATAAAAGAAAGTGAAAAAATAGATTTGAAGAATCTGGAAGAAGGATTTGTTCACATACGTGAGGAGTTTCCTGAATTCAACATTTGTAAAGTACACGGCAAGATGAGCTCTGCTGAAAAAGATGAACAAATGCAAGCTTTTATAGCGGGAAAAGCACAGATTATGGTAGCAACGACTGTTATAGAAGTGGGCGTAAATGTGCCGAACGCTTCGGTTATGGTGATTGAAAATGCCGAACGTTTCGGGTTGTCGCAATTACATCAGCTTCGCGGAAGGGTAGGACGGGGAGCTGAACAATCTTACTGCATTTTGGCAACTAATTATAAATTAACAGAGGAAACCCGTAAACGTTTGGGAATAATGGTGCAAACCAATGATGGGTTTGAAATTGCCGAAGCGGATTTGAAATTACGCGGTCCGGGAGATTTGGAAGGGACACAGCAGAGTGGCATTGCTTTTGATCTAAAAATTGCCGACCTTATTCGCGACAGTCAATTGCTGCAACAAGCACGAGATGTAGCGCAAACCATTATTCATACAGACCCTGCGGAAACTAATCCTGAAAATGAAGTTCTTTGGGAGAGATTAAGGACATTGCGTAAAAGGAATGTAAACTGGACAGCAATAAGTTAAACGGGATATCACTTTACGCAATCATTTCCAAATAACTTTTAGGAATCTTAACACTAACAGAAAGCACCTGTGGAATACGAATCACCATATGCGTTTGATTAGATATCTTAACAAGTTCCCCTTCTATCCCTGTAAATTCCCCCTTAACTACCCGTACTTTAGAGCCTTCGCTCAGAGCGTCATTATTGAGACTCATTCCGTTAGGATCCAAATCCATGACAAACATAAAATCCTGCATTTGCTTATTTGGAACAGTAAGCATCGAACCCATCTCCCTATCTCTCATGTAAAAAAGTGGAAGACGATATTCATTAACTATGAAACAAGCTTTTTCTTTAGTGCTATACACAAATACTAGGCACCTCCACTCGAACATGACGACACCTCAATTGACGCACAATTACACGTGTGGGAAGAAAATATCCTACTTCCAATTTTTTTAACGAATCCCGGAGGGCAAATTCCCGATTTCTTCGTGTACGAGCAACAAACCAATATTCTTGTTTTTCAGACATTTACATTTTTGATATGAATAATATCTTATACTCTCTAAGCACGCTCACGTTATGAATAAAAACATCTTTTTATTCACTCCCTAACTAAAAGGATTGACTTTTATTATGGGCGTATAAAGTTATACAGAATGGTTTTAACTTCAAAATATTTTATTAATTAATTTCCCCTACAAGTATTTTTTATTATAAAGAAAATAAGTTAAATATACACGTATATTGAAAATTTTGTGTAATTTTGTGCCATTGAAATATTCTGCAGTTTCTCAAGCTGAGAGAAGAATTGAAAATTACAGATTCCTTTATTCAATATTATATTTTAAACGGTTATACTTTGTATTTATTAAAGATTGCTCTATTTCTGATTATTTATAATAATGAAATCCGTATGGCAATCTTCTCTTCTATAATAATATATTCAATAGTTATAATCTTTCAAAATGTATAATCCCAATATATTATAACTTTTAGGCGTATAATCACTAACCCGTTAGGTTTATTGTATGATATGCTTTTAACAAAAATACAATATTATTAACATTTTAGCTATACACATGTATAACATTATTCAATTGAATGACAAACAATTGTCCGAATTGCAAGCTATTGCTTCTGAATTAGGACTTCAAAAAATCGAATCGCTTAATAAAGAAGAACTTGTTTATAAAATTCTGGATGAACAAGCTATTGCCGGAGACACTAAAAGAGTGGCTACAAACAAAGTGAAAGAAGAACATAAATCGGATGAAAAGAAAAAACGATCGCGAGTAATAAAAAAAGAAGGGGAGAAAACTGCTTCCGCATCTGCTGATGGGAACACGGGCAAAACGAATACAAAACCATATTCAAACGATTGAGTATTAATGCGTTAATTAATTATTTACC
>SNRY01000444.1_pt1 | contig 13992 bp, 7 predicted proteins | sample 4693421 | NCBI WGS metagenome assembly SNRY01 (sample SAMN11003215, study PRJNA524138) | termite gut metagenome | isolation source: Bacteroidetes bacterial symbionts from single cell of protist host amplifed... | host: Streblomastix strix ... | reverse complement strand
ACCTTGGGAAAACTTTTCATCTTTGCGAAGGTGGCTTTTTATGATTGACAGATCTGCATGTACGCTTAATCTTTGTTTAGACATTTTTTTGCAAAGATAAGCATTCATTTGTAATAATATATTAGGAGTTATATAATAAATAATTATACATATTTTACGATCTTTTCGTCATAAAATAGAATACAGTTTGGGGCTATCTCCAAATTGTATTTTTCTTCTTACTTCAGTTGCATTTACTATTTGAACTTACCGTCCACAACCTTTGCGCAAATAATTTTGTTTTTTCGATTCCTTTTTGCCGTTTCTTTTTATTTTTGCGCTTTAGCAGTTAGGACAATGAAGTGTTATTTTTATTTTCATATACAAAAATAAACTTTGTACTCTAATTGCCTGTCTTTTATGGCAGCATACTTTTTAAATCACCTCCAGATATTCACTACTTATAAATTTACAGCCTATGGGAAACTGATTTATTGGAAGCCGTAGTAAAAAATGCCAATACGTAGTATTCCGATCACCTATCGGCATAAAATAACACTATTTATCAAATAAACGATATTAATTTTTAAACATTACAAATGTTATGGAAAATAATTTTTTATTAAGAGTATGTAAATATAAAAATCCCCCACTTAAACAAATCTTTAGAATTATGCGGATAACGACATTTCTACTGACTGTCTGTACATTTTGTTCGTATGCCGCTGATACACATTCACAGAATGCCAGAGTTAAGATCAATAAAAATGCTGTGCAATATGTTTTGGGTGATTTGTTAAAAGATACAAATATTGATTACTCAATGGAAAGAACCTCTATTGTGTTAACGGAAAAAGATGCTTCAGTCGCTCAACAGAATACCAAAACGATTATCGGAGTTGTTACCGACAGTAAAAGTGAAGTGATTATAGGTGCCAATGTTTTGGAAAAAGGAACCTCTAATGGCGTTATTACTGATATAGATGGTAAATTTAGTCTGAATGTGAGCCCTCAATCCATATTAAATATTTCTTATATTGGATACTTAACACAAGAAATAATGGTTGGAAGCCAAACTTCATTCCGAATAGAACTGAGGGAAGATACTCGAACGTTGGATGAAGTAGTCGTGATTGGTTATGGCACCATGAGAAAGAGCGATTTGACGGGAGCGTCCGGATCTGTTAAGAGCGAAGTTCTTGGACAACGGACAGTAACTTCTTTCAATCAAGCTTTATCAGGAAAGGTTTCGGGGGTAAATATTTCCACTAATTCAGGACGCCCGGGTGGACGCGCTACTGTACGTATCCGTGGTAACTCATCCATTAGCGTAACCAATGAACCTCTTTATGTAATAGATGGCGTTATTCTTAATGCAAGCACATTAACCAACGGCTCATCTCCTATTGATTACTTGAATCCGAATGATATTCAGTCGGTAGAAGTATTGAAAGATGCTTCGGCTACTGCTATTTACGGAGCCAGGGGAGCCAATGGAGTTATCTTAATTTCAACGAAGCGCGGAGAGAGTATTAACGGTACGGTTGTACGTTACGATACGGACTTCGGCGTTGGCATCTTGCCTAAGAAATTAAACGTTCTGAATGCGGAAGAATTCCTCCGAAATGAAGAGTTAGCCTATGCAAATGCATCAAAATACGATCCGGAAGGTTGGACGGCAGGTGTATATGAAGATCCAAGGCTAAAACGTACCGATCCTCGTTTATTTGATGCCAATGGAAAGCCTTTGTATGATACAGACTGGCAGGATGAAACTATCCGCACCGCTTTCGCACAAACTCATCAATTATCCGTTACTGGAACGAAAGGTAAAGACACGTATGGTCTATCTTTAGGCTTTAGAGATGAAGATGGATTGATTGTGAATTCTTGGCTAAAGCGTTATTCTGGACGCTTCTTTACCGACATGGAAGTGAATAATTGGCTGACGATAGGTGGTAACCTGAACTTTAATTATCAACAGGAAAGACAAGTTGATTCTATGAACGACGGAGGTATTACGATAGGGCGCCAAATAGTAGAAGAGTTGCCCATAATACCTGTTAAGTATGACGATGGTACTTTTGCAGGTAACAATGATTATCCCGGCATGGAAGGAGGAAACAGCCCTGTGCATGTAGCTACCGACAGAAACCTTGTCCTTGAAACGCAAAGTTTATTAGGAAATGTATTTGCCAATATCAAATTTGCTGAAGGATTGGAATTACGTTCTGTACTGGGAACCAATATCATTAATCAGAAGACTAGTTACTATGGAGGACGCCAACTAATATGGATTTCGGCACCGAATGGATCGGCTTATATCTCAAATAATAGAAATAATTCCTGGCAGTTTGAGAACTATCTCACTTATAATAAGACCTTTTCTACTATTCACCGACTAACAGCTATGGCGGGTATTTCATGGCAGCATGTAGATAACGCTATGGCAAGCGCTGACGGGGAAGGTTTTCAGGACGACTTCTTTTTATATAACAACTTAGGTGTTGCTACTTCGCAAACAGCCTCTTCCAATGTAAATGCTTATGGTTTGAATTCCTATTTTGCCCGTATAAACTACAACCTAAAAGAACGTTATTTACTAACGGCAACAGCGCGCATAGACGGTTCGTCTAAATTCGGTAGTTCAAATCGCTATGCCTTTTTCCCCTCTGTAGGTTTTGCTTGGCGTGCGACCGAGGAAAATTTTATGAAGCCGATTCCCTTTATTTCAAACTTGAAGCCACGTGTGAGCTATGGTGTAACCGGTAATTCGGAAACAAGTCCTTACGCTTCACAGGGAGGATTGGGCAATTATACGCTTATATTCAGTGGCTCGCAGGCTGCTGGTATTGGAGTTTCACAATTAGCGAATCCGGAACTGAAATGGGAAAAAACTGCCCAGGTCAATGGAGGGCTTGATCTTGGTTTGTTCGACAACAGAATCAACATTGAATTCGATGCATATTACAAAAAGACGACCAATATGCTTTTAGGTGCTCCTGTTCCATATTCAAGTGGATATTCTTCGATAACAAAGAACATTGGAAGTATGGAAAACAAAGGGATAGAGTTTGCTGTCAACACGATTAATATCAATAAGAAAGACTTTACATGGGAAACCTCATTTAATATTTCCTATAATAAAAATAAGGTGCTTTCTTTGAGTGAAGGAGGTGACGATATATTTCCAGGTCCGGATATTCTTTCCAGTAGTAATAATATTATCCGCGTTGGTGAACCCGTTGGCTCGTTCTATGGATATAAACGATTGGGCACTTGGAGTACATCCGAAGAAACTGAAGCCGCTAGATACGGAATGCTTCCAGGCGACCTGAAATTGTGGGATAAGAATAATGACGGGCAAATTAATAACACCGATCGCTTGATTATCGGAAAAGGAATCCCCGATGCTTACGGAACATTTTTGAACTCATTCAGATATAAACATTGGGATTTGGTCGTAGAGCTTCAGTATATGATAGGAAATGATGTATTGAATATCGCTAAACATTCGGCTGAAGACCGTACTGGTATTGCTAACAGTTTTAAGACTATCCTAGACGCTTGGACGCCTGACCACCAAAACACGATGATCGCTCAAATACGCCCTACAGGTGCTGGTTATACAACCAACATTGACTCACATTTCGTAGAAGACGGTTCTTTTTTACGGGGTAAAAATATTCTTTTGAGTTATACTTTCTCGCAAAACATCGTAAAACGCCTCTACCTTAAAAATCTGCGCGTGTATGGTAGCGTTCAGAATTTTTTTGTTCTCACCAAGTTCTCCTCCGGCTATGATCCTGAAGTCTCAGATGCCACACAAACGTTCGCCCAAGGTATAACTGTTTTTGGTTATCCGAAGCCTTGCACTCTCACGTTGGGATTAAATGTTAGTTTCTAATTTTAATAAAAATAGATATGAAAACGAAATATATATCATCACTCGTGCTGTCGTTTATGCTTCTAGGAAGTAGTTGCTCTGACTTTCTTGATGAATCGAATAAATCGAACTTTACTCCGGAAAATTATTTTAAAACTGCCGAACATGCTGTGAGTATTGTGAATGCAATATATCAAGATTTCAGGCTTGGTGCCGAAAGTGATTATGGAGGGAATCCTTATTTTATGACTGACTTCCAAACAGGTTTGGCTAATACCAGAGTAGGGCAAAACATCAATATCAACAACATTCGCTTATTAGTGAACAGTTCAGACAATGGATATAGCAAAGCTTGGTGGTTACAAAGCTATCGCGGTATAGCCAATGCCAATCTGGCAATCGAACGTATACCCTCTATTGAAATGGATGTTACGTTGAAAAGCCGTTGTTTAGGTGAGGCTTATTTCCTGCGTGCTTATTATTATTTTAATTTAGTGCGTATATTTGGTCGTATCCCCTTAATTCTAACATCTATAGATGCTTCTTCGCCAAAGCTTTATCCGGAACAGGCCTCCATCGAAGAAGTTTATGCCCAAATCATATCTGACTTGCAAGAAGCTGAAAAATCCGAATTGGCTTGGAACGACGAAAGCGGAAGAGCCAGCAAAGGTGTTGTCAAATCATACTTGGCTTATGCCTATATGACAATGGCTGGCTATCCGCTCGAAAAAGGACGTGAATATTATGTACTTGCTGCTTCGAAGGCTAAAGAAGTCATTGATAACAAAACTTATTATCTATTTGATAATTATAGCGACTTGCACAAACCGGATATAAAAAATAAAGGTGAACATATCTTTATGATTCAATATCAAGCTGGGACTTCGATTGAAAATCCGTTCCAAAGTTTATATCTGCCCTACAATATGGACATATCCTATTATGCAACAGAGACGGGATCAATTGTTGTATATGATGAGTTTATCAATACGTATGAACATGGAGATAAGCGAGTAGAAGAAGGTGAATTTTATTATACGAAATATACCAGCAACAATAACCGGAACGAAACGATCCATTTTGGTGTTTACCATGTATTTAAGTTTTTCGATACGGAAGCTAATCTACAAACGGCAAGAAGCGGGCTAAACTATCCACTGTTACGCTATGCTGACATACTGTTGCTTTATGCCGAAGCGCAGAATGAAGCCGACGGTTCACCCTCTGCCGAAGCCTATGCTTGCATTAACCAAGTAAGGAAAAGGGCGAATCTAGGAGAATTGAAAGACTTGACACAGGAAGCATTCCGTAAAGCCGTTTGGTTGGAACGCTATCACGAATTGGCTTTTGAAAACAAGATTTGGTTTGATATGGCAAGAACCCGTAAAGTATTGAATCTGGAAACAGGTGATTTCGACAACTATGTAGGTTATAAATTCCTGTATGGACCTATATTGAAAGAACGCGAATTGCTCTTCCCATTACCGACTAGCGAATTGAATAATAATAAGAAACTAGACCAAAATTCAGGTTATTAATTTAATAATTAGATGAGAATAATAAGATTTATTTCTGTTTTGGGGTTCTTAGCCTTGTGTTGCTTGGAGGGGCAGGCGAAGGATTTGCGTGATTTGCAACAAGACTTTGTAGATTTGAAGTTTGGAATGTTTATTCATTTCAACATTCCGACATTTACAAATCACGACTGGCCGGACCCGAATACCGATCCTGCCATTTTTAATCCCATGAAGCTGGATTGCAACCAATGGGCTAAAGCTGCTAAATCGGCAAAGATGCGCTATGGTTGTTTGACAACAAAGCATCACAGCGGATTCTGTATTTGGGATACGAAAACGACGGATTACAATGTAATGAATAGCTCCTTCAAGCGGGATGTGGTAAGAGAATATGTCGAGGCTTTCAGAAAGGAAGGTTTACATACAATGCTCTATTATTCAATCCTGGATACCCATCATAAACTTCGTCCGGGCTATATTACCCGCTCGCATATTGAGATGGTAAAAGCTCAATTGACAGAGCTATTGACAAACTATGGCGACGTAGATGCTCTGATTATCGACGGATGGGATGCTCCCTGGTCACGTATCTCATACGAAGATATTCCGTTTGGAGAGATTTATCGTTTAGTAAAAAAACTGCAGCCCACCTGTCTGTTGATGGATTTGAATGCAGCAAAATATCCTGCCGAGATATTGTTCTATACCGACATCAAATCGTATGAACAGGGTGCCGGACAGCATATCTCGAAAGAATCCAACCAACTGCCTGCCTTATCGTGTCTGCCGATAAACGAAAACTGGTTTTGGAAAGAATCGTTTCCGCTTACCCCAGTGAAAGAACCGCTTGTCTTAGTAAAAGAAAACCTGGAATTACTCAATAAGGCTCATTGTAATTTTATACTGAATGTAGCTCCGAACCGAGATGGTTTGATAGATGATAATGCTTTGAAAGCTTTGAAGAAGATAGGTGAATTATGGAAAGATGACCAACCGTCACTCCCACTTTCCCGTTTCGATTCTCCTATTATATCGACGAATATAGCCAAAAAACAACCTGTTAATTCTAGTTGGAGCGACGATATGATGATTATGGATTTTGGGAACGACGATGACTTTAGGTCTTCTTGGCGTTCTAATCCGGAAATTGCTACACCTTGGTACGAGATAGATTTCCCAAAGTATCAATCCTTTAATACGATTACAGTGTATGACACTAAGCAATGTATTAGGAAATACCGATTGCTATATGAACAAGACGGCGAATGGAAAACCATTCTCTCGGACAATAATGACAAGAGAATAAAAGTACATCGCTTCGACCGTCTATATGGAGGCAAAGTAAAGATTATCATAGACGAATCAACCTCCCCTCCTGCTATTGCCGAGTTGGGAGTATATGACGAACAACGATAAACTAACCATGTGATAATTACGAGGTAAACGGTGAAGGGAACTTTTTCCCTTCATCTCCTCATTTATACTTATCCGGTTCAATCAAAATAGACAATCGCGCTTTCGGTATGTGAGGGACTAAGACTTGTAACTCCATAACGATATTTCTTCAAATCATCTCCTTTACCCTTAGCGGCTAGAACAACCTCTGTCAGACCCGTTACCGCTACAATCGATTCGGGATTATCAAGATTAAACGGATTGTTCCTCCTGAATTTATAGACAACAAAACGTTTCGCGTTCGCTCCCCGCTCCCATTTCAAGGTGATAGTTTCATTGTTATTTACCTGTAACGAAACGTTCTGAGGATTCTCCGGTTCTATTCTGCAGATTCGGTTGTTCTCGGGCGCTATGCTCAGTGTCTTGTATTCCTTACTTCGCAGACGTTTCTCTACATCCACGTTCGGATTGGAAAAGAGCGACTTCGCACTGAAATAGATTTCTCCTTTCAGGTTTGGATTCTCTCTGTTTCTGTTAATCTGGCGAATCAATTCTTTTGCGCTATGCCATTCCTTTTGTTTCGCCTCTTTCGAAACCTTGTATGGCGCAAGCCCTGCATACACATTGGCTCCGTAGTTATATTTTGTCCACCAATCAGCCAAAACCGCATAATCCGCTATTGGATAACCGATGTTGAAATACAACTGGGGTAATACATAATCTATCCATCCTCTCTCTTGCCAAAGCAGAATATCAGCATACAAGCCATCGTAGTTGGTCATTGCTTTTGTATCCGATCCTCTGGGGTCTTCCGTTTTGTTTCGCCAAACAGCAAAAGGAGAAATTCCGAACTCAACCCAGGGCTTAACGGATTTGATTGTTTGGTTTATCTCTTTAATGACCATATTTACATTATTCCTTCTCCAATCGCCTTTGTCTGTGAATCCGCGAGGATGTTGTACAAAGGTAAGGGAATCGGGAAATTCCTCCCCTGCTATTTTATAAGGATAGAAATAATCGTCTATGTGAATGGCATCTATGTCATAATTGCTCACGATGTCTTTAACCACCTTGCAGGTAAAATCTCTCACTTCATCCAGTCCGGGATTAAAATATTGGGCTTTTCCATACGAAACGATCCATTCCGGGTGCCTGTTTATAATATGACTTTCCGCATAAGTATTATAAGCTACGGTATCATTATTAACGCGATAGGGGTTTAACCAGACATGTATGTTCAAACCACGCTTATGACATTCTTCTATTGTAAACTGCAAAGGATCATATCCCGCATCCTTTCCTTGCACACCCGTCAGCCAATGACTGAAAGGCTCGAATCGGGATTTATAAAAAGCATCTGCAGTAGGTCTGATCTGAAAAACAATCGTATTCATATTGTACGACTTAACCTTGTCAAGCAAAGATACCATTTCCTGCTGCTGTTCTACGGGAAGACCTTTTTGAGTAGGCCAATCGATGTTGGCTACAGTAGCAATCCAGACTCCACGCAAAGCTCTTTTAGATGGTTGTGCTGACGTAAATGAAGAAAAGGTCATTAGGAGCAAACATAAATATAGTATTCTCTTATTCATAAAAAGGAATTTATTAAGGAATGATCCCTCGCATAATTGCTTGAGCAAATATACCATATCTTTTGAATAGCCAACAGTATTTTAAATCATTCTGCAATTGTATGCGCTAATTTAAGCTGAGTTCGGGATAATGCTACCGTTCATAATCCCCGTAAGAATCGTTCATAATCTCCGTAAGAATCGTTCATAATCTCCGTAAGCACCGTCAATACTCCAGTATGCACCGTCAATAATTCCGGTATGCTACCCTCCTAATTCAAGGAGTTTGCTTTGCCAAATTAGTAGCGAAGTCCGCATGGGCGTTAGGGATCGAAGCGGAAATCCTTTTTGTGAGGGTACGAACAAAAAGGATTGTAGCGGATAGCCCGACCCATCGGGGAACGCCCTAATTAATAGCCTTATACGCCGTTTCTGTTTCGAGATATGAATCGCTTTCTTTGATTCCTTATTCCGAACTCAGGTTAATACTTTCAAACGTTCCGAAGTTAGTTTTTCTCATTTACCAAAATTAAAGGAGAATGGTGTCAATAAGTTTCTTTTCCCTCTGTCATAGTATCAATTTAGCCATTTTTATGCTTTTTTTCTGCGAATTATTCGTTTTTATTTAGTAAATTCGGTCGTTTTTTTGCATCAAATTTAAGATATAGCTTATCATCAATACTTTATATTATTATGGAAAATATTAAAATAGCATTATTATTGATAATAGTAGGCATGACCACAGTGTTTGCTATGCTTATAATAGTGATTAATTTAAGTAAGTTACTTATTTATTTGGTAAATAAGTATGCTCCCGAAGAAGAAGTTCCGGTTGAACAAACCGTAAATGAAAAACAAACGAGTATTCCGAAAAATATTCTAGCGGCAATTACTGCCACAGTGAATGTGGTAACATCAAATAAAGGTAAAGTAGTAGAAGTGAAGAAATTGTAAATAACATATAAAGACAGAAGAAATAAGGCAAAAGATGAAAAGAGAAATTAGGTTTAGTTTGGTTTTTAGGGATATGTGGCAATCGTCGGGGAAGTATGTGCCTCGTGTGGATCAACTTGTTAAGATAGCTCCGGCTATTATAGAAATGGGCTGCTTTGCCCGTGTGGAAACTAATGGCGGAGGGTTTGAGCAAATAAATTTATTATTTGGAGAGAATCCTAACAAAGCGGTGCGTGAATGGACCAAGCCCTTTCATAAAGCCGGTATTCAGACGCACATGCTCGACCGTGCGCTCAACGGGATTCGCATGAGTCCTGTGCCGGCAGATGTACGCAAGTTATTTTATAAAGTGAAGAAAGTTCAAGGTACGGATATTGCTCGTACTTTTTGTGGGCTGAACGATGTACGCAATATTGCGCCTTCCATCGAATATGCCAAAGCAGCAGGAATGATTTCGCAATGTGCGCTTTCTATTACTTTTTCGCCGATACATACGGTAGAGTATTATACCAATCTGGCGTTGGAACTCATTCAATCAGGAGCGGATGAAATTTGTATAAAAGATATGGCAGGTATTGGGCGACCGGCTTCTTTGGGTAAGATTGTGGCAAATATTAAGAAGGCGTATCCCAATGTTCCGGTTCAGTATCACAGTCATGCAGGTCCCGGCCTGAGTATGGCTTCTGTTCTTGAAGTATGCAAAGCCGGTTGTGATTACATAGACGTAAGTATGGAACCACTTTCATGGGGAACGGGACATATCGACTTGATAAGCGTACACGCCATGTTGAAAGATGCGGGTTTTCAAGTGCCCGACATCAACATGGAGGCATACATGAAAGTGCGCAGTATGATTCAAGAACTTATAGATGATTTTCTTGGACTATACATTAGTCCGCAAAACCGTTTGATGAACTCTTTGCTCATTGCTCCGGGATTGCCCGGCGGTATGATGGGGAGCCTTATGGCTGATTTGGAGACAAATCTTGAATCTATCAATAAGTATAAAGAGAAAAACAATTTGCCTCCCATGACGCAAGACCAATTGCTCATTAAACTATTTGATGAGGTGGCTTATGTATGGCCGCGTGTGGGCTATCCTCCTTTGGTAACGCCTTTTAGCCAGTACGTAAAGAATTTGGCAATGATGAATGTGATAGCGTTGGAGAAAGGTAAAGAACGCTGGGGTATGATTGCTGATGATATTTGGGATATGATTTTAGGGAAATCCGGACGCCTACCCGGAAAGTTGGCTCCGGAAATTATAGAAAAGGCAGAACGCGAAGAGCGTAATTTTTTCGATGGAAATCCGCAAGACAATTATCCCGATGCACTCGACAAGTATCGTAAACTCATGAAAGAGAACAACTGGGAAACCGGCGAAGACGATGAAGAACTCTTTGAATACGCCATGCATCCGGCACAGTACGAAGCATACAAAAGCGGAAAAGCGAAAGATGACTTTTTGGCTGATGTGGCTAAACGCAAAGCTAAAAAGAATAAAACTACAGGGGGAGACACACAGCCGCAGACCCTTACCGTACAAGTGGACGGGCAGGCATATCGCGTAACGGTGGCTTATGGTGATGCAAAACTTCCACCGGTTGCTGCTGCGAGCAATGTTCCTGTCGCTTCGGGTGAAGGGAAGGAGCTGTTGTCGCCGCTTGAAGGTAAGTTCTTCCTTACCAAGAATGCTTCGGAAACGCCATTGAAAGTGGGTGATACGGTGAAAACCGGCGATGTGCTTTGCTACGTGGAAGCTATGAAAACGTACAATGCCATTCGTGCCGAGTTTGCGGGGACGATTACGGCTATATGCGTAAATTCGGGAGATGCTGTTTTAGAAGATGACGTACTAATGAAGATACAATGATGAATGATATATTCCAAAAATTATACGATATGACTGCGTTCGGCAATATTATTGCCGAGCCGCAGTTTCTGGTCATGTACGCCATTGCTTTCCTCCTGCTCTATCTGGGGATTAAAAAGCAATATGAACCCCTGTTGCTTGTCCCGATTGCTTTCGGTGTGTTGCTGGCAAATTTTCCCGGTGGGGAAATGGGAGTAATTCAAGCCGACGGAAACGGTATGGTGATGACGAGTGAAGGGCTGAAAGATATCTGGCAGATGTCTTTACCTGATATTGCCCATCAATTCGGAATAATGAATTTCATCTATTATTCGCTGATAAAGACTGGATTCCTTCCTCCGATTATCTTTATGGGGGTAGGGGCTTTGACCGATTTCGGACCGATGTTGCGCAATTTGCGGCTTTCCATTTTTGGAGCGGCGGCACAATTAGGTATATTTTCTGTGTTGTTGGTTGCTATTCTGATGGGATTTACCCCCCAAGAAGCGGCTTCACTCGGTATTATCGGCGGAGCAGATGGTCCGACAGCTATATTTACCACCATTAAATTGGCTCCCCACCTGTTAGGGCCGATTGCAATAGCCGCTTACTCGTACATGGCACTTGTTCCGGTGATTATTCCGCTGGTAGTAAGATTGTCTTGCACTAAAAAGGAGCTTAGCATCAATATGAAAGAACAAGAAATAAAATACCCGTCGAAAGTAAAAATAAAGAATCTGCGTGTGGCAAAGATTATCTTCCCCATAGCGGTAACTACGATTGTGGCAATCTTTGTTCCTTCTGCCGTTCCTTTGATTGGTATGCTGATGTTTGGTAATTTGGTAAAAGAAATCGGAACGAATACATCCCGTTTGTTTGATGCGGCATCCAATAGCATTATGAATGCGGCAACCATCTTTCTCGGTCTTTCCGTAGGAGCAACCATGACCACCGAAGCATTTTTGAATTGGACTACTATTGGCATCGTGGTAGGTGGCTTCTTGGCTTTTGCTATTTCTATTTTCGGCGGAATCCTCTTTGTAAAAGTGGTTAATTTGTTCTCAAAGAAGAAAATCAATCCGCTTGTCGGTGCAACGGGATTGAGTGCCGTTCCTATGGCAAGTCGCGTAGCCAACGAGATAGCTTTGAAATACGACCTGAAAAATCATGTATTGCAATATTGCATGGCAAGTAATATCTCCGGAGTTATCGGTTCGGCAGTAGCGGCAGGGGTATTAATTTCCTTTTTGCAGCATATATGATTCTTCTACAAGTTTTCCTAACGCCTACTTACACTAAATAAGAGTGTATTTTGTATGGCATCCACCCGCTTTTTTACTATATTTGTTTTATCAAACGAATAAATCCGTTTACGAATCATTTTTGTAAACGGATTTTCATCTCTCTTCTTTCTTATTCTTTCGAGAGACTGTGCACAGACAGTAAATTGTATGTGCACACATTGTCGCATGACTGTGCATACGCTGTCGCAAGGCTGTGCACAGACAGTATCAAGCATGTGCACACGCTCTCTACAAACAATTAATATATTCCCCGTAAACAATTAATATACTCCCTGCAAACAATTAATATATTCTTTGCAGTTTATTTCTTACGGCTCATCTGACGAAGACTCTCATAAACATTATAAGGCAACATAATCTTTTTTGAACTCCAATATCATTGTATGAATAATTTCTGTACTTTAGCCGTTGAATTCTTTTATTCATGCAAACAAAGTCCAAACTAACCCTAATCAAAGTAGGCGGTAAAATCGTAGAAGAAGAATCTTCTTTGAACCAATTATTAAACGATTTTTCAGGTCGTATTTCAAAGCTATCTCGTTGGCTACGCGACTTGCCATAGGAACGGCACTCAATCCCGTTGCACCGACAAGCGGATTGATTTTCTTCTTTGAGAACAAATTAACCACTTTTACAAAGAGGATTCCGCCGAAAATAAAAATAGCAAAAGCCAAGAAGCCACCTACCACGATGCCAATAGTAGTCCAATTCAAAAATGCTTCGGTGGTCATGGTTGCTCCTACGGAAAGACCGAGAAAGATGGTTGCCGCATTCATAATGCTGTTGGATGCCGCATCAAACAAACGGGATGTATTCGTTCCGATTTCTTTTACCAAATTACCGAACATCAGCATACCAATCAAAGGAACGGCAGAAGGGACAAAGATTGCCACAATCGTAGTTACCGCTATGGGGAAGATAATCTTTGCCACACGCAGATTCTTTATTTTTACTTTCGACGGGTATTTTATTTCTTGTTCTTTCATATTGATGCTAAGTTCCTTTTTAGTGCAAGACAATCTTACTACCAGCGGAATAATCACCGGAACAAGTGCCATGTACGAATAAGCGGCTATTGCAATCGGTCCTAACAGGTGGGGAGCCAATTTAATGGTGGTAAATATAGCTGTCGGACCATCTGCTCCGCCGATAATACCGAGTGAAGCCGCTTCTTGGGGGGTAAATCCCATCAGAATAGCAACCAACAACACGGAAAATATACCTAATTGTGCCGCCGCTCCAAAAATGGAAAGCCGCAAATTGCGCAACATCGGTCCAAAATCGGTCAAAGCCCCTACCCCCATAAAGATAATCGGAGGAAGGAATCCGGTCTTTATCAGCGAATAATAGATGAAATTCATTATTCCAAATTGATGGGCAATATCGGGTAAAGACATCTGCCAGATTTCTTTCAGCCCTTCACTCGTCATCACCATACCGTTTCCGTCGGCTTGAATTACTCCCATTTCCCCACCGGGAAAATTTGCCAGCAACACACCGAAAGCAATCGGGACAAGCAACAGGGGTTCATATT
>SNRY01000443.1_pt1 | contig 14015 bp, 15 predicted proteins | sample 4693421 | NCBI WGS metagenome assembly SNRY01 (sample SAMN11003215, study PRJNA524138) | termite gut metagenome | isolation source: Bacteroidetes bacterial symbionts from single cell of protist host amplifed... | host: Streblomastix strix ... | reverse complement strand
ATTTCGGTATTCTTCGTGGCATCGTATCTGACCCGGACAAAGCATTCAAGGCTTTGAAAGAAAATCATTTTGCGGTAAATATAACCGATGTAGTGGGAATTAGCTGCCCCAATGCGCCCGGTTCATTGGCAAAAGTATTGAATTATCTTTCCGAAGCGGAGGTATTCATTGAATATATGTATTCGTTTGCCAATAGTAATTCAGCCAGTGTAATCATTCGTCCGAACGATCTGGATAAATGTATTAAGGTATTGACGGATAAAAAAGTAGATTTATTGGCAGCAAGTGATTTGTACAAGCTCTGATAGAGAGCGGTGAAATGTATGATAGATACTGCCGAGTTTCAAGATAAAACAGCCGTTTATTATACGTTAGGTTGCAAGCTGAACTTTTCCGAAACGTCCACCATAGGAAAGACGCTTCGTGAATTGGGAGTGCGAGCGGCACGTAAGGATGAGAAGGCAGATATTTGCATCATCAATACTTGCTCGGTAACGGAAACAGCGGATAAGAAATGCCGGCAAACCATTCACCGGTTGGTAAAGCAACATCCCGATGCCTTTGTGGTAGTTACGGGTTGTTATGTACAACTGAAACCGGAATATGTGGCGCAGATAGAAGGGGTGGACGTTGTACTCGGTGCGGAACAGAAAAAGGAGTTGCAGAAATACTTGGGCAATTTGCAGAAAAAGGGTAGGGGAGAGGTACACTCTTCCGCCGTTACTGATATTTCTTCGTTTACTCCGTCGTGTTCGCGTGGCGACCGCACTCGCTTCTTTCTGAAAGTGCAAGATGGTTGCGATTATTTTTGTTCGTATTGCACCATCCCCTTTGCACGCGGGCGGAGCCGGAATGGGAGTGTTGCTTCCCTTGTGGAACAAGCCCGTCAAGCTGCCGCCGAAGGCGGAAAAGAAATAGTGCTTACCGGCGTGAACATTGGCGACTTTGGTAAAAGCACCCGTGAAACCTTTTTGGATCTGATACAAGCGCTCGACTGTGTGGAAGGTATTGAACGCTACCGCATTTCCTCCATCGAACCTAACCTCTTGACGGACGATGTGATTGAATTTGTATTCCGTTCGCATCGTTTTATGCCTCATTTCCATATTCCTTTGCAATCGGGAAGTGATACCGTGTTGAGATTGATGCGGCGGCGTTACGATACGGTCCTCTTTGCATCAAAGATAAAGAAGATACGGGAAATTATGCCTGATGCTTTTATCGGAGTAGATGTGATTGCGGGTACACGCGGAGAGACGGACGCCTCTTTTGAAGAGACGTATGATTTTATTGCCGGATTAGACATAACGCAACTGCACGTATTTACCTATTCCGAACGTCCGGGTACGCAGGCTTTAAACATAGCGCATCATGTGATGCCGGAGGAAAAGCACGAGCGCACACGGCGGTTGTTGTCTTTGTCCAGCGAGAAGACGAAAGCCTTTTATGCCCGTCATATCGGAAAAGTATTGCCGGTGTTGTTGGAAAAACCAGCTACCGGCAACGTTATACACGGATTTACTCCCAATTATATACGGGTAGAGATTCCGAATACTGATGTACCGGATAATCAGATACTCCCAATTTGTTTGGGAAAATTTAACGAAGCCGGAACGGCGTTATTGGGTAATGTTCAATGCGAATGAATAAAGTTTCTGTAGTTATATTGAATTGGAACGGGTGCGAGGTGCTTTTCCGTTTCTTACCATCAGTCTTGCATTGGTCAACGATGCCGGGTGTGGAAATTTGTGTAGCCGATAATGGTTCAACCGACCAGTCTGTGCAGGTGCTTCGCGAACACTTTCCTTCCGTGCGTTTGATTCTTTTGGGAGAGAATTTCGGGTATGCCGGCGGATATAACAGAGCTTTGAAACAGATAAATTCAGAGTACGTTGTATTGCTCAATTCGGATGTGGAGGTAACGGAAAACTGGCTGGAACCGATGATGGACTACCTTGATGCGCATCCTGAAATCGCTGCCTGCCAACCGAAAATATTAGATTACTCTCAAAGGGATAGGTTTGAACATGCCGGAGCTGCCGGCGGTTTCATTGACCGTTACGGTTATCCCTTCTGCCGGGGACGGATAATGGATGTGGTAGAGAAAGACAGGGGGCAATACGATACAGCTATTCCCATTTTCTGGGCTTCCGGTGCAGCATTATTCATCCGGTTGGAAGATTACCGGAAGGTCGGCAAATTAGATGAGAATTTCTTTGCCCACATGGAAGAAATCGATCTTTGCTGGCGGCTACATGCCCGCGGCAGAGGAATTGTTTGCATTACTCAAAGCAAAGTCTATCATCTTGGAGCCGCTACTTTGAAAAGAGAAGACCCCCAAAAGACCTTTCTTAATTTCCGCAATAATCTCGTGATGCTTTACAAGAATCTACCTGAAAAAGAATTTGCGTGGGTAATGAACGCCCGGATAGCGCTTGATTATCTCGCTGCATTCTCCTTTTTATTTAAAGGACAATACCCTAACGCATTGGCTGTACTTCGTGCTCGACGTGAATACAAAATTACTCGCCCCTTCCTTTTGTCAATACGCAGAGAGAATTTGGAAAGAACGCTTTATCCTCGTATCCCCGGACGGACGAAAGGCTGTATATTGGCTTGGTATTATCTGAGAGGGAAGAAATTCTTTTCACAACTGCCATCCTAATCTGCCCAATACTATCCTATTTTAATCAACCCAGCAGTAACCCCGCTGTTACCAACAAACCCATCAGCAACATATTCCGAACGGTTTCGCCAAATATGGTGTTGAGGGCTTTTCCTGCATGTATCCGCACCATTTTTCGCCAGGTTATAAAATGAGGAATTATATACAGTTGCGGAAGAAGAGCCGCATAGAGATTTCCACCGGCAAGAAACAGGAAGCAAAGCAAGGAAGCCACCATCCCCATCAATAAATAGAGGTAACGCCCGAATGGTTCGCCGAAGCGCACGATAAGGGTACGTTTATTGCTTTTCTTATCAGAGTCTCGGTCGCGATAATTATTGATAATCAGCATGGTATCTATTGTCAATCCGGAGACGAGCGAAGCAATAAACGCATCGGCAGTCAACGTCAATGCCTGCACATAGTAGGTTCCGCAGACAGGAACAAAGCCAAAGAAAACAATAACAAGCAAATCCCCCGCCCCGCAGTACGAAAGCGGATAGGGACCTCCCGTATAAAGATAAGCAAATAGCAGGCAAAGCACCCCTATGAATAGAAGTTCCCACCCTCCATAAAACAGCAGAAAGCTTCCCGTGGCACAAGCTGCAATCAAAATACCGGTGATGCCTGTTTTCATTGCCTTCGGTGTAATCCATCCTTGCGTCGTGGCGCGTTCGGGACCTATTCTATCTTCCTTGTCAATTCCCTTCAGGTAGTCGTAGAAATCGTTAATCAAATTAGCTGCAATCTGCATCAAACAGGCAAAGGCGGCACATATAAATGCCGGTAACCAATGGAACTTCCCATCCGCATAAGCCAACACACTACCCATGGTAACAGGAATTAAAGCACCAATCAATGTTTTGGGACGGCTGCTCCATACCCATGCCCGGAAGGAATTAGGTTTATTCTTTTGCATTATACTTAATAAGGTTGCACGCACAAAAGTAGCAAAAAATATGTTTTTCCATATCTTCTATACAGTGTGGTTGTTTTTAACCTACCTTTCAATTACTATCTTATATCCCACCTCTTCCCTTCGTAAGGGATAATTCTCCCGTAACCTCTCAAAATCATCCGGATTAGCTTTCAGAGCCTCACTATCCGTCTGCGGATTATAAATCTTGAGTAATGCCTCCTCATAACTCTTTGCATAAATCACCGTATTCTCCGGTGTAGGCGGAGTTATCTCAAAGGATGCACTGATGCCGGAATACCTGCTTATTGTTTCCAAAGACATGCGGGTGGCGTTCGCTTTGCCGTCCGCCGAATACCCTGCAATGTGTGGAGTGGCAACCATCGCTTTTGCTAACAGCTTGCGGTCAATATCCGGTTCTCCTTCCCATACATCAATCACCGCACCGGAAACAGCGCCCGAATCCAAAGCACCGAGCAAAGCCTCCGTATCAACCACTTCCCCGCGAGAAGTATTTATAATAACGGGGCGACGACGAAGAGAACGGAAAAACGCCTCATTAGCCAAATGATACGTCTTATATCTCCCCTCCATATATAGAGGGGTGTGAAAGGTTATGATGTCGCATTCTTCAGCCATGGCTGCCACATCCGTAAATCCGTCTTTTCCCTCCTTTTCTTGCCGAGGCAAATCATTCGTAAGCACACGCATACCTGCTTTTCGCGCTACGGCAGCCACTTTGCTTCCCACGTTGCCCACTCCTACAATGCCTATCGTCAACTTTTTCAACGGTGTTCCACGCATACGTTCCAGCAATAATAAGGAAGACTGTACGTATTGCGCCACCGAAGAAGAATTGCACCCGGCGGCATTACTCCACGTTATCCCTGCCTGTCGGCAATACTCCGTATCAATATGATCATAACCGATAGTAGCCGTAACGATAAGCCTCACGCTACTACCTTCCAGCAATTCACGATTACACCGCGTTCGCGTGCGAACAATAAGAGCGTCCGCATCGCGAACCAGCTCAGGAGTAAAGCTTTTACCCGGCAAAAAAACAACCTCTTCCGCCATTCGTCCTACTGCTTCTCTTATATAAGGTATCTTATCGTCAATTAGTATCTTCATCAGAAATGCTACTATAAAACATCCGTAAATCCTTTGTGCCCCCATATCACAATGGAGTAAAAGTAGGAGTTTATGCCAATAACACCTATATAACAAACGTTAACAAGTGTTTCATACCCTCTGTAAACAAAGAAATAAATACATTTGCATCCTGATTTAAGTCCGTTATCAGATATACATTTAACATGAATCTACACGATCTTTTAAACATTCAAGTGTCTGGCTTTCCGCTCGAAAAGCCCTTGATTCTTTTAATCAAAGCCTTGCTTATATGTACAGTTACTTGGGCAGGAGTGTCAATGGTAAAGTTTTTGTTCCGGCGTACAGAACAGAATAGAAGCCGTGTTATTATTGACCGGACGGCTGCAAGCTTTATCCGGAGCATCATTATCTACGTTCTATATACGCTGGGAGGCGCTGTACTCCTTTCCTTAATTCCGGGTATGGAAAAAGTAGGGAACTCCATTTTGGCTGGTGCGGGTATTCTGGCAATGGCAGCAGGTCTTGCTTCACAAGAGGTTCTTTCCAATTTCATTAGTGGATTGTTTATTGTCTTGGGAAAGCCGTTTCGCATCGGCGATATGATAAAAATTGACGATACGATAGTGGGTACTGTAGTAATGATAAGCTTACGCCACACCACAATCTGCAATTTGGAGAACCGTATGATAATCGTACCCAATAGTAAAATGAACACAAGCGTCATCGTTAATTCCACCATTGGCGACCCTAACACATGCTGTTTCATCGAAGTAGGAGTAGCGTATGATACCGATTTAGATAAAGCAATCGAAATAATGCGCGAGGAAATAATGAAACAACCCCTGCTTATTGATAGGCGGAGTGCGAAAGATAAAAAAGACAATATTCCCCAAGTTATTATCCGTGTTGTTGAACTCGGCAATTTTTCTATTACCCTCAAAGCATGGGCATGGGCAAGTAATTATACCAATGCCTCAGTATTGAAATACGATTCGCTTAAATCCATCAAAGAACGTTTTGATAAAGAAGGAATCGAAATACCTTACCCTTATAATAACGTTATTCTTACCAATGTTACAAACTGAGTTCGATTAATCATACTGTCCACATAGTTGATTAGGTGGTGATGTAAAAAGTATACTTTTGTAAGATTTTGGCAATCGGGGCAATGAATGGTTAGCAAGGATTCAGAATTATGAGTTAACCTTTGATTTAGCAGCAGAGGAAATGGTCAAAATCACCTCCATAAGATTATTATTGAATAAAATTCAAACAGCTCTTATTTTATTTATATTTGCGTATTCATAAATATATTTCATAATAAAACTGACTCGCATCCTATGATACAATCAATGACTGGATATGGTAAAGCAACGAAGGAATTCTCTGATAAAAAGATAAATGTCGAAATAAAATCGCTAAATAGCAAAGTAATGGATTTATCCACAAGGATAGCTTCATCTTACAAGGAAAAAGAATTGGAGATTCGTAGCGAAATATTCAAAATGTTGGAACGCGGTAAAGTGGATTTTAGTTTGTGGATAGAAAAAAGAGATTGTGCAGAGGCAGCTGTCCCTATTAATCAATCCTTAGTGAAGGAATATTACAGGCAAATAAAAGAAATATCTGATAAACTGAATATTCCTCTTCCCGCAGATTGGTTTCAAACCTTGCTCTGTTTGCCAGACGTAATGACGAAAAATGATACACAGGAATTAAGCCACGAAGAATGGAAAGAGGTACTTGGTACCATCCAAGAAGCCATAGATAATTTGATAAAATTTCGTAAACAAGAAGGAGCGGCATTAATGAAAAAACTTTGTGAAAATATCCAAAACATTTATCGATTGTTGGAGTCCGTTACCCTTTATGAAAAAGAACGAGTAAATAAAATAAAAGAACGGATTACAGATGCTCTGGAAAAGAATATCGGGGCAGATTATGATAAAAACCGTTTGGAACAGGAGCTTATTTATTACATAGAGAAACTGGATATAAACGAGGAAAAGCAACGGCTAAAAAATCATTTGAGTTATTTCATCACCACTTTGGAAACCGACACGGGGCAAGGGAAAAAACTGGGGTTTATTTCTCAAGAAATAGGACGAGAAATCAATACGTTGGGTAATAAATCCAATCATGCCGGAATGCAACAAATAGTTGTTCAGATGAAAGATGAATTAGAACAAATCAAAGAACAAGTATTGAATGTGATATAGTTATGAGTGAAAAGGTTATTATATTGTCTGCTCCCTCTGGATCAGGGAAAACGTCAATAGTCAAATATTTGCTTCAAAAAATTCCCGATTTATCATTTTCTGTCTCTGCTACCAGCCGTACTCCTCGTGGTAAAGAAAGAGATGGGATAGATTATTTTTTTATTTCGCTTGAAGAATTTCACAGACGCATTGACAATGATGAATTTTTGGAGTATGAAGAAGTTTATAAAGGCTGCTATTATGGAACTTTAAAAGCACAAGTAGAAGAGTTGCTGAAAAGTGATAGAAATGTAATATTTGATGTGGATGTAGTAGGGGCTTGTAACATTAAGAAGTATTATGGTAAGCAAGCTTTGTCGCTTTTTGTCCAACCCCCTTCAATAGAAGAATTGCGCAACCGATTGATAAGTCGTGATACGGATTTACCCGAAACTATTGAAAATCGCATAATCAAAGCAGAATACGAACTTTCTTTTGCTGATAAAGCAGATAGAATAATAATCAATGAAACATTAGAGGTTGTGCAAAAAGAAACATTACAACTCATCAAAGATTTCATTAAACACTAAAATTAATCACTTTGTATTAATGAAAACCGGTATCTTTTGTGGTTCTTTCAACCCCATTCATATTGGCCATTTAGCTTTGGCAAATTATCTTTGTGAGTATGCAGGATTAGATGAAGTTTGGTTTGTAATCAGTCCGCAAAACCCATTAAAGCAACAATCAGATTTATTAGAAAACAACGTACGAATGGAATTAGTAAAGGCGGCTATTTGCGAATATCCACATTTTTATGCTTCAAATTTTGAATTCGAACTTCCTTGTCCTTCTTATACAATATATATGCTGGATAAATTAAATGAAGCTTATCCGCAAAGAACTTTTTACCTCATTATAGGTTCGGACAATTGGTTAATCTTTGATAAATGGAAAGAGTCCGAGCGTATCATTGCTGAAAATCAAATTCTTATTTATTTACGCTCGCATTATCCTATAGACAATGCGAAACCACTACCTGCTACAGTCCAAGTAGTAGATGCGCCTTTGCTAGATGTTAGCTCCACATTTATCCGCGAAGCACTGGCGAAAGGAAAGGATATAAGATATTTCTTACATCCGGAAGTATGGAAAAGATTAAAAGAGATGATTATTTGATAACAATAATTTTATGTCGTGTATTAAAAATGGCAGAGGCGAACTTAAAAGTAAATATTGGCAAACTACAACTGAAAAATCCGGTGATGACAGCATCCGGTACTTTTGGATATGGCGAAGAATTCGCCGATTTCATGGATATTTCGCAGATAGGAGGAATTATTGTAAAAGGTACTACACTTCATGCTCGTGAAGGAAATCCTTATCCTCGCATGGCAGAAACTCCTTCTGGAATGTTAAACGCAGTAGGGCTTCAAAATAAAGGAATAGATTATTTTGTTAATCACATATATCCTCGTATCAAATCCATTAAAACCAATATACTTGTAAATGTATCCGGTTCAATAATAGACGACTACGTGAAGACAGCCGAAATCATAAATGAATTAGATAAAATTCCCGCTATAGAATTAAACATTTCTTGTCCGAATGTAAAACAAGGGGGTATGGTATTTGGGATTACTACTAAAGGAGCGGCGGAAGTAGTTAAAGCCGTGCGCATGGTATATAAAAAAACACTTATTGTCAAATTATCTCCTAATGTAACTGATATCACCGAAATAGCAAAAGTCGTCGAGGAGAATGGCGCAGATAGTGTGTCACTCATCAATACCATATTAGGTATGGCTATTGATGTGGAACACCGCTTTCCGGTGCTATCTACTATTACAGGAGGGCTATCAGGTGCTGCTGTAAAACCTATTGCATTGCGTATGGTATGGCAGGTATCAAAAGCTGTGAAAATTCCTGTTATAGGTTTAGGGGGGATAATTAATTGGAAGGACGCTGTTGAATTTCTGTTGGCAGGAGCATCTGCCATTCAAATAGGTACGACAAATTTTATTGACCCAACTATCACTTTGAAAGTCGTCGATGGTATCAACGATTATCTTGTAAGACACAAATATAGCTCCGTTACCGAACTAATAGGAGCACTTGAAGTCTGTAAATAAAATCTCAAAATATAACTTAGAAGGACTTTATATTAAAAATAAAGCGCTGAAGGGGTTTGGCTGTTATCGTTTTTTTGCCTATATTTACTTACTTAAATTAATCCTAAGCAATTTATTATGAGGACAATAACATTTAATGAGCTCCGTAGAATTAAAGACGCATTGCCCACAGGTAGTATGCAAAAAATTGCAGATAAACTTGGCATAAATGTGGATGCTGTGCGAAATTTCTTTGGTGGATACAACTTCAAAGAAGGAAGATGCGTTGGCATACATTTTGAACCGGGTCCGGATGGAGGTTTAGTTATGTTAGACAATACTACGGTTCTTGATTGTGCATTAAAGATTTTAAATGAAATAAATTCAGAAATTTAGCATTACTTAGAAACAATAACTATTATGTTAAATAAATTTCTTTGCACAGTGCATAGTCAGATAGATAAGAGAGTAGCATAATTATTTAACAAATCTCCCACAACAAAAGTACTTCCTCCTACAAAAATAAAATCATCGGGAAAACTTTTTTCTTGAGCAGCTTTCACTGCGGTAATCACATTGGGGTAACAATTACCTTTCAATCCAGCAGAATGAGCCAACCGCATCAATTGGTCCTCCGGCAGGGAGCGGACAATATTGGCTTTGGAGAAATAATACACAGCATCTTTAGGCAATAAAGCCAATATTCCGTTAATATCTTTACCATTCACTATGCCGATTACAATGTGCAATTTGTTGAATTTTTCCTTTTTCAGTTGATTTACAACGTAAGTAATTCCTGCTACGTTGTGTCCGGTGTCACAAACAAGTGTCGGATGTTCCTGCAATCTTTGCCAACGCCCTAATAATCCGGTTAATTTTGATACGCTGGCAAAACCGTTGTGCACATCTTTTGCCTTTATCCGATATCCTTTTTCTGTCAGTTGATTAATAACGGAAAGCAATGTATTTGTATTCTTTAGTTGATATAGACCTTCAAGCTCACCAGAGAAAGTTCCGTATTGGTCTGTATGGTAGATTATCTGATACTTTTCTTCATCTTTTTCCACTCCAAAAAGCAGATTTTCTTCTTCGGCAAAAATAATCAGTGCATTTAGTTCGTTGGCTTGACGTATAAATATTGGCTTTGTTTCGCTTACTGTTTCACCCACCACTATAGGAGTGTTTTTTTTGATAATACCAGCTTTTTCTATCGCTATTTTTTCCAACGTATTCCCTAGAAACTGGGTATGGTCATAACTGACATTGGTAATAACAGATACATCGGGCTGAATAATATTAGTACAATCTAATCTCCCTCCTAGTCCAACTTCGATGACAGCCACGTCCACACGGGCATCGGTAAAATAGCGAAAAGCCAGAGCTGTGGTTAATTCAAAGAATGAAGCATGCAACGACTCAAAGAAGCTACGATGCTTCTCTACAAAATGAACTATATATTCTTCCGCTATCAACTGGTCATTTACCCGAATCCGTTCGCGAAAATCAATCAGATGAGGCGACGTATAAAGCCCCGTCTTATAACCCGCTTCCTGAAGAATAGCAGCTAATGTATGCGAACAAGAACCTTTACCATTAGTCCCTCCGATATGAATAGTTTTGTATAATGTGTGCGAATGATGGAAATAATCATCCAGAGCGTAAGTATTTGCAAGCCCTTCTTTGTAAGCAGCTCCTCCCACATGCTGAAACATAGGCACATTATTATATAAATAATCTAAAATATCCCGGTACTTCATCCTTGTTATAACATTCCGCGTACTCGTTTAATTATCGCTTTGTTTTTTTATTGCCCTAGTCTTTTTTTCTACCTTTTTCTCAGCTTTTTGTTCCGTTTCTATGCCTATGCCTGCCAGTTCAGGGTCTATCATGATGCGTCCGCAATATTCACACACAATAACTTTTTTACGCAAACGAATATCCAACTGCCTTTGAGGGGGAATTTTATTAAAACACCCACCGCACGCATCACGTTGTACATATACAAGCCCTAAACCGTTGCGGGAGTTTTTGCGAATACGTTTGAACGACAAAAGCAAACGCGGCTCAATAGATGCTTCCAAGTCTTTGGCTTTTTCTCTTAATCGCTCTTCTTCCAGCTTCGTTTCCAAAATGATTTCGTTTAATTCGGATTTCTTTAGTTCGAGGTCCTTTTGCCTTTCCTCCAATATAGCATCGCTGTTTATTATTTCGTTTAATTTTGCTCCTTCTTCAGCAATGAATTCTTTAATCCGCTTTTCAGCAAGCTCTATTTCAAGTGTTTGAAATTCTATTTCTTTATTTAGAAAATCATATTCCCGATTATTACGCACATTTTCCTGTTGCGTTTTATACTTTTCTACAACTGCTTTAGCATTTTCAATTTCTATTTTTTTACTTGCTACAGCCGTTCTCAGTTCTTCTACTTCCATTGTTATTTTTTCTACACGCGTAGTCAGTCCAGCAACTTCGTCTTCGAGATCTTGTACTTCCAGTGGGAGTTCACCTCTCAATGTTTTAATCTTATCAATCTCAGAGAGCATTGCTTGTAATTGAAACAATGTTTTTAATTTTTGCTCAACGCTCAATTCTTTTGGGTCAATGCTTTTCGTTACTTTTGCCATATTTCTTATAAATATTTTATGGGATTGATATTTGTTTTACTTATGTGAATCCAGTGGTTTGTAAATAAATCCAGTATTGCAAATTGAATAACTTCACTGTTGTATCGTTCACTTTCGTAATGCCCTATCTCAGCTATCAGGATGTTGGCTTCATAACCAAAGTAATCATGATATTTCATTTCACCTGTAATAAATACATCTGCTTTGCTACGAATAGCTTGTGGAAGAAGAAAGGCTCCTGCTCCCCCACAATTAAAAGAAGGTAGTATAGTTTCAATTTTAACCTCTACCCCTTGATGCAATTCTCCGATAGTTCCACAAAAGGGGGTTGCACCTTCTTTTGCACGAAAAGTTCCTTTTTCCACCGAATTGTAACTACAAGAATCGTAGTTGCCAATATTTCCACATCCGGCAATAAACAATGCATTACGCACATTATCTACATGAGTTGAGGGAGCATACGTTACCAGTTTCAATAAATTATCTTCTTTAGGAGCAAGAATTTGGACATTCTTTAAGCCTATTTTCTCAGCTATTTTGAAATTGACTCCCCCTGAGGCGTTGTCCAAATTGGTATGAGAAGAATAAATAGTTATCTCGTTTTTTATCGCTTTGATGATACAACGTTCTATATAATCTTTCCCTGTAATGGATTTATAACCTTTGAACAGAAACGGATGGTGTGATATAATGAAATTACATCCCAACGTGATAGCTTCGTCAATGACAGCTTCTGTAACGTCTAAACACAACAAGACCCCCGTTACTTCCACATCTTGCAATCCAATTTGTAGACCGGCATTATCAAACCAATCTTGCAAAGGCAGAGGCGCGAACCGTTCAAGGGCACATACGACTTCCTTAATTTTCATTATTAGCAGAAAATTTAATTGCAAATATAGGAAAAGAAGCAAAATGTCGTAAATTTTATGCAATTATTTTTTTGAATTAGGCATTTAATTACAAATGTTTTTGTAGGTGCACGTGTCTCATTCCAAAATAGGTTTACAGAAAAAAGTGTAAATTTATTATGGAATTAACAAGTAAATCGAGATTACCCCGTTTGGTAAAAGAACGTATAATTTGCGAGTATTTGAGCGGTCCAAAAACGGTTCAGATGCTAAGTGCAGAATATGGTATGAGCAGAAATGCCATCAATCAACTGGTAAGTCGCCACAAAAGTAAATTTTCACCTACTTTTGAATCAAAACCAATTTTAGTGGCAATGAATCGAAAAAAGACTACTAGAAGAAGCTATCGAAAAATTGCTTCAAGAGAATCTGGAACTCTATCACCGCTTAGGGCAAGCTCAGCTTAAACTAGAAAGTTATGAGATTATGGGGGATATTTTACAGGAATAATCCTACGGGATTGATTTATTAAAAAAATCCGCAGCCAAACAGTCTCCCGACTTAAAGAACGACACACTGCAAGTGAGCTTGCAAACTCTCTGTGGGTTGTTTGGCTATACCAGGCAAGCCTATTACAAACATCTTAGAATCAACTCCAAGCATTCTTTGGAAGAAGAAAGGCAATATCTTCACGAACATAATTGTAAACCTATGTCGGATTTATTTTTTTACTAAAAATAGATAACTTTGTATTAATCAATATCTGTAAACCTATTTTGGAATAAGACAGGCTTTTATACTTCTTCTCTATACTTTATTTTCTAAAGGTATTAATTTCTCATGTCGTAACAAAACGCCTAATTCAATTATTTATTATCACTTTTGAATATCTCAAAAGTATTGTCGTCGAAAAATATTCTTATTTCAGTTATCTTTCTTTGTGTTTTTTCAATATATTTAATCTCTTGCCTCACAATTTCTTTGGTGTGGATTTCGTGAGAAGATGGTGGTATAAACTGTTTTCTGTCGGATTCTGACTTCTTTTTATTCTGATTTTTATCGGGAAAAAGAGTCTCATTGAATAGAGATGGTTCACTACTGTTTTTTGACTTGTTTATTGATTGTTGCTTAATAACGGTCATCTCCCCAGTTCCGTACAGTAGCCATTCCAGATCAAGGTAATTATACTTTTGGTGTATCTTCATAATCACATCCAAACTGGGATTATTACGCCCATTCAGAATATGGGATAACGTGGATTGTTGTATTCCTATACTTTCGGCAAATACTCTGGAAAGTATGTTTTCCTTAATCATGATTGCTTTTATTCTATCTTTTATTTTCATACGTACAAATTTTACAAAAACGAAAAATGACATTCAAAATTACAAATATATAAAATGCATTTTATAAAATAAATCATTGCTGTCCACTAAAAAGTGGACGCTTAAAAATTAAATAAATTTGGTTCACTAGAACCACTTCGTTCTTTGTCATTTTTGAAATTAGTTTTGTTGAAGAGATCTAACAGCGGAGTCTT
>SNRY01000442.1_pt1 | contig 14017 bp, 2 predicted proteins | sample 4693421 | NCBI WGS metagenome assembly SNRY01 (sample SAMN11003215, study PRJNA524138) | termite gut metagenome | isolation source: Bacteroidetes bacterial symbionts from single cell of protist host amplifed... | host: Streblomastix strix ... | reverse complement strand
ACTACTTTTTAGTGCTTGTCGAAGCAGTAAGAGTATGCAGCGCGAAATACGAATGTTTCAGTCCGATCTTTATTATGAACTGACCACTCCCGAATATTTGGGAGAAATAAATAAAACCATTTATTTGAACTTTATAGATTATTCAAATATTGATTATCATACTACGGTAAAGAAGAAAGGAATGTTGATTGTACCATTACTATTCTTCAATTACTGGTGGAAGGAATTTAATGTAGTTCTCGGTGAAAGCTCGCTTACACAAACTTATCGAGAGTTTCTCACGGAAGCGTTTCTCACGGAATGCAACAGTAGTACCTGTTTCAATTTAACACACCATAACACGGATATAATACCGGATTCGGCTTATGTCCTTGATGTAAAGATTGTTCACAATCGTACTACTTCGGCGATAAAACTAAGTGAAACAGTTATCTTTTTGCCATTCGATACCAATTCGCATTTCGATATGAATTTCTCGAATCGTAAGGTACAGTCGGCTATCAGTGATTTGTATATCAGCGTTCGCCTGACCCGGGAAAACGATTGTTTGCTCGAAAAAACGTATCCGATTCATCAAAAACTGAGTTATGCAGGAGGAGGATTGGAAAATTTCCCATTTGTCGGCGAAGCTTGTTTGAATACGATGACGGAATGTTTGTCGGTTGCCACTAAAAAGGTTGTGGAAGATATTAGCAGCGAGTTGCATTTGTTGGTGTTGGGAAGATAATATGCCTGTTTTCGGGAGGAGGAAGCTCTCCAATTTTATTAAAAGGAGATTAAACCTTTTCTCTCTAATTTCGTCAAATAGACATTACGTCAACGAAAATAAGCGAATGAGAAAATTACCCATTTTGTTAGGAGTACTGTTATTGGTCGGTACTCAAGTTGCTTTTGCGCAAAATAAAAACATAACTGTTACAGGTGATGTTATAGAAGCAAATACGAAACAAGTTGTTGAACAAGCTACCGTACGATTGTTCTCTTTACCCGACAGTATATTCGTAACCGGAGCAACTACCTCTCCCAAAGGAAAATTCACTCTTCCCAAAGTAGCCGCCGGTAAGTATGTGTTAAAAGTATCCTATGTCGGTTTTGTAACGGAAGTTATTCCTCTTCAACTTACCCCTTCCGTATTAAATCATAATGCGGGAAGCGTATCTTTGTTCCCGGATGTTGTTCTGTTAGATGAAGCAATAGTAACAGCCGAAGCTCCTCCCGTAGTAATTAGAGAAGATACGACTGAATACAATGCTTCCGCCTATCGGGTGCCTGAAGGTGCCATGCTTCAAGAATTGGTGAAGAAACTTCCCGGAGCTGAAGTTTCGGATGAAGGTAAAATAACCATCAACGGTAAAGAAGTAAAAAAGATTATGGTAGATGGTAAAGAATTCTTTTCGGATGATCCTAATGTTTCCATGAAAAATCTCCCCGTTGAAATGGTTGAAAAGGTAAAAGCATACGATAAAAAAAGCGATATGACACGCATTACCGGTATTGACGACGGTCAGGAAGAAACCGTACTTGACCTAACCGTAAAGAAGGGAATGAAACAAGGATGGATAGGAAACTTAATAGCCGGATACGGTAACTTGGATCGCTATGAGATGGGAGGTATCATGAGCCGTTTTAGAGATGATGCCACTTTCTCCATACTGGGTTCAGTCAACAATACAAATAACAGAGGATTTTCTGAGTTCGGTGATGCCGGACAAGGTTTGGGCAATAACAATGCGGGTTCGGGAATCACCACTGCCCAATCATTGGGAATGAATTTTGCGAAAGAAACGAAGAAACTACAAGTAGGCGGAAACCTACAATATGGATATTCGGATAGAGATGCCCAACAGAAAAGTTTAACAGAAACTTTCCTTGGTGAGCAATCTTCTTACGGAAACAGTAATAACAGTTCACAGAGGATACGTCGTGATTTACGTGCCGACTTTCGTCTCGAATGGAGACCGGATACGATGACTACGATTGTCTTCCGCCCGAATGCAAATTACTCGACAACGAATTCCGAAAACGCATCGTACTCCCAGACGCGGAATAACATCCGGGCAATGGTAAACGAGAAAGACTCCAGATCGACAAGTAAGAGTGATAATTATTCTTTCAACGGGCGACTTCAAGTATTCCGTAAATTGAACAATAAAGGACGTAATATCTATGTTGGAGGCGACTTTGGCTATAGTGACGGTGGGACAAATTCCACTTCATATTCGGATACCAAGTTTTACAAAGGTCAAGAAGATCCCGATAGTATTGTCGAATTTACTCGACAGACAGACCGTACAAGTGATAGCCGTAACTGGAGCGTATCAGCCTCTTATACCGAACCGATATTAACAGCCCTTTTTCTGCAAACACGTTATGATTTTTCTCATCGTAAACGGTTGAGTGAATCATTAGTTTCCGACCAAGACTCCATAATGGCTAACGGATATGTAGAATCACTAAGCTCGCGTGTGGAGAACTTTTATGATACCCATACGATAGATGTTTCCGTACGCGGTATTCATCCGATAGTAATGTATAGTATCGGTCTGGGAATAAATCCGCAATCATCATTGAGTAAAACAACTATCGGTCCGAATTCAAATAAACAATTGCCTCAGCAGAATGTAGTAAACTTTTCTCCAAATGCAATGCTTCGATTCACTTTTTCCAAGCAGCATCAATTGATGTTCCGCTACAACGGAAGAAGCAATGCTCCAGATATAGAAGATCTACAAGATGTGATAGACCAGACCGACCCGTTGAACATTCGTTACGGTAATCCTAATTTAAAACCATCGTTCAATAATAACCTGACGATGTTTTATAACAAATACATTCCCGAGGTAATGCGTAGCTATTCAATGAATCTATTTTATTCCAATACGATTAATTCTACCGCTAATAAAATGAAATACGATGCTGCTACGGGAGGACGTATCTATGAGAGAGTAAATCTGAATGGCAATTGGAATACCCGCGGATTCTTTTCTTTTAATACCCCTTTGAAGAATAAGAAATTTACTGTTTCTTCCAATACGAGCAGTTCGTATAGCGATGCGGTCAGTTATACCAGTGTAGGAAGAGAAGATGCCCAACTTAGTACTACCCATAACTTTGGGGTATCCGAACGGTTGTCCGGAAACTACCGTAGCGACATTTTTGACGTTTCGCTTAACGGTTCGATAAATTATAATAAGACTCGAAACAGCAAACAAACCAATAGTAATCGTGAAACATTCGATTATTACTTCGGTGGGAATACCAATATCAATCTGCCTTGGACAACTTATCTTTCTACGGATGCCAATGTTCGTATAAAAAGAGGATATAGCGGCGATTTCAATAACAGTGAATTGATGTGGAATGCGCAACTCTCCAAAAGCTTTCTTAGAAACAATGCGGCAACTATTCGTATAAAAATATATGATATTCTCCAACAACAAAGTAATCTTTCCCGAAACATCAGCGAAACCATGATGAGTGATACGGAATACAATACCTTAGGTAGCTATTTCATGGTGCATTTTGTTTATCGCCTGAATACATTAGGAGGAAGAAGAGCCAGTGGTTCGGAAAACCGTCAACGTTTCGATATGAATGGTGATGGCGGCAGAGGTTATAGAGACGGAGGTGGTCGTGGCGGTGATGGCGGCGGCGGCGGCAGAAGATTCTAATGATAGTTGAAAATGGAAAATGGAAAGTTGAAAGTGAGAGAGAGAAGGTAGAGGAGTATCTATCAAGCTCACGTTAAATTATAAAAAGAATGATACAGAAGGCTGTCCCAAAAGTAAGGACAGCCTTTATTGTTTGGTTATAGTCGTTAAAAATACCACTTTTACGGTATTTTTATTTGTATCATAAGATTAGATATTTACCCCTTTCATTGTGACTATATAATTTTATTTTTTATAACATTAATTAAAAAATCAGATAATTTTGTGTTTGTTTATTTATATTATTATATTTTTGCGCCATATTTTATCGTTTTATTTATCTTTTTTTATCGAACCTTATTCTTTGTATTCATTCTTTGTATAAATATTATACCGGCATATTTAAAAATCGTACACTGTAAAAATTGATAAGAAAAAAAGAATTTATGAAAAGACTATTGATGCTGTTGTTGGCTTTCCTTTTTGTAGGTATAAGTTGGGTAACAGCCCAGACACAAAACATAACGGGTATTGTCATTTCCGAAGAAGACGGACTACCTGTTATTGGTGCTACCGTACAGGTAAAAGGTACAACGATTGCTACGACTACGGATGTAGATGGAAAATTCACCTTGTCCGATATCCCGGGTTCGGCGAAAGTTTTGCAGATTTCTTTCATCGGAATGATTACACAAGAACTTCCAATTAGCGCAACCATAAAAGCAATATTGAAGAATGAGACCCAAGTATTGGAAGAGGTTGTTGTAATGGGTATGACACGAGTGGATAAACGATTATTCACGGGAGCTACCGACCAATTGGACGCTTCCAATGTGAAGATAGACGGTTTGCCGGAAATCAGTCGCGCATTAGAAGGACGTTCTGCGGGGGTTTCCGTTCAAAACGTATCGGGAGCTTTTGGTACGGCACCAAAGATTCGAGTTCGTGGCGCTACCTCTATCTATGGGAGCTCCAAACCTTTGTGGGTGGTGGACGGAGTTATACTTGAAGATGTGACGGAGGTAAACGCCGATGCGTTGTCTTCGGGCGATGCGGTAACACTTATCAGTTCTGCCATTGCGGGTTTGAATGCCGACGACATCGAAAGTTTCCAGATATTAAAAGACGGTTCGGCTACCTCCATTTATGGAGCCAGAGCCATGGCTGGAGTTATCGTGGTAACTACCAAAAAAGGGAAAACCGGAGTAAGTCGCATCAGCTATACGGGCGAATATACCATGCGCTTGAAACCTCAATACTCGGAATTTAACATTATGAACTCGCAAGAACAAATGGGAGTTTATAAAGAACTGCAAGAAAAGGGTTGGCTGAACTATTCTGATACATACAGAGCCGCACAAAGTGGAGTATATGGAAAAATGTATCAGCTGATGAATGCCTACAATCCCATTGCAGGTACATTTGCTTTGTTAAATACTCCTGAGGCAAGAGCTCAATACCTGCGGGAAGCGGAAATGAGAAATACGGACTGGTTTGGTGAACTTTTTGATACATCCATTATGCAAAACCATTCCGTAAGCATCAGTTCCGGTACGGAAAAATCTTCCTTTTACGCTTCATTGAGCGTATTGACTGATCCGGGATGGGCAAAGCAGAGTTCTGTAAACAGATATACTGCCAATTTGAATACGACTTACAATGTATTTAAAAACCTGTCTATCAATCTTATTTCCAGCGCTTCATACCGTAAGCAAAAAGCTCCCGGCACTTTGAGCCAAAGCACCGATCCCGTATATGGAGAAGTAAAGAGAGATTTTGACATTAATCCTTACTCTTATGCGTTAAATACTTCCAGAACATTGGATATGAATGAGTTTTATACTCGTAACTATTCTCCTTTCAATATTTTTCATGAATTGGACAATAATTACATGGATTTGAATGTTGTCGATTTGAAGTTTCAAGGGGAACTGAAATGGAAACTTTTTCAAGGCATTGAACTGAGCGCTTTAGGAGCTGTGAAATATCAAACGACTTCGCAGGAACACCATATTAAAGACGATTCCAATCAAGCGGAGGCTTATCGCGCTATGCCCGACGCAACGGTTCGTGATAAAAATCCTTTTTTATATACTGACCCTGATTATCTTTATGCGTTACCCATTTCCGTATTGCCGCAAGGAGGAATTTACCAGCGGACGGATTATAGAATGGCGGGGTATGATTTTCGCGGAAGTTTCTTATGGAATCATCTTTTTAATGATGTGCATATTACGAACTTTTTCGGAGGTATGGAAATCAATTCCATTGACCGTAACAGAACAGTGTTCAACGGTTGGGGCATGCAATACAGCATGGGTGAAATCCCGTTTTATGTATATCAATTCTTTAAGAAAAGTGTAGAAGAGGGAACTAATTATTATTCGTTATCCAATACGCACGCACGCAATACGGCTTTTTTTGCCAATGGAACATATTCGTACAAGGGACGTTATACGGTAAATGGAACCGTCCGATATGAAGGCTCCAACAAACTTGGAAAGTCAAGGTCTGCCCGTTGGTTGCCCACTTGGAACTTGTCCGGCGCTTGGAACATGCACGAAGAAACTTTTTTTGAAAATTTAAAGCCTGCCCTTTCTCACTTCACAGCAAAAGCTTCATACAGTTTAACTGCCGATCGTGGACCACAAAGTGTGACCAATTCTTTAATCGTGCTTAATAGTTATAAGCCTTACAGACCTTTTTCCGGCGTTCAGGAGAGTGGCATTCAGATTATAGATTTGGAGAATGGTAAGTTGACTTATGAAAAAAAGCACGAATTAAATATCGGTCTTGATATGGGATTGCTGAATAATCGTGTGAATATAAGTGCAGACTGGTATAAAAGAAACAATTATGATTTGATAGGTGTGATTAGCACACAAGGTATCGGAGGTCAGATAAAAAAGATGGCGAATGTAGCATCCATGGAATCAGAAGGTGTTGAATTGACCCTTTCGACTAAAAATATCCTTACCAAGAACTTCTCCTGGAATATGGATTTTATATTCTCGAAAAATGAAAATAAAGTTACCGATTTGGAAAGCAACACACGTGTCATAGATTTGATAACGGGTTCCGGTTTCACGCTTGAAGGATATCCCGTACGCGGTTTGTTTTCCATTCCGTTTATGGGCTTAAACGAAGAAGGTATCCCTACTTTTACCAATCAAGACGGAGAGACCACCACTACGGACATCAATTTTCAAGAACGTGATAAAATTGATTTCTTAAAATATGAAGGACCGACCGACCCGACCATCACGGGAATATTGGTGATATTTTCATCTCCGGGAAGCACCCAGCGGTTTTTGTATTCTTTCGGAGTGGAAGACAGGTCTGAATATGAATTACTGAATACAGGGTCCAAGCGCACTTTATTGCCAAATGAATAGGTTATAAAAGCATTCACTTTGAAACCTTTATAGCGAAAAATATTACCAAAACTACCCGTAATGGTCGGGTCGGTCGGTCCTTCATATTTTAAGAAATCAATTTTATCACGTTCTTGAAAATTGATGTCCGTAGTGGTGGTCTCTCCGTCTTGATTGGTAAAAGTAGGGATACCTTCTTCATTTAATCCCATAAACGGAATGGAAAACAAACCGCGTACGGGATATCCTTCAAGCGTGAAACCGGAACCCGTTATCAAATCTATGACACGTGTGTTGCTTTCCAAATCGGTAACTTTATTTTCATTTTTCGAGAATATAAAATCCATATTCCAGGAGAAGTTCTTGGTAAGGATATTTTTAGTCGAAAGGGTCAATTCAACACCTTCTGATTCCATGGATGCTACATTCGCCATCTTTTTTATCTGACCTCCGATACCTTGTGTGCTAATCACACCTATCAAATCATAATTGTTTCTTTTATACCAGTCTGCACTTATATTCACACGATTATTCAGCAATCCCATATCAAGACCGATATTTAATTCGTGCTTTTTTTCATAAGTCAACTTACCATTCTCCAAATCTATAATCTGAATGCCACTCTCCTGAACGCCGGAAAAAGGTCTGTAAGGCTTATAACTATTAAGCACGATTAAAGAATTGGTCACACTTTGTGGTCCACGATCGGCAGTTAAACTGTATGAAGCTTTTGCTGTGAAGTGAGAAAGGGCAGGCTTTAAATTTTCAAAAAAAGTTTCTTCGTGCATGTTCCAAGCGCCGGACAAGTTCCAAGTGGGCAACCAACGGGCAGACCTTGACTTTCCAAGTTTGTTGGAGCCTTCATATCGGACGGTTCCATTTACCGTATAACGTCCCTTGTACGAATATGTTCCATTGGCAAAAAAAGCCGTATTGCGTGCGTGCGTATTGGATAACGAATAATAATTAGTTCCCTCTTCTACACTTTTCTTAAAGAATTGATATACATAAAACGGGATTTCACCCATGCTGTATTGCATGCCCCAACCGTTGAACACTGTTCTGTTACGGTCAATGGAATTGATTTCCATACCTCCGAAAAAGTTCGTAATATGCACATCATTAAAAAGATGATTCCATAAGAAACTTCCGCGAAAATCATACCCCGCCATTCTATAATCCGTCCGCTGGTAAATTCCTCCTTGCGGCAATACGGAAATGGGTAACGCATAAAGATAATCAGGGTCAGTATATAAAAAAGGATTTTTATCACGAACCGTTGCGTCGGGCATAGCGCGATAAGCCTCCGCTTGATTGGAATCGTCTTTAATATGGTGTTCCTGCGAAGTCGTTTGATATTTCACAGCTCCTAAAGCGCTCAGTTCAATGCCTTGAAAAAGTTTCCATTTCAGTTCCCCTTGAAACTTCAAATCGACAACATTCAAATCCATGTAATTATTGTCCAATTCATGAAAAATATTGAAAGGAGAATAGTTACGAGTATAAAACTCATTCATATCCAATGTTCTGGAAGTATTTAACGCATAAGAGTAAGGATTAATGTCAAAATCTCTCTTTACTTCTCCATATACGGGATCGGTGCTTTGGCTCAAAGTGCCGGGAGCTTTTTGCTTACGGTATGAAGCGCTGGAAATAAGATTGATAGACAGGTTTTTAAATACATTGTAAGTCGTATTCAAATTGGCAGTATATCTGTTTACAGAACTCTGCTTTGCCCATCCCGGATCAGTCAATACGCTCAATGAAGCGTAAAAGGAAGATTTTTCCGTACCGGAACTGATGCTTACGGAATGGTTTTGCATAATGGATGTATCAAAAAGTTCACCAAACCAGTCCGTATTTCTCATTTCCGCTTCCCGCAGGTATTGAGCTCTTGCCTCAGGAGTATTTAACAAAGCAAATGTACCTGCAATGGGATTGTAGGCATTCATCAGCTGATACATTTTTCCATATACTCCACTTTGTGCGGCTCTGTATGTATCAGAATAGTTCAGCCAACCCTTTTCTTGCAGTTCTTTATAAACTCCCATTTGTTCTTGCGAGTTCATAATGTTAAATTCCGAGTATTGAGGTTTCAAGCGCATGGTATATTCGCCCGTATAGCTGATGCGACTTACTCCGGTTTTCCCTTTTTTGGTAGTTACCACGATAACTCCAGCCATGGCTCTGGCTCCATAAATGGAGGTAGCCGAACCGTCTTTTAATATCTGGAAACTTTCGATGTCGTCGGCATTCAAACCCGCAATGGCAGAACTGATAAGTGTTACCGCATCGCCCGAAGACAACGCATCGGCGTTTACCTCCGTCACATCTTCAAGTATAACTCCGTCCACCACCCACAAAGGTTTGGAGCTCCCATAGATAGAGGTAGCGCCACGAACTCGAATCTTTGGTGCCGTACCAAAAGCTCCCGATACGTTTTGAACGGAAACCCCCGCAGAACGTCCTTCTAATGCGCGACTGATTTCCGGCAAACCGTCTATCTTCACATTGGAAGCGTCCAATTGGTCGGTAGCTCCCGTGAATAATCGTTTATCCACTCGTGTCATACCCATTACAACAACCTCTTCCAATACTTGGGTCTCATTCTTCAATATTGCTTTTATGGTTGCGCTAATTGGAAGTTCTTGTGTAATCATTCCGATGAAAGAAATCTGCAAAACTTTCGCCGAACCCGGGATATCGGACAAGGTGAATTTTCCATCTACATCCGTAGTCGTAGCAATCGTTGTACCTTTTACCTGTACGGTAGCACCAATAACAGGTAGTCCGTCTTCTTCGGAAATGACAATACCCGTTATGTTTTGTGTCTGGGCTGTTACCCAACTTATACCTACAAAAAGGAAAGCCAACAACAGCATCAATAGTCTTTTCATAAATTCTTTTTTTCTTATCAATTTTTACAGTGTACGATTTTTAAATATGCCGGTATAATATTTATACAAAGAATGAATACAAAGAATAAGGTTCGATAAAAAAAGATAAATAAAACGATAAAATATGGCGCAAAAATATAATAATATAAATAAACAAACACAAAATTATCTGATTTTTTAATTAATGTTATAAAAAATAAAATTATATAGTCACAATGAAAGGGGTAAATATCTAATCTTATGATACAAATAAAAATACCGTAAAAGTGGTATTTTTAACGACTATAACCAAACAATAAAGGCTGTCCTTACTTTTGGGACAGCCTTCTGTATCATTCTTTTTATAATTTAACGTGAGCTTGATAGATACTCCTCTACCTTCTCTCTCTCACTTTCAACTTTCCATTTTCCATTTTCAACTATCATTAGAATCTTCTGCCGCCGCCGCCGCCATCACCGCCACGACCACCTCCGTCTCTATAACCTCTGCCGCCATCACCATTCATATCGAAACGTTGACGGTTTTCCGAACCACTGGCTCTTCTTCCTCCTAATGTATTCAGGCGATAAACAAAATGCACCATGAAATAGCTACCTAAGGTATTGTATTCCGTATCACTCATCATGGTTTCGCTGATGTTTCGGGAAAGATTACTTTGTTGTTGGAGAATATCATATATTTTTATACGAATAGTTGCCGCATTGTTTCTAAGAAAGCTTTTGGAGAGTTGCGCATTCCACATCAATTCACTGTTATTGAAATCGCCGCTATATCCTCTTTTTATACGAACATTGGCATCCGTAGAAAGATAAGTTGTCCAAGGCAGATTGATATTGGTATTCCCACCGAAGTAATAATCGAATGTTTCACGATTACTATTGGTTTGTTTGCTGTTTCGAGTCTTATTATAATTTATCGAACCGTTAAGCGAAACGTCAAAAATGTCGCTACGGTAGTTTCCGGACAACCGTTCGGATACCCCAAAGTTATGGGTAGTACTAAGTTGGGCATCTTCTCTTCCTACACTGGTATAACTGACCGCATCGCTATACGAACTGCTCGTATTGGAAGAAACAGTAAATTTCTTATTCTTCAAAGGGGTATTAAAAGAAAAGAATCCGCGGGTATTCCAATTGCCATTCAGATTTACTCTCTCATAGATACGTCCTCCCGTAGCAGCATCGTATTTCATTTTATTAGCGGTAGAATTAATCGTATTGGAATAAAATAGATTCATTGAATAGCTACGCATTACCTCGGGAATGTATTTGTTATAAAACATCGTCAGGTTATTATTGAACGATGGTTTTAAATTAGGATTACCGTAACGAATGTTCAACGGGTCGGTCTGGTCTATCACATCTTGTAGATCTTCTATATCTGGAGCATTGCTTCTTCCGTTGTAGCGGAACATCAATTGATGCTGCTTGGAAAAAGTGAATCGAAGCATTGCATTTGGAGAAAAGTTTACTACATTCTGCTGAGGCAATTGTTTATTTGAATTCGGACCGATAGTTGTTTTACTCAATGATGATTGCGGATTTATTCCCAGACCGATACTATACATTACTATCGGATGAATACCGCGTACGGAAACATCTATCGTATGGGTATCATAAAAGTTCTCCACACGCGAGCTTAGTGATTCTACATATCCGTTAGCCATTATGGAGTCTTGGTCGGAAACTAATGATTCACTCAACCGTTTACGATGAGAAAAATCATAACGTGTTTGCAGAAAAAGGGCTGTTAATATCGGTTCGGTATAAGAGGCTGATACGCTCCAGTTACGGCTATCACTTGTACGGTCTGTCTGTCGAGTAAATTCGACAATACTATCGGGATCTTCTTGACCTTTGTAAAACTTGGTATCCGAATATGAAGTGGAATTTGTCCCACCGTCACTATAGCCAAAGTCGCCTCCAACATAGATATTACGTCCTTTATTGTTCAATTTACGGAATACTTGAAGTCGCCCGTTGAAAGAATAATTATCACTCTTACTTGTCGATCTGGAGTCTTTCTCGTTTACCATTGCCCGGATGTTATTCCGCGTCTGGGAGTACGATGCGTTTTCGGAATTCGTTGTCGAGTAATTTGCATTCGGGCGGAAGACAATCGTAGTCATCGTATCCGGTCTCCATTCGAGACGAAAGTCGGCACGTAAATCACGACGTATCCTCTGTGAACTGTTATTACTGTTTCCGTAAGAAGATTGCTCACCAAGGAAAGTTTCTGTTAAACTTTTCTGTTGGGCATCTCTATCCGAATATCCATATTGTAGGTTTCCGCCTACTTGTAGTTTCTTCGTTTCTTTCGCAAAATTCATTCCCAATGATTGGGCAGTGGTGATTCCCGAACCCGCATTGTTATTGCCCAAACCTTGTCCGGCATCACCGAACTCAGAAAATCCTCTGTTATTTGTATTGTTGACTGAACCCAGTATGGAGAAAGTGGCATCATCTCTAAAACGGCTCATGATACCTCCCATCTCATAGCGATCCAAGTTACCGTATCCGGCTATTAAGTTTCCTATCCATCCTTGTTTCATTCCCTTCTTTACGGTTAGGTCAAGTACGGTTTCTTCCTGACCGTCGTCAATACCGGTAATGCGTGTCATATCGCTTTTTTTATCGTATGCTTTTACCTTTTCAACCATTTCAACGGGGAGATTTTTCATGGAAACATTAGGATCATCCGAAAAGAATTCTTTACCATCTACCATAATCTTTTTTACTTCTTTACCGTTGATGGTTATTTTACCTTCATCCGAAACTTCAGCTCCGGGAAGTTTCTTCACCAATTCTTGAAGCATGGCACCTTCAGGCACCCGATAGGCGGAAGCATTGTATTCAGTCGTATCTTCTCTAATTACTACGGGAGGAGCTTCGGCTGTTACTATTGCTTCATCTAACAGAACAACATCCGGGAACAAAGATACGCTTCCCGCATTATGATTTAATACGGAAGGGGTAAGTTGAAGAGGAATAACTTCCGTTACAAAACCGACATAGGATACTTTTAACACATACTTACCGGCGGCTACTTTGGGAAGAGTGAATTTTCCTTTGGGAGAGGTAGTTGCTCCGGTTACGAATATACTGTCGGGTAAAGAGAACAATCGTACGGTAGCTTGTTCAACAACTTGTTTCGTATTTGCTTCTATAACATCACCTGTAACAGTTATGTTTTTATTTTGCGCAAAAGCAACTTGAGTACCGACCAATAACAGTACTCCTAACAAAATGGGTAATTTTCTCATTCGCTTATTTTCGTTGACGTAATGTCTATTTGACGAAATTAGAGAGAAAAGGTTTAATCTCCTTTTAATAAAATTGGAGAGCTTCCTCCTCCCGAAAACAGGCATATTATCTTCCCAACACCAACAAATGCAACTCGCTGCTAATATCTTCCACAACCTTTTTAGTGGCAACCGACAAACATTCCGTCATCGTATTCAAACAAGCTTCGCCGACAAATGGGAAATTTTCCAATCCTCCTCCTGCATAACTCAGTTTTTGATGAATCGGATACGTTTTTTCGAGCAAACAATCGTTTTCCCGGGTCAGGCGAACGCTGATATACAAATCACTGATAGCCGACTGTACCTTACGATTCGAGAAATTCATATCGAAATGCGAATTGGTATCGAATGGCAAAAAGATAACTGTTTCACTTAGTTTTATCGCCGAAGTAGTACGATTGTGAACAATCTTTACATCAAGGACATAAGCCGAATCCGGTATTATATCCGTGTTATGGTGTGTTAAATTGAAACAGGTACTACTGTTGCATTCCGTGAGAAACGCTTCCGTGAGAAACTCTCGATAAGTTTGTGTAAGCGAGCTTTCACCGAGAACTACATTAAATTCCTTCCACCAGTAATTGAAGAATAGTAATGGTACAATCAACATTCCTTTCTTCTTTACCGTAGTATGATAATCAATATTTGAATAATCTATAAAGTTCAAATAAATGGTTTTATTTATTTCTCCCAAATATTCGGGAGTGGTCAGTTCATAATAAAGATCGGACTGAAACATTCGTATTTCGCGCTGCATACTCTTACTGCTTCGACAAGCACTAAAAAGTAGT
>SNRY01000441.1_pt1 | contig 14048 bp, 7 predicted proteins | sample 4693421 | NCBI WGS metagenome assembly SNRY01 (sample SAMN11003215, study PRJNA524138) | termite gut metagenome | isolation source: Bacteroidetes bacterial symbionts from single cell of protist host amplifed... | host: Streblomastix strix ... | reverse complement strand
AATTATCTCAATGAATTTTGCTATAAATTTAATCGCAGATATTTTGGCGAAAATCTTTTTGACAGACTATTAATAGCCGCAGTTACTTACAAAAATCAATTTAGGTGCAACAACGGATAATCATTTATTTTTTTAGAAACTTAGGAGGTGAATCGTCTTTCGGATTTGCAATAAAATCCAATGAAATTATAATCACAATCTGCAATAGAAATTGTGTAATAAAAGATAATAATAGAATAAGAAGGAAAATATCAACTACAACACACTCTTTTGTGTGCAACGATATCTATAGATTGAAAATATGGATGTATAAAAGAAATGGACAGATTTTTCTCACTCTTGATATTTTTTAGAGTAAATTGCCATAACTGAGTATTTTGATTCATTAAATGTTCCATAATTTTTCTTGTCTTAAATTTGATGCGAAATTATGGAACATTCTTTACCCGCGAAATAACACAAATGTGGTATTTTACAGTCTAACCAACGCATTTATCTTTATTGCAATTATACCATTTATATATTCTTTCCACCCCAGCGTCTATTTCTATCGTATGATGCCACCCCAGCGCATGTAATTTGGAAGGGTCGGTAAGTTTGCGCATCGTTCCGTCGGGTTTATCGCTGTTGAACAACAACGCTCCTTCGTAGCCAACGGTTTTTGCTATTAAATCGGCTAACGCTTTGATACTGATTTCTTTGCCTGTACCAATATTGATGTGGCAGTTACGAATGTCTTTGCCCGTTCCTTTCAAAGCGTTAAAGCCAACTTGCTCCATGATATAAATACAGGCATCGGCCATGTCTTCGCTCCAAAGGAACTCTCGCAAAGGTTTACCCGTTCCCCATAATTCGACGTATGTGGGGGTGATACCGTATTTTGCCAATATATGGAGAATATTTTCGTTGCTGTTTGTTCCGTTGATGCCCTCTACGGGACGTTTGTTCACATCCTCTTTTACGGTTTTCCAATCGTTTCTTTTCAAACAATCAGCCAAATGGATTTTACGTATCATTGCCGGAAGTACGTGGCTACGTTCCAAATCGAAATTATCGTTAGGTCCGTATAAGTTTGTGGGCATTACGGCAATGTAGTCTGTTCCGTATTGGAGGTTGAAGCTTTCGCACATTTTCAATCCTGCTATCTTGGCTATGGCATACGGTTCGTTAGTATATTCCAATGGAGAGGTGAGCAATGCTTTCTCTTTCATCGGCTGTTCTGCGTTTTTAGGATAGATGCACGTACTACCCAAAAACAAAAGTTTCTTCACGTTATGACGGAAACTTTCCCCAATAATGTTCTGTTGAATTTGCAGATTATCGTATATAAAATCTGCTCGATAAACGTTGTTAGCCATGATACCCCCCACATGAGCGGCAGCTAAGAATACATATTCCGGTTGTTCTTTATCAAAGAAATCCCTCACGGCAGCGCCGTCCTGTAAGTCTAATTCTTTATGAGTCCGCCCTATAAGATTGGTATATCCTTTCTTCTGTAAATTGTTCCGGATAGCAGAGCCTACCAAACCGCGATGACCTGCCACATATATCTTGGAACTTTTATCCATACTTAAACATTATTCATGTCATGGCGAACCATTATCTTCACAAGTTCTCGGAAACTCGTTTTAGTGGGATTCCAACCTAAGAGGGTTTTGGCTTTTGTCGGATCTCCCATGAGTTGTTCTACTTCGGCAGGACGAAAATAGGTAGGGGCAACCTCTACCAACGTCTTCTCCGTAGCCGTATCTATTCCTTTTTCATTGACACCTTCACCTTCCCAGCGGAGATTGATGCCCGCTTCGGCAAAAGCAACGGTGCAAAATTCGCGTACGGTGTGCATCTCGCCGGTGGCAATTACAAAATCTTCGGGAGTTTCATGTTGAAGTATGAGCCACATACATTCTACGTAATCTTTGGCATAGCCCCAATCACGCCGGGCATCCAGATTTCCCAAATAGAGTTTATCCTGCTTTTTTTGACGAATACGCGAAGCCGCTAGTGTGATTTTCCGGGTAACAAACGTCTCACCGCGCCGTTCGCTTTCATGATTGAAGAGAATACCGTTCACCGCATACATACCATAGCTTTCACGATAATTTTTTGTTATCCAAAACCCATATTGCTTTGCCACACCGTAAGGTGAACGGGGGTAGAACGGAGTTGTCTCCTTCTGAGGAATTTCCTGCACTAGACCGTACAACTCGGAAGTAGAAGCTTGATAGATACGGGTTTTCTTCTCCAATCCCAGAATACGCACGGCTTCCAACATGCGCAATGTCCCTACCGCATCAGTCTCAGCCGTATATTCGGGTACATCAAAGCTCACTTTTACATGACTTTGCGCTCCCAAATTATATATTTCGTCAGGTTGTACTTGCTGAATGATACGAATTAAAGAGCTACTATCCGTTAAATCACCATAATGTAGATTGATAGTACGCTTTTGCTTCATATCACGTACCCATTCGTCGAAATACAAATGTTCGATACGTCCTGTATTGAAAGAAGAAGAACGGCGCAGAATGCCATGAACTTCATAGTTTTTTCCCAAAAGAAATTCGGCTAAAAACGAACCGTCCTGTCCGGTAATACCCGATATTAATGCTTTTTTCATGGTCAATAAAGATGTAAAAAAGAACCTTTTATTTTCTACTGGGGAAAGTACTATAAATCACCTCTAATTCAAGCTTATCTTTGTTTCCACCTTTTAACTTCACATATCCGGGACTCATATCGTGACGGATACTAATGAGACTCTCAACGCCCGAACTCGTATCGGAAGATATTTTTACCGGAACCAATAAAACGTTATTCCAATTATTTGCCTTTTCCCAGGCTTCTTCGTCCCAGGTATCACCGGCAACTTTTTGGGCTTCGGCTTTTTCTATGATGCAAGCATTAACAAGTCTTGTTACATTGTTGAATACATATTGATTGGTTGTGGCATCGCGTCTGGCAAAGTATGAAGTTGTATTATCCGTGAGCTTGTTCTGTTCAAAAAAGCCTTTCATATCTTTTTCGCGTACCAATAAAAGTGCTGTGGGAGGATTCAAGCTAAACGCATTCTCAGCCTTCTGAGCATAATGAATGAATGCCAACTTTACGGAATTAATCGTATCCTGTTCCAACTCATCGGCAATTTTTTGGATAGGGAGTGTTACTCGTGTAAAAATACCGGCAGGAGATTTAATATAAGTCCAATCCGTTTCGTTCGCTTTTTCTTTCAACTTTGAGGAATTTTTAAAATGATTGACCTGGATTACTTCGCGAGTCGAAGCGAAAGCAGCAGAAGCATTGTAAAGGGAATCTTCCCCGTCTGTATTTTGTTTCAAATTATATCCGAGGCTGTCCTTATAATGCGCCTTGAATCTAATATTAAGTTGTATTCTTTCAATATCTAAAACAGTACCGTCACTATTCTCCGTTTTTACATAGATGCCTTTGAAGACATGGTCTATAAACGATTGAGCATCTTTAAAGTATTCCGGATGTTCTCTGTTTAGGTCATAGATTCTCTCTCCTAAATTCTTGGGGAGCGGCAGAGTTACGCTCGAATAACTGGTAGCGTCTTTATTCACAGAGAGGTCAACCGCCGTATATGCTTTCCGCCCCATCAATTTGTCAGGATTGTAATACCCTTCATCTTCCGGGTTCACATCGGTATAATAATTCTTCTCCAAATTCTTCTCCAATTCATACACACTCATGCTGCAAACATTCAAAGAATCTCCGAAAAAGGAATCATATAAAAAAATCAATTCTGCCGCAACGATAGAATCTCCCGCCATAATACCCTTCGGATTCTCTACGGAATATACCGGAGGAAAGCTAAACTCATCCGTGCAATTTATCTGAGCCATAAAATTCGCTTCGTAATATCCGAATTCGGGGTCGGTAAATTTACCTAAATAGCCCATACTTGTTTTGGCATATACTGACCCGGAGAGAACGGATTCCGTAGTTACCTCATACGATTTTGATTTTGGAACTATTACATCCCAATCGGGCAACATGTTCAATCCTAAACTTCCCGTATTGTCATCGCATCCCAAAACAGAAACAAGTATTAGTCCCCAAAGTAACAAATAGTTGAGTTTCATAATTAGTGTTGTTTTAGATTGGAATCTTTATTACTCTCTGCCGTTTCCCAAACTTTATCGTAAAAAGCATTACATGCTTCGGCATACTCTTCAAAAGTCGGTTGATAATCAAGGACGAGTTTATCATTTTGACGGGCATATTCTATGATTTCTTCATCTACACATTCGCTGTTTTTTATAATTCCGTCACAATAATTGGCAGCAAGTTTAAGAAGTGTAGCATGGCTAACTTCTTTTCCGCTAATCGTTGTCACATCTTTTTTAGTAATACCTTTCAGCATTAATTTAGCCGCAAATTTATCACTGAAATTATTAGAAAAGCCATCTTCATAGATAGACATTAAGACCTTTGTATCACGAAACGAGGGGTCGTCTTTATATACTTTCTTGATGTAAAGTGGAGCCAAAGCCGTCATCCAACCATGACAATGTATAATATCCGGATGCCAACGTAATTTCTTTACCGTTTCCAATACCCCTCTTATATAAAAAATCAATCTGTTTTCATTGTCCTCGTATTCTTCACCATGCTCATCTCTTGTTTGCAATCTGTTTTGAAAACAGTCATCATTATCAATGAAATACACTTGCATACGCGCGGGTTGAATAGATGCCACCTTTATAATAAGCGGATGGTCGGTATCATCAATAATCAGATTCATTCCCGAGAGGCGTATTACTTCATGCAATTGGTTTCTGCGTTCATTGACATTTCCCCATTTCGGCATAAAGGTTCTAATCTCTCTTCCTTTTTCTTGAATGGCTGGCGGTAAGAATCTTCCTACGTCAGCCATTTCCGACTTTGCAACATAAGGGGTGATTTCTTGTGTGATAAATAAGACTTTTTTTACTTTTGTCATGATAAACGATGGTTCTCCTTAAATATTTTGCAAAGATATAAAAAAAAACCAGTAAAAAAACAAGAATGTTGTATCAATAATGCTTTATGAATTGTTAAGAATTTGTGGGACAATAAATTAAATCAGTAAAGTTTTTTTAGGACAAGTCACTTTCCACTCTAATATACTCCGTACATTATAACACAGAGGCTCAGAGGCACAGAGTATGTTAGTAGAAAATGGAAAGTGTATCTCTGTGCCTCCGTGCCTCTGTGTTAAATCTCACTTTCCACTCTCCACTTTCAATTTTCCACTTTTTCAGTCCTCACATCATAGTACAAAAATAATCATAAAAAAATGGCGAAAGTGGTGCTCAAAAATCAAAATGTAAGTAAAAAGCCCCTAAAAGTATCATTATGTCATTTTCCCCTGTTTTCTTAGCCGAGCTAAGCAAAACATTGGGCAAACCCCCATTTTTCCCTATGCTCCCCTAAGCTGCGCTTAGCCAACCATTAGCCAAACACTGGATTTTGCTAATGGTTGGCTTAGGGTAGCTTAGTGAACCATTAGCCAAACATTAGTAAAGCAGTAGTAAAATCCAATGTTTGAAAGGAATTTGATTGGGTACATTAGTAAAAAATGGGGGTTTGAGCAAGAAAAAATGTAAGGAAAAAGGAAAAAAGCGAGTCAAAAAAGGCTGTTTGTCAAGAAATCGGAAAATACAAAATGTCACTTTTTTAACTAAAAAAGTAGCATATTGCTTTTTAGGGTAGCTGATCGCAGATTTAATATTTATTATGTGTGTTTTTAACTATCCTTACAATCGGGTGGGGGAATGTTGGGATTTGCTTTCAATGTGATTCGCAGATACTTGTATCTATCAGTATCTTGTTAAATAGGAGTGTAAGTATGTTTTAGGCAGAAAAATCTGGAATAAGGAATAATAGGTAGCGGATCGAATAAAAAGGGCTTACGATTATGGGATATAAATCATTGATACTAATACGTATCGGTATGTAATTAAAATAAACAAACGGAGGAGGTAGGTGTATAAATTTATTTCGTGAATGTTAAGAGATAATAAATGGCTAAAGGTTTATTAACGATTAAGGGGTAGAAAAGGTGATGAGGATTAGTAGTGCAATCCGCATGGCGCGTGAAGGACCTTAGATTTGTCCTTTCTAAGATTTGTTTAAACTATGTAAAAGCGTGAGGGGCAAAAATTCCGGCAATCGGATTATTTTTGCCCCCCACCAAAGAAAGAAAGTACTAACTACTAATAATCCAAAAGAAAGAAACTCGGAGTGGGTGACCTATCGTGAGGGATAAGCTCTAAAGCCTATGCTTTTATTTAGTACCCCTCCGAGCCTTTGTTGAAATGAACACCCTGTATAAGAATTTAACAAACGTATGTTAGTAAGGTTCGTAGGATTCATCTCAAGTTTTTTTCTTTTCACCGGATTATTATAAACGGAAACAAAAGTATGAAAAAAATTATCATGGGCGTGGATGTGAGTAAACAAAGTGTAGATGTGTGTGTCCTTTGGGGGGATGATATTTTATTGGAGAAGGGTATATCCAACACCATTTCCTGCATCGAATCCTTCATGGAGAGCTTCTTCAAGAAGCACTCTTTCACTGCTTCGGATGTGTTGGTATGTGCCGAATATACAGGCAAGTACACCTATCCTTTGTGCCTGGCTTGTGAGAGAGTAAGGGTCGATTTATGGTTGGAGAATCCTTACGTCATTAAACACTCCGGTGGGCTTGAGCGTGGTAAGAACGACCGGCAGGATGCCAAAAAGATCGCCCGTTATGCCCGCCGTTATGAGGATAAGGTATGTTTGTTTGTCCTGCCCGAGCAAGCCATCGGTTCCTTGCGGGAACTGGTGAGCGAACAGGAGCTCTATATAGTAGACAAGAACAAGTATCAAGCGCAACTTACCGATGAGAAAGGCTTTATGAATTCGCAGGATTACCGGGAAAAGAGTGCGCGTCTGAACATCTTGCTCAAAGACCTCAAAGCGGTAATAAAGCAAATAGAGAGGAAGATACAAAAGATTATAGAGGGGGATGAAACACTTTCCCGTCAATTCAAACTCCTCTGCTCCATTGATGGAGTAGGTGAACGTACGGCTGTGAAGGTGATTGTAGAAACCAATGCTTTCCGTGATTTTACCGATGCGCGTAAGTTCTGTTGTCACGCCGGGGTAGCGCCTTTCTCCTATACATCAGGAAGCAGCATTCGCTCGCGCAATCGAGTATCCCACCGAGCGGATAAAAGTATCAAATCGCTTTTGCACATGGGGGCATTGACGGCGGCTACTCGTACCAAGGGGGAATTACATGAGTATTACCTGAAAAAGGTTTCCGAAGGAAAGAATAAGATGTCGGTCTTAAATGCCGTCAGAGCCAAACTGGTTCACAGGATGTTTGCAGTGATAAGAAATAACAAATTTTATGAAAAAGATTACCTAAATACGCTTGCATAAACCATAAGAATAAAAGCGAAAATGCTTTTGTGAGGATACGAACAAAAGCATTGTAGCGGATAGCCTGACCCCGGCAGGGGGCACGCCCAAATTTAGTTGAAAATTGAAAGTTAAGAGTTGAGAGTGGGATTAAACACAGAGGCACGGAGGCACAGAGATACACTTTCCATTTTCTACTTTCCACTAACATACTCTGTGCCTCTGTATTATAATGTATGGAGTTTGTATTTGACGTGCGTATTAATGAAAAAATTAATGGTCGGGTTAATCCGTTTTTTATTGTTTTATTAATCGTTCTCCCATAAATTTGTGCTTTAATTTTTATTTAATTTAATTGCCATGAAAAAAGTATTTCACTTGAAAAAGACATTCATTCATTACGCGTCACTACTTGCTATTCTTCTGCTGCCTGATTCTTTTTCGGCTTTTGCACAGGAAATAGACAATCGACTGTTTTACCGTCATTCTTTTGCTCCATCGGATGGATACGTCAGCAAAATTGAAAAACCGATGCGAAAAGAAATTTGTCTGAACGGATTTTGGGATTTTCAAGCCGTTCCGCTGCCGGTCGATTATCAAAAGGGAAAAGGAGTGGCGCCCGAGCTGTCAAAGCCGAATGATAATCAATGGGATAATACCCGTATAAAAATTCCTTCTCCTTGGAATATCAATGCTTTTGCTCATCGCAATTTGCTGGGGCCGGATCATCGCAATTATCCGTCTTACCCTGCGGAATGGGAGGATGTTAAAATGGCTTGGATGAGGAAAGTTGTTGCCATCTCTGCGGATTGGGACGGAAATAAAATCGTTCTGCATTTTGAGGCTGTTGCCGGGTTTACGGAAGTATATGCCAACGGACAGAAGGTTGGCGAAAATTTTGATTTGTTTCTTCCGTTTGATGTGGATATAACAAACTATGTCAAAGCCGGTGAGCAAGTTGAAATCTTGGTAGGGGTGAGAAGTCAGTCGCTTTTTGAAGATACTTCCACCAAAGGGCGGCGGATTGTTCCTGCCGGTTCCATGTGGGGTTATTTGGTAAATGGCATCTGGCAGGATGTTTATTTGCTGGCCATTCCTAAAATCAATATCAGCCATGTTTTTATTAAACCTTTGGTTGCTAAACATACGTTGGAATTAGAGATTACCCTTGAAAATACAACCAATAAGGAAGTGACACATTATCTGTCCGGCGATGTCAGAGAATGGATTAACAAAGCCGGAACAACTGTCAATTCAGCTCCGGTTTCGAATTGGGATTTGGCGGATAATGCTTCTTTGTCTGTTCCTCAACAAAAAATAAACTTGCCGACAGGAATGACTCAACTAACGATTCAAATACCAATTAAAGAAGGTGATTTGAATTATTGGTCACCGGAATTTCCGAATCTGTACGGTTTAACGTTGCTATTGGGTGACAATAAGTCCGTTAAAGACATTGAATATGAACGTTTCGGTTGGCGAGAATGGTCGTTTAACGGAAGCGACCAGTTGCTGAACGGTCATGTTGTTCAACTGAAAGGCGATTCCTGGCATTTTATGGGTGTTCCCCAACTTACCCGGCGGTATGCTTGGGCTTGGTTTAGCGCCCTAAAAGATGCCAATGCGAACGCTGTTCGTCCTCACGCACAGGTTTATCCGCAATTTTACTTAGATGTTGCCGACGAAATGGGAATTTGTGTATTGGACGAAACCGCCAACTGGGCAAGCGATGGCGGTCCTAAAATGGATGCTCCGATTTTCTGGGAAAATTCCAAAACGCACCTGAAACGAATGGTTCTTCGCGACCGCAACCACGCAAGCGTGTTCGGATGGAGCATCAGCAACGAAAACAAACCGGTTATTCTGCATGTATTTAATCGTCCGGATTGGATGCCTTTGCAAAAACAGGCATGGGTCGATTGGCGGGATATTGTTCGGGAATACGACCCTACCCGTCCGTGGATTTCTGCCGATGGGGAAGATGACGGCGATGGGATTCTTCCGGTTACCGTTGGTCATTACGGTGATAGAAATTCCATGAAACGCTGGCAAGAAATCGGTAAACCCTGGGGGATTGGCGAACACAGCATGGCTTATTACGGAACGCCCGAACAGGTTGCCAAGTACAATGGCGAACGCGCTTACGAATCTCAATCCGGCAGAATGGAAGGTTTGGCATACGAATGTTACGATTTAATCGCCCAACAGCGTTTGAACAGCGCTTCTTATGTTTCGGTGTTTAACATTGCCTGGTATGCACTGCAACCACTTCCGTTCGGCAAACGGGATTTGCAAACGCCGCCTGCACTGACCGATGGCATTTATTTCGGAGAATATCAGGAAGGAATTCCGGGTATTCAGCCGGAAAGAATGGGAACTTATTCTTCTACTTTTAATCCGGGGTATGACCCCTCGCTTCCGCTTTATCGGACATGGCCCATGTTCGACGCCATTAAAGCGGCCAATGCTCCGGATGAACCGGCTTGGTCGAAGTGGTCGCAAATGCCGGCAAAAATAATCGCCGACCAACCGGCAACACCGAAAAAGAAGTACCATGAAGTTTTGTTCGGTGGAGAAACCCATTCTGCAGTAAAAACAATCTTTGAAAATCATGGTGTTGTTTTTGGCGGTAAAATCAAATCTGCCGAAAATGCATTAATTATTATTGATGGGGGGTATATGCCGTCTTCCGGAGAAATCCAACTGTGGAAAGACAGGATTGCCAAAGGTGCGGATGTCTGGGTCTGGTCGCCGAATCCGCAGACTGTTGCTTCGCTCAACACCTTGCTGCCCGTTGCTTTGGAATTGGAAAATCGTCCGGCTTCTTCCTTTATTCCCGAAATGAAATCCTGGTTGAAAAATACGGTTAATTCCGATTTTTATTTCTGCGAAATTCAATCCGAAGAGGCTTCTTCTTATGGAATAAAAGGGCTTTGGGCTGAGGAAGGCGAAATACTGTTGAATGCTTGCAATACAAATTGGCGGAAATGGAACAAACAGGCAGAAGAATTGAAAACTGCGGCGGTATTGCGTAGCGAAAACGAATACAAGGGAGCTTCTCCGGTTTTTGTCAGGTATCCGTCCGGTAATTCGGTCTTTTATATCAGTACAATCGCTTATTTTGCCCATACGGAAAAAGGGTATAACACTTTGGATAAAATTCTGCAACAGGCAGGAATTCCGGCTGAAGGAAAAAAACTTTCGGAGAAATTAATGGATGAAAAAGGCGCTATAAATACCGGTAACTTATTTGAAAAATCGTCCGGCAATTTCAAAGAATACGGTTTCTGGCTGTGGAGTCCCCGTCCGTTGGATGATTTGCTGATAGAACCGGATATGCCGAAATTGGATATGGAACTTATTTCGGGCAACGATAGCGAATTATTGTTGAATGGAACAAAATTGAATGCGTTGAAAACATTACCTTTGAAACAAGGTTGGAATCAGATTGTTATCAAAATTCCCGGAAAAGAAAAAATAAGCAGCATCCGGTTTATTTGTGAAAACAATCCGGCTTTTATATCCCAACTGAAAACAGATTTTCAAAATCCGGTTAAAAAATAAACAGTATTAAAGATTAAACAATAACCATTATGTGTAAAACAATTCTTGTTTTTTATACCTTTGCAATAACTCTTTTCCTGCAAGTACAGAGTGTTTACGCTCAAAAAGAAGTATTTCGTGATGAAAATGCGCCGCTTCATGAGCGAATTGTGGATTTGCTGTCGAGAATGACGGTTGAAGAAAAAATTGATTTGTTACGGGCTACCTCTCCCGAAAATTCCCGTTTGGGGATTAACCGGTATTACCACGGCAACGAGGCTTTGCATGGCGTTGTTCGCCCCGGGAGTTTCACGGTTTTTCCACAGGCAATCGGACTTGCTGCCATGTGGAACCCTGATTTGCAATACCGGATTGCCACAGTCATCTCGGATGAAGCCCGTGCACGTTGGAATGAATTGGAACAAGGGCGCAAACAACCCGCACAATTTAGCGATTTGCTCACATTTTGGTCGCCGACAGTCAACATGGCGCGCGACCCGCGTTGGGGACGAACGCCGGAAACGTATGGCGAAGACCCTTTTCTTTCAGGTGCATTGGGCGCTGCTTTTGTGAAAGGTTTGCAAGGAAATCATCCCAAATACCTCAAAGTGGTATCCACACCCAAACATTTTGCCGTCAACAACGAAGAACACAACCGCTTTGAATGTAATCCGCAGGTTTCCGAAAGAATACTGCGGGAGTACTATTTTCCGGCATTTGAACAGTGCGTCAAGGAAGGACAAGCGGCTTCCATCATGACAGCATACAACGCCATCAACAATGTTCCTTGTACGGCAAATCCATGGTTAATCAACAAAGTCTTGCGTGAAGATTGGGGATTCCGAGGGTATGTGGTTTCCGATTGCGGAGGCCCATCTTTGTTGATTAATGGTCATAAATACGTTAAAACCAAAGAAATAGCTGCAACCTTAGCGCTCAAATCAGGATTGGATTTGGAATGTGGCGACGATGTGTATATCCAACCCTTATTAAACGCTTACAAACAAAAAATGGTGTCGGATGCAGATGTCGATTCGGCAGCTTATCATGTGTTGAGGGCAAGAATGAAATTGGGGCTTTTCGATAATCCCGATAATAATCCGTACAATAAAATATCACCTGCAGTAGTGGGTTCTCCCGAACATCAGAAATTAGCGTTGGAATCTGCTCGTCAAAGTATTGTCTTACTGAAAAATAAAAATCATACATTGCCCATTGATTTGAAAAAAGTAAAATCCATTGCCGTGGTAGGAATCAATGCTGCAAATTGCGAATTTGGGGATTACAGCGGGTATCCCGCTAATCAACCGGTATCGGTTCTGGCAGGTATAAAAGATAAAGTCGGTGATAAAATCAAGGTGGTTTATGCACCTTGGGTTTCTGCCTTAGACGGTTACGAACTCATTTCACAATCGTATTTTCCGGAGGGTTTGCAAGCTGAATATTTCCTAAATAAAAATTTGGAAGGCGACCCGAAAATCCGCAGAGATGAATGGATTAACTTTGAGCCGACCAATCAAGCCCCCGATCCTTTCCTGCCGAAATCGCCGATATCGATTCGTTGGCAAGGGAACCTTCGCCCGACCGTATCAGGGACTTACACTTTCGCTTTTACTTCCGACGATGGTTGTCGTTTGTTTATTGATGACAAAAAAGTGATTGATTCCTGGCACAACCGGAATATCTCTACCGATACGCTACAAATAAACTTAGAAGCAGGCAAAGATTATCGCATCTGCGCCGAATATTTTGACAACCGCGATATGGCTATAGCGCGCCTGTCGTGGCGGATTCCATCGGTAGATGTGAAAAGCAGATTGGATTTGTTCGGAAAAGCAGGAGAAGTTGTCCGGAAAAGCGACATGGTTGTTGCCGTTTTGGGAATAAACAAAAGTATTGAAAGAGAGGGAAAAGACCGAGACGATATTCATTTACCCAAAGATCAGGAAGAATTTATCCGCGAAATATACAAGGCAAATCCCAATACCGTAGTTGTTCTCGTAGCCGGCAGTTCTCTGGCTATCAACTGGATAAATGAAAATATTCCGGCGATTGTCAATGCTTGGTATCCGGGCGAACAGGGCGGAACGGCTATCGCCGAAGTATTATTTGGCGATTACAATCCGGCCGGCCGCTTGCCTTTGACCTACTACAATAGCTTGGATGAACTTCCTCCATTCGATGATTACGACATAGCCAAAGGGCGTACCTACCAATATTTTACGGGAAAACCGCTTTATCCTTTCGGATATGGACTGAGTTATTCTACCTTTGAATATAAAAACTTGGAAGTCAAAGAAGAAGGCAAAAACTTCCGTGTGAGTTTCTTGGTGAAAAATACAGGAAAAATAGATGGCGAAGAAGTCTCGCAAGTTTACGTTAAATTGCCGGAAATAAACATCTCCTTGCCAATCAAGACATTGAAAGGATTCAAACGGGTTTTCGTAAAGAAAGGTCAAACGGAAAAAGTGGAAATATCCATTCCGAAAGAAAGTCTGCATTATTGGAACGAAGCCACAAACAACTTCGTTGTTCCGAGTGGAAAGTACTTGTTTATGATAGGTTCATCTTCCGAAGACATCCGATTGAAAACGTTTTCAGTTATTGAAAAGAGCGATCAACATTAAATTAGCGCATCTACTGACTTATTCGAGCTGATAAAGCTGCAGGAGGCACGCTGTGGAAACATACTCGAGATAAACTAACGTATCGCAAAAAACTCCATGCAGATTTTATTTTGCTCCCTTATTCTTCCTTGGGAAAGAGGGTTAAATGGATATACCAATAAATTAAACAGAGAAGTATATACCTAAAAAACAAACATTTAATAACTACAACGATGAAAGTATTAAAAATATTCCGGTTCAAAATTAATCGAAGACCTGGAAAAACTTAATTTTGAGGAACCATTGAGCCTGTTCTGCAAAATGCTAACTGATAAAGTTGCATTGAATACTTGAATCTATGCGAAATAATTAATAGCCGGAAATTTTGTTTATATAAAAAAAAAGTATAAATTTGAAGCCAAAACGAATGCAAAAAAAAGGGGGCTGATTACGTCATTTTACGTACTAAAAGTGGGGGATTAATTC
>SNRY01000440.1_pt1 | contig 14089 bp, 14 predicted proteins | sample 4693421 | NCBI WGS metagenome assembly SNRY01 (sample SAMN11003215, study PRJNA524138) | termite gut metagenome | isolation source: Bacteroidetes bacterial symbionts from single cell of protist host amplifed... | host: Streblomastix strix ... | reverse complement strand
TAGCGTAGTGTTTACCGGCATCTGCGAAAATATCGCCCGTAAGGAGCGTACTTACCTCCCGTAAGCACGGTGCATAATCAAAATGAGTTGCTTTGCTTGGGTTTGATAACTGCGCCCGGATGGCGCGGAAGGCATAAGTTATGCTTGTTGAAAGAACCGATTGGCACCACAAAGATGGCATATATGCTCCATATAAACAAATAAAATACCTTGTTTTAGAATAAATAGACCATCCTCATAAATCAGACAAATAAAGGGGAAGGGAAGAGGGGCGGGAGGAGAAGCGTCCATTAGTTAGTATCGAGAATTCAAATAAAGGGAAAACTTCATTCTAATATAGAAAAATAATTTACTAATTTCGCCCCGTAAAAAAACCAACAAATTGTGTTTATATTATTAAACTATCTTCTAAATGAAAAAGCATAATTTTAATGCGGGACCCTCTATCCTTCCGCGTGAAGTGGTGGAAAGTACCGCTGGAGCTATATTAGATTTGAACCATTCCGGACTTTCATTAATGGAAATCAGCCATCGGCATAAGGATTTCCAAGTAGTGATGGACGAGGCTGAAGCCTTGTTCAAGGAAATATTTCAAATACCCGAAGGTTATTCGGTTTTGTTCCTTGGCGGAGGGGCAAGTATGCAATTCTGTATGGTTCCTTTCAATTTTTTAGAAAAAAAGGCTGCTTATCTTAATACGGGACTTTGGGCAAAGAAAGCGATAAAGGAAGCCAAAGGGTTTGGCGAAGTTGTTGAGGTTGCTTCTTCTGCCGAATCCAATTATACGTATATTCCAAAAGAGTATACCATTCCGGCTGATGCGGACTATTTCCATATTACTGCCAACAATACTATCTACGGTACGGAAATAACGAAAGATTTGGATTCTCCCGTACCATTGGTTGCCGACATGTCTTCCGATATACTTTCCCGTCCTGTTGATGTTTCCAAATATATATGTATTTATGGAGGGGCACAAAAGAATTTGGCTCCTGCGGGAGTCGCTTTTGTGATTGTAAAGAACGATGCTGTGGGTAAAGTATCACGCTATATTCCTACGATACTGAATTACCGGACGCATATTGACAACGGTTCCATGTTCAATACTCCTCCCGTTGTTCCCATTTACGCTGCCATGCAGACCCTGCGGTGGATAAAGGAGCAGGGAGGCGTGAAGGAAATGGAACGCCGCGCCATTGAAAAGGCGGACATACTGTATAGCGAAATAGACAGAAACAAACTCTTTGTGGGAACTGCTGCCGAAGAAGACCGCTCGCGCATGAATATTTGTTTCGTTTCGGCTCCTGAGTACAAGGAACTTGAAGCGGATTTCTTAAAGTTTGCTTCGGAAAAAGGCATGGTGGGGCTGAAAGGGCACCGTTCCGTAGGCGGGTTCCGCGCTTCATGCTACAATGCCCTGCCAAAGGAAAGTGTGCAAGCATTAGTCGATTGCATGAGGGAATTTGAGAAAACACATTAAGTGATGTTATGAAAATACTTGTTGCTACAAATAAACCATTTGCCAAAGTAGCGGTAGATGGTATTCGTAAAGAGGTGGAAGCTGCGGGATATGAACTCGCCCTTTTGGAAAAATATACGGAGAAGGCACAACTGCTGGGCGCTGTAAAAGATGCACACGCCGTTATCATTCGCAGTGATATTGTAGATGCCGAAGTGCTGGAGGCGGCTAAGAATCTTAAAATTATAGTACGCGCCGGAGCCGGATATGATAATGTGGATTTGTGTGCTGCTACTGCCCGCAATGTTTGTGTGATGAACACACCGGGGCAGAATGCTAACGCAGTAGCCGAATTGGCAGTAGGGTTGATGCTCTATGCCGCCCGTAACCTGTATAATGGAACTTCGGGTACGGAGTTGATGGGGAAGAAACTGGGTATTCATGCCTATGGCAATGTAGGTCGCAACGTAGCCCGTATAGCCAAAGGCATCGGTATGGATATGTATGCTTACGATGCTTTTTGCCCCAAAGAAGTAATGGAAAAGGACGGTATCAAGGCGGTCAATTCGGCAAAAGAACTGTATCAACTCAGTGATGTGGTATCCCTCCACATTCCTGTTACCGCCGAAACCACCGGTTCCATCAATTATGACTTGCTGCAAAACCTCTCCCAAGGAGCCTTATTGGTAAATACTGCCCGCAAGGAAGTGATTAATGAAGACGAGTTGATTAAATTCATGGAAGAACGGAAGGACTTTAAATACATAACAGACATTATGCCTGCCGCTCACAGCCGCTTCGCAGAGCTTTTTGCCGGACGCTATTTCTCCACTCCCAAAAAGATGGGAGCGCAGACCGCCGAAGCAAACATCAATGCGGGTATTGCCGCTGCCAAGCAAATCGTCGGCTTTTTGAAAAACGGTTGCGAGGAATTCAGAGTAAACAAGAAATAATTGTATCATGGCTGTAATTAAACCCTTCAAAGGCATTCGCCCTCCCCAACATATCATAGAGCAAGTGGCTTCACGTCCGTATGACGTATTAAATTCCCAAGAAGCCCACGCAGAAGCCGCAGGTAATGAGAAATCACTGTATCACATCATCAAGCCGGAAATAGATTTTCCGGTAGGGACGATTGATGAACACGACGAGAAAGTATATGCCAAGGCTGCCGAAAACTTTCAGAAGTTCCAAGACAGAGGTTGGTTGGTGCAAGACAGCAAAGAACAGTATTACATCTACGCCCAGACCATGAACAGAAAGACCCAATACGGTTTGGTGGTAGGCGCTTACGTTCCCGATTATATGAACGGCGTGATAAAGAAACACGAGCTAACCCGCCGTGATAAGGAAGAAGACCGCATGAAGCATGTGCGGGTGAACAATGCCAACATCGAACCCGTATTCTTTGCCTATCCCGACAATGCAGCTTTGGATGCTATTGTGAAGAAATACACGGCAAACAAACCGGAATATGATTTCATTGCCCCCGGCGATGGCTTCGGGCACACATTTTGGATTGTCGACCAAGACGAGGACGTAGCTGCCATTACCGAAGAATTTGCCGCCATGCCCGCTTTGTACATTGCCGACGGACATCACCGCTCGGCTGCTGCTGCATTGGTAGGAGTGGAACAGGCAAAACAAAATCCCCATCATCGCGGAGATGAGGAATATAACTACTTCATGGCAGTATGTTTCCCTGCCAATCAGTTGACTATCATTGACTATAACCGCGTGGTGAAGGATTTAAACGGGCTTACTCCCCCGGAGTTCTTCACCGCATTGAGCAAGAACTTTGAAGTAACGGAAAAAGGTACGGAAATCTATAAACCGGATAAATTGCATAACTTCTCCCTCTATCTGAGTGGCCGGTGGTACAGCTTGACCGCTAAACCCGGAACATACAACGATACAGCCCCTATAGGGGTTCTCGATGTAACCATCTCCTCCAATCTGATATTGAATGAAATATTAGGTATCAAAGACTTGCGTTCCGATAAACGCATTGACTTCGTAGGAGGGATTCGCGGTCTTGGCGAGTTGAGCAAACGGGTGGATAGCGGGGAAATGACTCTGGCGCTTGCTCTGTATCCCGTTTCCATGAAGCAATTAATGGATATTGCGGATTCGGGCAATACTATGCCCCCCAAAACAACTTGGTTTGAGCCTAAGTTGCGTTCGGGGCTGATAATTCATAAACTTGATCAGGATGCGATTCAATGAAACATACCTATAAGACGAAAGGTACTTGTTGTTCTTCAATAGAATTGGAAATCGAAAACGATTTGATAAGAACTGTTGCCTTCAAGAACGGATGTCATGGGAATTTGCAAGGAATTTCCGGATTAGTAACCGGTATGCCGGTTGCCGATGTTATTACGAAGTTGGAAGGTATACGCTGCGAGGCGCGCTACACTTCATGCCCCGACCAATTATGTAAGGCATTGCACGAGATGGGATATTGAAATGCAAGTAATAGATAAATAAGATTCAAATTAAAAACTAAAAAGAATATGTTTGGAATAAGTGACCCCTTTATAGGCTTGCCATATCTACTGGCAGTGGTATGCGTAGCCTTTGCCGCCTGGTACGGCATAAAGAACTGGAGTAAAGACGACGAAAACGAAAAAGACGAATTAAGATGAATACTTTTGTTTTAGGATTAATTGTATTGGTTTATTTATTATCACTGGCTTTCTTAGGGTATTTAGGTTACCGGAAAACTGTGTCCACAAGTGATTATATGGTGGGAGGCCGTGAAATGAACCCTGTTGTAATGGCGCTTTCTTACGGAGCCACATTCATTTCCGCTTCGGCTATTGTGGGTTTTGGCGGAGTAGCGGCAGCTTTCGGGATGGGGCTTCAGTGGTTGTGCTTCTTAAATATGTTTGTGGGGGTGGTCATAGCCTTTATCTTTTTCGGATTGCGTACCCGCCGCTTGGGGGTAAAACTGAATGTCAGTACTTTCCCCCAATTACTGGGGGCTTATTATCATTCGCGCCACCTGCGGGTTTTGATTGGCGCAGTAATCTTTCTGGGTATGCCAATCTATGCGTCTGTGGTGATGAAGGGCGGGGCGGTATTCATTGAAGAGATATTTCAGATAGATTTTAATATATCTCTTCTCATCTTCACGTTGGTTATTGCGGCTTATGTTATTGCCGGAGGTATAAAGGGAGTAATGTACACCGATGCTTTGCAAGCTGTTATCATGTTCGGGTGCATGTTGTTCTTGCTGTTTGGGTTGTATAGAGCTCTCGGAATGGGATTTAGCGAAGCCAATCAGGCTCTTAGCGACATGGCTCCGTTAGTTCCCGAAAAATTCAAAGCATTGGGCCATCAAGGGTGGACGAAAATGCCTGTGGCGGGGTCTCCGCAGTGGTACACATTGGTTACTTCTTTAATTCTTGGCGTGGGCATCGGCTGTTTGGCGCAACCGCAGTTGGTGGTACGTTTTATGACGGTGAAAAGCAGCAAGCAACTCAAACGCGGAGTGTTTATCGGTTGCTTGTTTTTAATTGTAACGGTAGGCGCTATTTATCATGCGGGCGCATTGAGCAATCTTTTCTTTTTGCAATCCGAAGGGGTGGTAGCTACGGAAGTAGTGAAAGACATTGATAAGATTATTCCCTTCTTTATCAACAGGGCAATGCCCGGTTGGTTCTCCGCATTGTTTATGTTGTGCATACTTTCTGCCAGCATGTCCACGCTCAGTTCTCAGTTTCATACAATGGGAACATCCGTCGGGTCGGATATTTACAGCGTCTATAAACAAGGTTCGCAAAGCCGGTTGACGGGTGTTATCCGTTTGGGCATACTGTTTTCAATCGTAGTAAGCTATATTATATGCTATATGCTCCCCAATGATATTATTGCTCGTGGCACTTCTCTCTTTATGGGTATATGTGCTGCTGCATTTCTTCCGGCATATTTCTGCGCCCTTTATTGGAAAAGGGCAACACGCCAGGGGGCTTTAGCCAGTTTTTGGACGGGTCTGATAGCCGGTTTGTTTACTCTTGTTTTTATGCATCAAAAGGAATCGGCGGCATTGGGAGTATGCAAATTCTTCTTTGGCAGGGATGTATTGATTGAGGCTTATCCATTTCCGGTAGTTGACCCGATAATATTTGCATTACCTCTGTCGGTAATAGCTATTATTGCCAGCAGTTTATTGACAAAGAAAGAGGAATAAAAGTTACTGCTTCTTTAGCATCAGTTTCTTGAATTCTTCCGGGTACGGCGTCTCAAACTTCATGAGTTCACCCGTTATGGGATGGTGGAAGTGCAGCCTGAAGGCATGCAGAGCCAATCGTCCCAACGGGTTGTTTCCGTTACCGTATTTTGTATCGCCCAGTACGGGATGCTTTAAGTCTTGCGCATGTACGCGGATTTGATTTTTCCTTCCCGTTTCCAAATCGAACTCCACTAATGAATAACCGTTGATACGTTTTATGGTTTTATAATGGGTAATGGCTTTGTCTCCGCCGTTGTCTGATGCGCTTGAATAAGTGATAAATACTTTGCTGTCTTTTAACCAAGAGGTTATTGTGCCGGTATCCTTTTCCATTTCCCCCGAAAGGATGGCTACGTAGCGGCGGTCTGTTACTATTTCATTCCAATAATCTTGAAGGGTTGCTTTTGTCTTTTCATCTTTGGCGAATATCATCAAGCCGGAAGTATCTTTGTCCAAGCGGTGTACAATATAAATGCGGCGTTGCCTATTCGTGCGTTTTACGTATTCATTCAGTATGGAGTGTACCGTTCGCTCTTTCTGTTTGTCCGTCCCGATGGAGAGTAACCCTTCCCGCTTTTCGACCACTATCAAGTAAGCATCTTCATAAACTATCTTCAGCAGATTGTTGCGAAACTCCTTTGTTTCTCTGTTTTTACTTATTTGTACCTTCATGCCGGGCTTCAGCATGAAGTTATATTGAGTGGTAATAACGTTGTTCACCAATACCAGCCGATTGCTTAATAATGATTTGGCTGCGGTACGGCTGATTCCATCTTTGGCTTTCGTCATTAAGAAGTCCATCAGTTCACAAGCGTCTTTTACAGAGTAAACCGTAAACTTTGCTTTTGCGTGGGCTATTCTGTTTTCTTTTCCCTGCTTTTCCGGCTTACTTTTATTCATTCGGTAAACAGTTCTTTCCAGCTTATGTTTAATCCTTCCAACGTGTGGACAGGGATTTGGTCGTCCATGTCTTCATAAGCGGCGCCCTCTCCGTATTTCCTATCCTCTTGTAAGATAAATACATTTACCCCCATAGCGGGAGAGACCACCCAATATTCTTTCACTCCGGCAGTTTCGTACAGATTGAACTTTTCATTTAAATCGTACTTCAGCGTAGCCGGAGAAAGTATCTCCACAATCATATCAGGGGCGCCGAGGCACCCCCGCTTATCTAATTTTGCAGGGTCGCAAACAATGCAAATATCCGGTTGCACCACCGTATATATTTTATCATTATCCGTAACATTGGCTTTCGGGAGGCGAACGTCAAAGGGAGCAACGAATACTTTGCATTTTCCTTTATTCTTTTTAATGTAATGTTTCATCGGATAGGATATTTCCATTACAAGTGTAGCATGTGCCAAATTCGGCGCCGGTGACATCATTTTAATAAAGCCGTCAAGCAATTCCCGCATTTTGTTATCTGTCCACGTCAGATAATCGGCATAGGTGTATCGTTTGTTCATGTCTAATTGAAGTTCCATAATTGTTCTCCTTATATCTTGTTGGTGATTGAAAGCAAAGTTACAACTATCTCTCAGAACTAACTTGTTTTACATTCTTAATTGCAGCAGCGCCACGTTCTCTACGTGATGCGTATGCGGAAACATATCTACCGGCTGCACTGCCGTTACTTTGTATTTGGCATCAAGCAGAGATAGGTCTCTTGCTTGCGTGGCGGGATTGCAACTGACATATACGATACGCTGCGGTTCGGCAAACAATATGATATCCGTTACATCTTTGTGCATTCCTGCACGTGGCGGGTCGGTAATTATTACGCCGGGGCGACCGTATTGGTTAATGAAGTTTTGCGTAAGCATATCTTTCATATCGCCTGCAAAGAACAACGTATTTTTTATTCCGTTAATCTCCGCATTGACTTTGGCATCTTCTATCGCTTCGGGAACGTATTCTATCCCGATTACTTGGCGAGATTGACGGGCGATGAAGTTTGCAATGGTTCCCGTACCGGTATATAAATCGTAAACGAGTTCATTACCTGTCAGTCCTGCAAAGTTACGTGCTGTTTTGTATAAGTTATATGCTTGTTCGGAATTGGTTTGATAGAAAGATTTTGGTCCTATCTTAAAGCGAAGTCCTTCCATCTCCTCAAAAATAAAGTCGTTTCCTCTGAATGTATATACTTCGCGGTCGGCGATGGTATCGTTGCATTTATTGTTGACCACGTACAGGAGGGATGTTATTTCTGGAAAAGAATCCGAAACGTATTGGAGCAGGCAGTTAAAAAGCCCTTGTTCGTGTTCTGTTTCAATTTTACAGATAATGATAACCATCAATTCTCCGGTAGTAGAGGTGCGTATGATGATATTGCGAAGCATCCCCTCCTGAGACCGAAGATCAAAGAAGGGATAGTTATATTTATACGCATAATCGCGTATTGCATTTCGGATACGATTGGAAATGTCCACTTGCAACCAGCATTTTTCTATGGCAAGCACCTTGTCGAAAGCGCCGGGAATGTGAAAGCCAACGGCATTCATCTGTTCATAAACAACGCTTTGTTTTATTTCTTCATTTGTCAGCCAGCGTTTGTTTGAGAAGGTAAACTCTAATTTATTGCGGTAAAACTCTGTTTTCGCCGAACCAAGTATGGGGGATATTTCCGGTAGTTCAATTTTACCGATGTGGATAAGGCTATCGGTTACTTGCTTTTGTTTGTATTTCAATTGTTCGGAGTAAGGAAGGACTTGCCATTTGCAACCACCACACACTCCATAATGTTGACAAAAGGGAACGGCTCGCACGGAGGAGTATTCGTGGAACTTGACGGCTTCGGCTTCAGCGTAATTCTTCTTTTTACGTTTTATTTGCAAATCAACCACATCACCGGGTACCACGTAAGGCACAAAAATCACTAAGTCATCTACTTTTGCTACCGCTTTGCCTTCGGCTGCCACACCGGTTATGGTTACTTTCTCAAGCAAAGGGAGTTGTTTTTTGTTTCGCGCCACGCTCATTCATGTTACAATTAAGGCATAAAAACACGCACAAATATACAAAAAGAACCCATAGTGTACAGACATTTGCGTATATTTGAGTTCTGCATTCCGGCGGCAAACTCCCGCCTCCCACTCACATTCCCACCAAAGTACAGGCATAATTCCCATATTGGTATATAGTAAATGAGTCGTTTGGTACATACCAAGCGGGGCAATTGGTATATACCAATAGGAGGGTAACACCGCGTAGTTTTTCCAAAGACACCACGGAGATTTTTCAGAAACACCACAGTGTTTTTGTAGAGACGCCGCGGTGTCTCTACCATCCTCTCCCTTTTTTTAAAATTAATAACTCCGATTGAACTAAAATTTGCAGTAACATAATCTTTTTGTAGTTTTGTCTGTTATAAAAAACAGAAAACTACAATAATTATAAAGTAATCCTATTATTATGATTTTTAATATCTCAAGCTCATTGCTTTTTAGCCGCTTGCAGGCTATCAGTCGCGTGATAAACTCTAAAAATTCATTGCCGATTTTAGATTGTTTTCTCTTTCGGATAGAAGATTCTGTACTGTCTATAACAGTGTCGGACAGCGAAACAACGATGGTTACTACTGCAAACTTGAACAGCAGTGATTCGGACGGTGCTTTTGCCGTAACCGCCAAAACGATTTTAGATGCACTGAAAGAATTGCCAGAACAACCCCTTGATTTTATTGTGGACTTTGAAACCTATGCAATTACCGTAAAGTACCAAAACGGAGTGTACAGCCTGCCGGGACAGAATGCGGACGAATTTCCGCAATCGACTACTGTGGGCAATGATGCAGTACGGTTGAATATAGATGGACAAGTATTGATGAGCGGCATTAACCGTACTTTTTTTGCTACTGCCGACGATGAATTGCGACCGGTAATGAATGGCATATATTTTGATATTACTCCCGAAAATATTACCATCGTTGCTTCTGACGGACATAAGTTGGTTCGTTGCAAAATATTAGATATTCACGGAGAAGAACGCGCGGCGTTTATCCTTCCCAAGAAACCGGCTTCATTGCTGAAGAGTTTGCTGCCTAAAGAAATGAAAGAAATAGGCATAGAGTTCGATCAGCGTAATGCTGTCTTTACGCTTGAAAATTACCGTATGGTGTGCCGCCTGATTGAAGGGCGTTACCCCAATTATAGCTCGGTTATCCCGCAAAACAATCCGTACAAGGTAACCATTGACCGCCAACAACTTTTGGGTGCATTGCGCCGTGTGTCTATTTTCTCATCACAGGGTAGCAGCCTCATCAAACTTCGTTTACAAGAGAATCAGATTACTGTTTCGGCGCAGGACATTGATTTTTCAACCTCTGCCGAGGAAACATTGACATGCCAATACACAGACGCTGAGATGAGTATTGGCTTTAAGTCATCGTTCCTCATTGAAATTCTCGGCAATATTTCGGCAAACGAAATCATTATCGAATTAGCCGATCCCTCACGCGCAGGCATCATCCTCCCCATAGAACAAGAGAAGAATGAAGATTTGCTGATGTTGCTAATGCCGATGATGCTAAACGATTAAGACTTAATTTTGAATGATTAATGCAGGGTGTTTGACGTAACCCTCGCCCAACAGTTTAGCATTAGCAATTCAATATCTACAGAAGATGAAGCTAAACTTGAGAAATCCTTTAGTCTTTTTTGATTTGGAGACTACCGGAACAAACATCAATACCGACCGGATAGTAGAAATAAGCTACCTGAAAGTATCTCCCAACGGGAACGAGATGTCAAAAACATTGCGCATTAATCCTGAAATGCACATTCCCGAAGAGGCGTCGGCGATTCATGGGATTTATGATGCCGACGTAGCTGATTGTCCTGTTTTCAGACTGGTTGCGAAGAGCATCGCCAATGATATTGCAGGTTGCGACTTGGCAGGATTCAACTCCAACCGTTTTGATATACCCGTACTGGCGGAAGAGTTTCTTCGTGCGGAAGTGGATATTGACATGAGTCGCCGTAAGTTCATTGATGTGCAAGTTATATTTCACAAGATGGAACAGCGCACACTTACCGCTGCTTATAAGTTTTATTGTGGCAAAGACTTGGAAGATGCCCATACGGCAGAAGCCGATACCCGTGCCACTTATGAAGTCCTGAAATCACAATTGGATCGTTATCCGGAATTGCAGAATGATACGACGTTCCTTTCCGATTTCTCCAGTTTCAACAAGAATGTAGATTTTGCCGGACGCATCGTTTATAACGATAAGAATGTAGAAGTGTTTAATTTCGGTAAATACAAAGGTCAATCGGTATCGGAGGTGTTGAAGAAAGACTCCGGATATTATGGTTGGATAATGGATAATGATTTTACGCTGAATACCAAAGCAATGTTGACAAAGATTCGGTTACGGGACAAAGCATAATGCTATGCTTGGAAAGAAAATCATACTCGGCATCACCGGTAGTATCGCTGCCTATAAAGCCTGTTATATTATTCGCGGATTGATAAAGAAAGGTGCGGAGGTACAGATAGTCATTACTCCGGCAGGAAAAGAATTTATTACCCCCATTACCCTCTCCGCATTGACGGAAAAGCCGGTTATCAGCGAGTTCTTTGCCGGAAGGGATGGTACATGGAACAGTCACGTTGACCTCGGACTTTGGGCTGATGCCATGCTGATAGCTCCTGCTACGGCTTCCACTATCGGGAAAATGGCAAATGGAATAGCCGACAATATGTTAATCACCACATACCTCTCTGCCAAAGCTCCTGTATTCATTGCCCCTGCTATGGATTTGGATATGTATGCCCACCCTTCCACGCAGGTGAATTTAGAAAAACTGCGTTCATCCGGCAATCACATTATAGAACCTGCCGAAGGAGAGTTAGCCAGCCGATTGATTGGTAAAGGCAGAATGGAAGAGCCGGAGAATATTGTCCGCATACTTGAAGAGTTCTTTTCTTCTTCCCGGCAAGATTTAATAAACAAGAAAATAGTAATAACTGCCGGACCTACTTATGAAAGGATTGACCCCGTGCGTTTTATCGGCAATTACTCATCGGGAAAGATGGGATTTGCTTTGGCTGAAGAATGTGCGAGGCGTGGTGCGGAAGTAATTCTCATCGCAGGACCTGTTCTACAAAAAGCAAATTATCCGAATATTCGCCGTATTGATGTAGAATCTGCCGAAGAAATGTATGCTGCTGCCATACGGGAATACCCTCAGGCTGACATTGGCATATTGTGTGCTGCTGTTGCCGACTTTACTCCAATCAATCCTTCCGATAAAAAAATAAAGCGCGAAGGTAATGCTTTGACATTACAATTGAAACCTACTACCGACATCGCTGCTTGCCTAGGCAAGATAAAACGTCCGGGACAACGCTTAATCGGCTTTGCGCTCGAAACAAACGATGAGTTGCAAAACGCCCAAGACAAACTTAAACGGAAGAACTTAGATTTTATCGTACTTAACTCCCTTAACGATGAGGGTGCAGGCTTTCGTCATGATACCAATAAAATAAGTATCATTGACGGTAAAGGAAAGACTGATTACGAAATGAAACCGAAGAGAGCAGTAGCCAGGGATATTGTGGATAAATTAATATAATGTTACGCTCACTCCATATACAAAATTACGCATTAATAGAGCAGTTGGATATTGATTTCAATGCCGGATTCTCTGTTATTACCGGCGAGACGGGCGCGGGAAAATCTATCATTCTCGGTGCTGTCGGTTTGCTATTGGGGCAACGCGCCGATATAAAAGCTATCCGTCAGGGAGCGGCGAAATGTGTAATCGAAGCGCGGTTTGACATTTCCGCTTACCGGATGCAGGCTTTTTTTGAGGGGAATGAGTTAGAGTATGAGGATGAATGTATCCTGCGGCGTGAGTTGCAATCCTCCGGTAAAAGCCGTGCGTTTATCAATGATGTTCCTGCTTCGTTACTTCAAATGAAGGAACTTGGCGAGCAGTTGATAGATATACACTCTCAACATCAAAACCTTTTGCTCAATAAAGAGGGTTTCCAGCTAAACGTTCTCGATATATTGGCGCACAACAGTGAAACGCTTGAACTCTATGGCAAAACTTATACCGAATGGAAGCGGCTTGATAAAGAATTAAATGATTTAATAGCACAAGCAGAACAGGGTCGTACCGACGAGGAATACATTCGCTTCCAATTAGAACAATTGGACGAAGCCCGTTTAACAGCCGATGAGCAAGAGGTTTTGGAAAGTGAAGTGAAGCTTCTCACTCATGCCGAAGAAATTAAAACGGGGCTTTACCGTGTAGAACAAATCTTAACGGCGGATGAAAGCGGATTGCTCCCCCGATTAAAAGAAAGCTTTACCATACTATCCAATCTTCAAAAGGTATATCCTGCCATCAAAGCGCTTGCCGGAAGAATGGACGGCTGCTACATTGAACTAAAAGACCAAGCCCAAGAAATAGGCAATCAATACGAAAAGACAGAGTTCAATCCCACTCGTTTGGAAGAAGTGAACGAACGCCTCAACCTGATATATTCTCTGCAACAAAAACATCGCGTACAAACGGTAGGGGAATTAATATCTCTTGCGGAAGACTATCGAAAGAAACTGTACGCCATTACTTCTTTTGAGGAACACATTGCAGAACTAACCAAGCAACGGGATGCACAATACGGTAATGTAAAGCAACAAGCCGGGGAACTTACGAGGAAGCGCATTGCCGTTGCCCGTGAAGTGGAGCAAGAAATGTCCACCCGTCTAATCCCGTTAGGTATGCCCAATATCCGTTTCCAAGTGGAGATAGGTTTGAAAGAGCCCGGTACAACGGGGATGGATACCGTAAATTTCCTCTTTTCTGCCAACAAGAATGGGGCTTTGCAGCCGGTTTCTTCCGTAGCTTCCGGCGGTGAAATCGCCCGTGTGATGCTATCGGTAAAAGCCATGATAGCGGGAGCCGTACAACTCCCTACCATTGTGTTTGACGAAATAGACACAGGAGTTTCGGGAGAGATTGCCGACCGCATGGCAGACATCATGCAGGAAATGAGCAAAGGAAACCGACAAGTCATCAGCATCACTCACTTGCCGCAAATAGCTGCTCGCGGACAAATGCATTATCGAGTATATAAACAAGACAACGAATCGGAAACCAATAGCCACGTCCGTCGCCTGATTGACAGCGAACGCGTAGAGGAAATCGCACAAATGCTGAGTGGTGCGCAATTAACGGAAGCGGCTTTGAATAATGCAAAGGAGCTGCTGCGCATTACGAATTAGCGAGCGTGCTAACTTTTCATCCTTTACACGCAAAGACATGGAGGTTATACCTTGACCCTGTGCCTCTGTGTTATAAATGCGTTATGGATGTTGGGAAGTATGAACTTATTGATAATTTACTGAATATAAAGCCCTGTTAGTAATTAATGTATTA
>SNRY01000439.1_pt1 | contig 14095 bp, 14 predicted proteins | sample 4693421 | NCBI WGS metagenome assembly SNRY01 (sample SAMN11003215, study PRJNA524138) | termite gut metagenome | isolation source: Bacteroidetes bacterial symbionts from single cell of protist host amplifed... | host: Streblomastix strix ... | reverse complement strand
TTAGCGAATACGTTAAAATTGATAACAATACTTTTAAACTAATGAAACGTAATTTGCCCGGAGCATTTACCTTTATTTTGAATACGGGAAATCGTTTACCTAAAATATTTAAGAAACGGAAAGAAGTTGGTATCCGCATGCCGGACAATACTATAATCAGAGAAATTGCATGTTTGTTGGACGCTCCCATTATGACCACTACCTTACCTCATACTGAGGATGAAGATATAGGATATGCTACTACTCCCGAATTAATAAACGAAAAATTCGGAAATAAGGTAGATCTGATTATTGACGGAGGAATAGGTGGGATGGAATTTTCTACCATTGTTGATTGCACGGGAGACGAGGTAGAGATTATCAGGCAAGGGAAAGGTAAATTGATATATTGAGAGGAATTATATTAAGATATCTTAACAAGAAATACAACAAATGGATGTGTTTATCTTTTTATATGCAAAATTACCGAAAAAATAAAAATTAGCTTTTATGAAATTAAACACATTTTTTAGCAGATTTATTCCGAAAGAGGATAAATTTTATCCTATTTTGAGAGATATGTCTGACAATATTATGGCAGGATCGGACTTATTGATTGAACTGACTAAAACACCGGATAAAGAGAAACGAAAAACAATTTATAAACAAATAAAATCATTGGAAACCAAAGGAGACCACATTGTGGCTCATCTTTTTAATGAATTGAATAATACATTTATCACCCCATTCGACAGAGAAGACATCAATGCATTGAGCGAAGAGCTGGACAACGTTCTCGACTGCATGAACAGCGCTGCTAAACGTGTAGTGATGTATCAACCGGATAATCTTCCCAAACAATCGGTTGAATTAGCTTTATTGTTGAAAGAGTCTTGCGAACAGATACAATGCGCCGTAAAGGAATTGGCAACAATGAAAAAAAGTCCCAAATTGGTGAAAGATATTTGTAAGAAACTACACGAGATTGAAAATCAAGCGGATGATTTATATGAGCATTTCATTATTGGTATCTTTGAAAAAGAAAAAAACGGAATAGAATTAATCAAGCTCAAGGAAATTATGCAAGAAATTGAGCGTGCAACGGATAAAGCAGATTGCGTCGGCAAAATTATCAAAACGATTATTGTAAAATACGCTTAATTATTTTCTTTCTCCCATTTAATTTTTGATGAAATGACTTTATTAGTTATAGTGATTGCACTTGCTTTTGTATTTGATTATATCAACGGGTTCCATGATGCGGCAAATTCTATTGCTACTATTGTTTCCACAAAAGTGTTAACCCCGTTTTGGGCAATTATTTGGGCTGCTACATTCAATTTTGTTGCTTTTTTTATTGCTAAATATATTATTGGAGAATTTGGTATTGCAAATACAGTTGCTAATGTGGTTTTTGAACAATATATAAATTTACCGGTTATTCTCGCCGGCTTGTTGGCTGCCATTACATGGAATTTATTTACGTGGTGGTTTGGGATACCTTCTTCTTCTTCTCATACATTAATCGGAGGGTTTGCCGGTGCGGCTATAATAAGCAGTTGCAGTTTTAGCGCCGTACATTTGGAAATTGTTATTAAAATAGCCTCATTTATTGTTTTAGCTCCTCTTATCGGTATGATTATTGCCATCATCTTTACGACTTGTATCTTTTGGATATGCCGTAACGCTAATCCACATAAAGCGAATAAATGCTTCAAACGTTTGCAATTGGTTTCGTCGGGACTTTTTAGCCTCGGTCATGGTATGAACGATTCACAAAAAGTAATGGGTATTATTGCAGCCGCACTGTTTGCCGCCCATCAGCAAGGAATGAAGGTTGGTATTGAAGATATTACCGATATTCCCACATGGGTGCCTTTAATTTGTTTCACGGTGATTGCGCTGGGAACCATGTCGGGAGGATGGCGTATTATCAAAACAATGGGGTCGCGTATCACTAAAGTAACCCCTTTGGAGGGAGTTGTTGCCGAAACGGCAGGAGCTTTAACTCTTTTTCTTACGGAAATATGGAAAATCCCCGTAAGTACAACACATACCATTACAGGAGCCATCGTAGGAGTGGGAGCCGTAAAAAGACTTTCGGCTGTTCGTTGGGGGGTTACCGTTAATTTGGTTTGGGCATGGATACTGACAATTCCCGTAAGCGGGTTGCTGGCTGCTTTGTTTTATCTACTTATTTCTTTATTCGATAGTGTCATAATCTAACTGAAAAGCAGTATCTCTGCAAAAAACCATGATACATTCAGAAGAAATTCATTGTCCCTATTGCAGGATAAGATAATTGAGATGACACTTAACAGCAGTGGCATTAGAGATATTGAGCGAGTGTTTAAAATCAGTAAGGATACGGTAGTTGTCTTTTCTCTATTTGGCTAAAAAATCTTTCAGTTCTTCAATGACACATGTGGTATAAAAATCAACTCCTTTTCTGTTAGCATGATAATATCCATCATAAATATAATCAATGGGAGCAACATGAGTTTGAGGTGGAACTAAAAAGGGAATATCATTTTTTAATAAAAAGGCATTGACCTCTTCTGCGTTATCTTTAAAAACATCAAATCCCTCTTTTATAATTACAGGAGGAATAATTACTACTCTGCATTGAGTTCTGAGTTCTTTAATTTTTTTCACAAAGTATTCTCCAAAAACATAATTGAAATGTTCCAATTTCCTGGGGAGCTTAATATATTTTTTCTCAACAAAACTCCAATGCTTGCAATAATCCCCATACTCGTCAAATCCTGATAATGAATAACCATCTGGTGTATCTTCTTTACGTAAAATTCTATGTAAAAATACACTAATGGAATATTTAATTTTTGTAACAATAATACCATCAAATAACCCTTGTATTACATTATACTTCTGTGTTTTATCTAATAAGCCAAATGTTCTGCCATTACTTAAATAAATTATTGAGGATAAAGTCAAACCTTCTCCATAAGCTCCTTTTCCGAAAAAAAAATTATACTCAGGAGCAAAAACAATAATATCATTTTCTTTCACATAAGTACAAATATCGTCTATCATATATTTTAAACCTATACCCGCATGAAGTCCATAATTAATCACATTAATATGTAAGGAGTCTTCAATCATTTTACTGTCCATGCCAAAAGCTAAATTACTTCCCCCAACAAGAATTATTCTCGAACCGGAAGATTCTTGCCGAAGTAAATCGCATTTTTTATTGTAGGCTAACAAATAATTATCCGGATTATAGGGTAAAAAGAAAAATATGAAAATACTTAAAAACAAAAATAATATTGTAAATATCAATATTTTAAATACAAACTTATTCATAAATAATTAGAATTGAAAATAAATAAATTCGGCTTGTTGACCGGCATATACAAGAATAACAAAAAGAAAAAATAGGTAAAAAGCCCATCTAATAATCGTATTAGAGAATATTTTTACATTATCTATCTGCAAAGCATGTTGCTTATCCCGTTGAACCCATTCTACAGCCAATAAGATAATTATATAAACTATAGACAATCGTCCTCTATCTGGAATAATAAATAAAGACGATGAAAACATCCGGCACAAGTAATCCCATGCCTGAGTGATATTCTCTGCTCGAAAGATTACCCACCCAACAACTACCAAAAAGAAGGTCAACAGCATTTGGATAATCTCTTTAAAAGAAGGAAATAAACGACCCGTAGCCACCGTATCCGTATATTTACGATTCTTCCCCAGTAGAAGAAGCGGCAGAAACAACAATGCATGATACGCTCCCAAACAATAAACGTCCAATTGGCTCCATGCCAAAAACCACTTACCAAGAAAATAACCATCGTATTGCGGAAACTCTTCCATTTACCTACCCTACTGCCGCCCAGAGGAATGTAAATATAATCGCGAAACCAAGTCGTCAAAGAAATATGCCAACGCCGCCAAAATTCGGCAATATCTCGTGAAAAATACGGAAAATTAAAGTTACGTTTAATCTCTATCCCCAAGAGACGGGCACAACCGATGGCGATATCGGAATACCCCGAAAAGTCTCCATAAATCTGAAAGGTGAAAAGAACGGCAACCAGCAATAATTGACCTCCTGATTCTCCTTGATATCCACGCCAAATGTCATTGACTACCGTCGCACAATTATCCGCCACAACCATCTTTTTGAAAAAGCCCCAAAGCATCTGACGCATCCCGTCAACCGCTTTGGCGTAATCAAACGCGCGTTTCCTCTGGAATTGGGGAAGGAGATTGGTAGCACGCTCTATCGGTCCGGCAACCAACTGAGGGAAAAAGCTAATGAAAGCAAAGAAAGCCACAGGGTCGCGTGTAGGTTTGATTTTATGCTGGTAAACATCAATGGTGTAACTTAGCGCCTGAAAAGTATAGAAACTGATACCTACCGGAAGCAGTATATCCAACGTTACCGTATCCATCTTGTATCCGAAAGATTGAAACAGTGCCGCAAAGCTATCCGTAAAAAAGTTAAAATACTTAAATGTGCCGAGAATCAGCAGGTTTAAAACAATATTTGAAGCGGAAATCCATTTCTGTTTCGTGCGCTTACTTTCCGCCTTCTCTAATAATATACCGCTGTAATAACTGCAAAAAGAAGTAAAAGCAATCAAAACTAAGAACCTCCAGTCCCACCAGCCATAGAAGAAATAGCTGGCAACTACCACAAACAGGTTTTGCTGGTTTAACCGCTTGAATACAAACCAATAAAGCGCAAAAACTATCGGGAGGAACAATAAAAATTCAATGGAATTAAACAACATAAATATGAGTATTAATCACTTCAATCATAATCCGTATCTGTGCAAGGCATAAAAAACAGACGTATCAGTAAACGACCGTCTAACAGCACAAAATTAAATAAACTATTTTTATATTAAACTATTTTTATATTAAACCTTTAATCTCTCATTGTTTTTTTACATCTCGTTGCTATTCAGCAAGTAGAAATATCCGTATATTTTTATTTAAAGCATTGTTTTTCTCTTTAGAATTTATTTCATAGCTCATTTTCGTGTGTCATTAGACGGTCGTTTAATGACACAAAATTAATCCATATGCGCGCTGTGGCGATTCTCCATGAATTCTCCGTTTAAAACAAAGATAAAGCTAAAAATTTATAGAAGCTGAAAGCCTTGCACTAAAGGGGATAGTTTTAACTAGCGAACTTGAAAAATAAAATTGAGGATAACTAATTTCAATACTAAATTCCATACCCTTTTCATTTTATTTACTAAAATGTTATCTTAATTATCGATTTCTGTTAATATATAGGAATATATAAGTTAATTTAAGCTAATATATTAGGAGAGCTAAAGAGGTCGTGTTAATTTTGACGTTATGAAGAAATCAATCATTTGGATATTAGAAATTGTAATGGGTCTGTCTTTTTTGGGACTTCTATATATGCAGGCCAGTTATATAGGGGAAACTGTTAAGATGCGCAACGAACAATTTGACGAATCAGTAAAGCGTAGTCTTTATCAGGTATCCAAAAACTTGGAATACGATGAAACAAGACGTTGGCTGGAAGAAGACCTTTCCGAAGCAGAAAAAAGAGCCTTGCCTCAATCAAATTTACAAAATAACAACTTTATTCAAAAAAGACAAATACAACGTTATATCATCTCTACCCCCAATGCTATTTCCCAATCGGATTTTAAATTAGAAGTAACAACAACGAGACCATCCTCTCCCCTACCGAAGACAATGATTTCTCGTCGACATGGCGCTAACACCATTCCACAAACATCAAGAAGTTTGCAGGAAACCATGCGAAACCGATATATGTATCAGCGCTCTTTAATTGACGAAGTAACTTTGCAAATGCTCTACAGGGCAAGCGAGAAACCAATTGAAGAACGGGTTGATTTTATAAATTTGGATCATTATTTAAAATCGGAACTGAAAAACAATGGAATTGACATAGAATATTATTTTTCAGTAATAGACAAAAACGGTCGCGAAGTTTATCGTTGTCCCGACTATATGGAGAAAGGGAGCGAACAATCATACAGTACAATCCTTTTTCTGAACGATCCGCCTGCAAAGATGAGTATTTTGAAAGTTCATTTTCCTATGAAACAGGATTATATTTACGATTCGATAAGTTTTATTGTTCCTTCCACTGTCTTTACAATAGTATTGTTGATTGTATTTGTATTTACCATTTACATCGTTTTCCGTCAGAAAAAATTAACAGAAATGAAAAATGATTTCATAAATAATATGACGCATGAATTTAAAACACCCATATCAACCATCTCTTTAGCAGCACAAATGCTGAAAGATCCGGCAATAAACAAATCGCCGCAAATGTTTCAACACATATCGGGAATTATTAATGACGAAACAAAACGATTGAGATTCCAAGTAGAAAAAGTGTTGCAAATGTCCATGTTCGACAAACAAAAAAGCAGTACTTTGAAAATGAAGGAAATGGATGTCAATGAAATGATTAGTGGGGTTATTAATACCTTTACCTTGAAAGTGGAGCAATACAATGGGAAAATTAAGTCGAATTTAAATGCGACCGACCCAATTATCTTTGCTGATGAAATGCACATCACGAATGTTATTTTTAATCTGATGGATAATGCGGTCAAATATAGAAAAACAGACGAGGATTTAATATTGACAGTAAGTACATGGAACGAATCGAATAAGCTGATGATTTCGGCACAAGATAATGGTATTGGTGTTAAAAAAGAAAATCTTAAAAAAATATTTCATAGATTTTATCGCGTGCATACGGGTAATCTGCACGACGTAAAAGGTTTCGGACTCGGATTGGCTTATGTTAAAAAAATTGTTACCGACCATAGAGGAACAATTCGCGCCGAAAGTGATTGGGGAAAGGGAACCAAATTTATTATTGCATTACCTACATTAAAAAATTAAAAGATATGGAAGACAAATTACACATTTTGCTATGCGAAGATGACGAAAATCTAGGCATGCTTTTAAGAGAATATTTACAGGCAAAAGGCTATTCGGCAGAGTTGTACCCTGACGGGGAAGTCGGTTACAAAGCTTTCCTGAAAAATAAATATGACTTGTGTGTACTCGATGTGATGATGCCTAAAAAAGACGGGCTTACATTGGCGCAAGACATACGTTCGGTGAACGCTGAAATGCCTATTATTTTTTTAACAGCCAAAACGTTAAAAGAAGACATTTTGGAAGGATTCAAAATGGGTGCGGACGATTATATTACCAAACCCTTCAGTATGGAAGAACTTACTTTCAGAATGGAAGCAATATTGAGGCGTGTTCGCGGAAAGAAAAACAAAGAAAGCACCTATTACAAAATAGGTAGATTTGTTTTCGACACTCAAAAACAACTTTTGTCCATAAACGATAAGTCCACGAAATTAACTACAAAAGAATCGGAGTTGTTGGCTTTACTCTGCGCACACTCTAACGAAATCCTACAACGCGAATATGCTTTAAAAACGATATGGATAGATGACAATTATTTCAATGCTCGCAGTATGGATGTATATATCACCAAACTACGCAAACACTTGAAAGATGATAACTCGATAGAAATTATCAATATTCACGGAAAGGGATATAAATTGATTGTACCGGAATCTCTGTCAGAATCAAAATCGCAACCAGAATAAAAAACGATAGATTTTCCATAGAATTATGAACATAAAATTGGGTAGATTTAATAATCTAGAGGTAATAAAATCAGTAAATTTCGGCATTTACCTCGACGGCGGTAACGACGGAGAAATATTGCTACCCAAGCGTTACGTACCTGAAGGTTGCAAACAGGGAGATTCTTTAAATGTTTTCTTATACCTAGATAATGAAGAACGATTGATAGCCACCACACAAATCCCTTTGGTACAAGTTGGCGAATTTGCTTGTCTGGAAGTGGCATGGGTGAATGAATACGGTGCATTCTTGAATTGGGGATTGATGAAAGATTTGTTTGTACCCTTTCGTGAACAAAAAGTGAAAATGCAAATAGCTTGCAACTATGTGATTCATGCTCATCTCGATAAGGAGAGTTACCGGATTGTCGCTTCAGCCAAAATAGATAACTATTTATCAAAGGAAATTCCTCCTTATCATGAAGGGGATGAAGTGGATATTCTTATTTGGCAAAAAACGGATCTGGGCTTTAAAGCCATTATTGATAACCGCTTTGGAGGACTATTATATAAAAAGGATATTTTCCAACCTCTTCAAGTGGGGATGAAATTGAAAGCTTATATTTGGCAAGTACGTGAAGATAATAAAATAGATCTTAGCCTTCAGGAAAAAAGGATGGTTAAAATCTATGATTTTTCAGAAACGCTTCTGCATTATATAAAAAACAATAATGATAGAATACCTTTCAATGATAAGAGTCAAGCCGATGATATTTATTGTACTTTTGGAGTAAGCAAAAAAACATTTAAAAAAGCAGTAGGAGATTTGTATAAAAAGCGGTTGATTGTTTTAAACGATACGGGAATTTCTTTATCAAAATAAGGGATACAATAATAAAAACGTGGAAAATACGGAAGTTTTTATACAAACATTCACCGTAATTTCCACGTTTTTCTTTCTTTTATAATTCCACGTTTACGCGTAGAAGATTAGAATCAACAATTGTGCTGTTAATACTCTCAAAAACATAGATATAGGATACACAGTAGCATACCCTACAGCTGGTGCGTCATTTCCTGCCGTCATATTGGAATAAGCCAAAGCAGGAGGGTCGGTGGTACTTCCGGCAATCAACCCCATTAAAGTAAAATAATTGATTTTATAAAAGAAACGTCCAATGCAACCAACGATGAGTAACGGTACGATCGTGATAATAAATCCATAACCAATCCATGTAAATCCTCCTTTGTTAACAATCGTATCTACAAATCCATCACCTGCGCCAAGCCCTACACACGCCAAAAACAGGGTAATTCCTATTTCGCGCAACATGAGGTTAGCGCTCAAAGTTGTATAGGTAACCAGTTTATAATGATAACCGAAACGACTAATTAAAATAGCCACTATCAGAGGTCCTCCGGCAAGTCCTAATTTTACCGGCTGTGGAATGCCGGGAAAAGCTATCGGAAGACTTCCCAACAAGATACCCAATGCAATGCCTATAAAAATAGTGATGAGATTCGGTTCATTTAATCGTTTGATAGAATTTCCCAATATCTCCTCTATTTTTACTATTGCCACCTCACTACCTACTACGGTTAATTTGTCGCCAACTTGCAAAGTCAATCCCGGATTAGCTACCAAATCCAACCCAGAACGGTTAAGACGGGTTACGTTAATGCCGTGTAAACGCCTTAACTGCAAATCGCCTAATCTTTTTCCGTTCAACTCGGGCTTAGTTACCCAGATACGACGGTTTACGAGCTGACTATCGGTTGGAATCCATTGCTTACGATCCATCTGAATTTCTTGTCCGATGAATGTTTTAATGGTTTCCACATCCTGTTCAGTGGTAATTACAAATATTTTATCATTCTCATGGAGGAGAGTATTGGAAGAAACGATCTCTATTTTTTTACTTTCATCAAATAATATGCGTGATATGACAAATTTACAGTGGTGCAACAAATTGGAAAGTTCCGCAATGCTTCGATTGAATACAGCAGGATTTTTTACAACCAAAGAAACAGGAATAGCTTCGTTTGTTTGTTTGTTTTCTTCGTAAGTTATTATTTCCGCTTCTTTATTTAAATTCATGCGAAATACATAACGGATAAAGAGCATGGATAAGATAATTCCTACCACACCCAAAGGGTAAGCAACAGCGTATCCCAAAGCAATGGTTTCGTTGGAAGTGCCGAACAAATCAGTATAAGCCTGTTGTGCGGCTCCCAGTCCGGGAGTATTCGTAACAGCTCCCGACATAATACCAACCATCGTTGCAAGAGGGATATGGGTGACGAAATGTATAATTACAGTAACGCCTGCTCCCAATAACACAACTCCTCCCGCCAACATATTGAGTGTCATCCCTTCTTTTTTGAAAGAGGCAAAAAAACCGGGACCTACTTGCATTCCCACAGAGAAAACAAATAATATTAAACCGAATTCTTTAAAGAAATGAAGTATTTCGGGGTTAATGCGAAATCCGAAATGTCCGAGCAGAATACCCGTAAAAAGTACGAGCGTTACTCCTAACGAGACGCCGAATATTTTTATTTTCCCCAGTTGAATACCTGCGGCAATGGTAATAGCTAATATGAAAATAGAATGTCCTATCCCATCGACCCACAATAATTCTTTAATCCAATTCATATTTATTTTACCTGAATTACCAAATAGTTGGATACGCTCCAAAATTCGGCTACTTTGGTAATTTTCAATACCAATAAACCTTCATTATCTTTTTCTAATTGGTATGAATTTTTGGGATGAACAGTGAGTAGTTCCGCATGTTTGGAATATAGCTTGATTTCTTTTTGTGTGCGAATATCAATTTGAGTAAAATAATCTTTATTAAAATCAGCGCTTTGCAACACGTCGTTACCTTGCAAAATTTTCTGCTTCTTCAATTCCGATTTTGTCCCAAAAACAAACCAAGCCGTATTTATAGCTCTATCCTGTTCGGCAACGACTTTGGATTTTGCTTCATTTTCTGCTTCCAAAGTTTCTTTATCTGCCGTTAAAATAGTTACTGCAGCATCAAGCTCTTGAATACGGATGTTTTTGGAAGCTAATTCTTCCTGTAATTCTTCAATACGTTTGGTTTTTTCGACTAATTCTTCAGAAAGTTTTGCAACCGCTTTTTTTAATTCGGAAACGTTACCTTTGCTCTTACTCAACATATCTTGCAATTTGCTGATTTGTTTTCTGTTCTCTGCCATAGTTGTGGTGATGAACTCAATATCTGTGGTAATTTGTTGCCGAACAGAAGTCGCATTTTCTGCGATGGTACCACGCGTAAATTCCACACGGTCTTCTGCATTGCTAATTTGCCGGAAACTTTCCTGTACTTCATTGAATATTGCCATCAATTCGTTCGTTTCCATTTCGCGTTGCAATAATTCTATTGTTAACGAATCGTTTGCAGCTCTCAAATATTTTTTGCTGTCTTCCTTTTTCCCACATGAGACCACTGTGAGTACACTTAATAATAAAATAACTAAATTTTTCATTTTTCTATAAATTTTAGTGAAATATATTTCTCAATGATCAATCCCGGCAACAATTATAACAATCTCGCCACACGGTTCGTTCGCAGTATAATAAGCTATTAATTCCGTCAGATTTCCGCGAACGGTTTCTTCATGAAGTTTGGATATCTCTCTGGATACGGAAGCCTGTCTATCTGCTCCGAAATATTCGGTAAACTGCAGTAAAGTTTTAAGCAAACGACGAGGTGATTCGTAAAAAATCATTGTTCTACGTTCTTCCGTCAAAAATTTGAGTTTTGTCATTCGTCCTTTTTTCTGAGGAAGAAACCCTTCGAATACAAACTTATCGTCTGGCAATCCGGAAACAACTATTGCCGGAACAAAAGCTGTAGCACCCGGCAAACACTGTACTTCAATGTTATTTTTTATACATTCCCGTACAATCAAAAAACCCGGATCGGAAATACCCGGCGTACCGGCATCTGAAATCAATGCAACCGTTTCTCCTCCCTTTATTCTGTTAACAATATTTTCAAGAGTTCTATGTTCATTAAATTTATGATAAGATTGCATCGGATTCTTTATTTCAAAATGTTTCAACAAAATTCCAGAGGTACGCGTATCTTCTGCCAAAATAAGATCGACTTCTTTTAAGATACGAACAGCTCGAAAAGTCATATCTTCCAAATTCCCGATTGGAGTAGGTACTATATACAAGCTTCCCATAACGACAACTCACTTCGTTTCAATAATTCTTTGCAAAATTAAGAAAAAGTTTCATATCATACCTATCAAATAAAAACCTGAAAAATGCTAATTGAAAATTGAGCTTTTGCACTATTTTTGTAATAAAAACAAAATCACAATGAATATATTATATTACGTTTATCAAATTTGTGTGGCTTTGCCCGTGTTGATCGTGCTTACCATTCTTACGGCATTAACTACTACTGTGGGTTCACTTATTGGAAGGGCGCACATTTGGGGATATTATCCCGGAAAAATATGGTCGCAACTCTTTTGTTTGATAATGTTTATTCCTGTAACAGTTTGTGGACGTGCGAAGATTGATAAGAAAACGTCGTATGTCTTTGTAGCAAATCATCAAGGAGTATTTGATATTTTTTTGATTTACGGTTTTTTGGGACGCAATTTCAAATGGATGATGAAAAAGAGTTTACGAAAACTTCCTTTTATCGGTAAGGCTTGTGAAAGTGCCGGACATATTTTTGTAGATCGCACCTCTCCCAAATCGGTGATTGATACTGTTCGCCAAGCGGAAACTTCTCTGCAGAATGGTGTTTCTTTGGTTGTGTTTCCCGAAGGTTCTCGTTCATATACCGGTTATTTGGAAACTTTTAAAAGAGGTGCCTTTCAATTGGCTGATGATCTACAATTAGCCGTTGTACCTCTTACTATTGACGGATCTTTTGAAGTGCTTCCTCGAACAAGAAAATTAGTTAATCGTCATCGAATGATTTTAACTATTCATGATCCGATTCTTCCCCAAGGAAAAGGAATCGATAATATAAAAAACACAATGGATGAAGCTTTCAAAGTAATAGAAAGTGCTTTACCTCCGAAATATAAAGCGAAGTGAAAAACAGGAATAATAAATAGCATGATGGAAACAATTGATACGACAGCGGAAAAAGCAGATGAATTTATAAACTCACTTACAGACAAATATTGGGAAATTCTGGATGGTGAATTAAAAACTACAACAATGGCTTTGCTTAATGCGGAACAACATTCGTTACTCGCTTATCGTATTTTTAGAGACGAAGTGATGAATGGTGGTTTTTGTCAACTTATTCAAAACGGATACGGAAGCTATATCTTCACTAATCCTTTTGCTAAGGCTATGCGATCATTTGGTTTTACGGATTTTTCCAAATTGCTGAACGATGCCAAACAAATATATCTCGCTAAGCGAGAAGATTTGGAAAAAGAGCGTTCGGATGAAGAATTTATGGCAATGTATGAACGCTATGAAGTTTTTGATAATTTGGAAGAAAGTTTTTTTGAAATGGAGGAGAAATTGACTGTACAAATTAGCGCCTGTGTAAAGGAGCATTCGGATCTGTTTATGCTTTAAGAAAAGCATCCTATCACTTTTGATATTTTGCTTTAAATAATACTAAAAAACTGCTTGCAAAAGAAAAAAGATATATCTTTGCAAAAATAAGCCCAGATGGCGGAATCGGTAGACGCGCTGGTCTCAAACACCAGTGGATTCATTTCCATCCCGGTTCGACCCCGGGTCTGGGTACTACGAAAAGTAAAGCCTAACTGATTATCAGTCAGTTAGGCTTTTTTAACGGGGTGATTTTCCCCACATTTTCCCCACCGATGTATTTTGTTCCCAAATTGTTCCCAAAAGGAAAGTTATACTGTCCTATTTTTTTTGAAGTTCTCCGCCTGCTCAAATATCTCAACATACACCTCGTCACGTTCTACCGGAGGGTAACCAAATTCGTCCAACAGCAAAATCAAGCCGACTTTCAATGATGATTTGATGTCGTCACGTTTACTCCAGTCGGGAAATTTCGTTTGTGAGTCAACTAATTCTTTGACCGCTTTGGAAAGTTCCACCATTTTATCGTCCGGATACTTGAAATCGTATTTTATGCAGAGTTCTTGCAGAATGTCGTAAAAGGCTTTTTCTTCAAAGCCAATACCTAATTCATCGCCTGCCGAAAATTCTTTGCGGACTTCCCAGATTAGGTTAGTGAGTTGTTCCGCCATTTCTTCGCTTTATATTTCGGAGGTAAAGCACTTTCTATTACTTTGAAGTGCTTCCTCGAACAAGAAAATTAGTTAATCGTCATCGAATGATTTTAACTATTCATGATCCGATTCTTCCCCCAGGAAAAGGAATCGATAATATAAAAAACACAATGGATGAAGCTTTCAAAGTAATAGAAAGTGCTTTACCTCCGAAATATAAAGCGAAGTGAAAAACAGGAATAATAAATAGCATGATGGAAACAATTGATACGACA
>SNRY01000438.1_pt1 | contig 14134 bp, 11 predicted proteins | sample 4693421 | NCBI WGS metagenome assembly SNRY01 (sample SAMN11003215, study PRJNA524138) | termite gut metagenome | isolation source: Bacteroidetes bacterial symbionts from single cell of protist host amplifed... | host: Streblomastix strix ... | reverse complement strand
TATCTTGGAAATAGCTCGGATGAAGCATGAAAAGAGGAAGGAATGAGCAAGGAAAGGGGTTGGATGGAGCTTGCGGATAGGATAGCTTTTTCTATTTCTTTTTAGGATGTATCTATGCCGTATTGCACTTAAGAGGTTGCTTTGCCCTTGTTGGTGGCTCAGTCCGCATGTCATGATAGTATCCTTGGCCGTTTATCAGATAGGGGGGGGTATGATTTGAAACAAGAAACAAGATTGAACGGATAACAAAAATCTGCAAAGTGGACGTTGCAGATTTGTTACGAATATATAAAAAAGAGCTTCAATAATGGAATTATTTTTTCAATCATCTATTTAGTACCGAAGAAAATATTACTTTTGCACTCGATTATTAGGATAATTGATTCAAAACGTTTTTTAATTTCAGGTGAAACAGGGATAAATACAAATAATTTCCAAAGTTATATTAATTTAAAGAAAATGGCAAAGTTAGATTTAAGTAAGTATGGTATTATCGGCGTATCGGAAATAGTGTACAATCCATCTTTTGATGTTTTGTTCGCTGAAGAAACCAAATCTTCTCTTCAAGGTTATGAAAAAGGACAGGTAACAGAATTGGGTGCTGTAAATGTAATGACGGGGGTTTATACCGGTCGTTCTCCCAAAGACAAATTCTTTGTATTGGACGAAACGACTAAAAATACGGTATGGTGGACATCCGACGAATATAAAAATGATAACAAGCCCGTAACCAAAGAGGCGTGGGATTCATTAAAGACACTGGCTACCAAACAACTTTCCAATAAAAAATTGTTTGTGGTAGATACTTTCTGCGGAACCAACGTGAATACCCGTTTGAAAATTCGTTTCATCGTGGAAGTAGCATGGCAAGCACATTTTGTTACCAATATGTTCATCCGCCCCAGTGCGGAAGAATTGGCTAACTACGGCGAACCCAATTTCGTGGTGATAAACGCTTCAAAGGCTAAAGTTGAAAACTACAAGGAACTCGGACTCAACTCCGAAACGGCCGTTGTGTTCAACCTTACCGAAAAGATTCAAATCATCCTCAATACGTGGTATGGTGGTGAAATGAAGAAGGGTATGTTCTCTTATATGAACTATTTGCTTCCCTTGGGAGGTATCGCTTCCATGCACTGCTCCGCCAACACGGACAGGAATAATGATAACACCGCTATCTTCTTCGGATTGTCCGGAACGGGTAAGACAACGTTATCTACCGACCCCAAACGTCTGCTTATCGGCGACGACGAGCACGGATGGGACGACGAAGGCGTGTTCAACTTTGAAGGTGGATGCTATGCCAAAGTTATCAATTTGAGCAAGGAAGCCGAACCGGATATTTACGCTGCTATCAAACGCGACGCTCTTCTTGAAAATGTGACGGTGGATGCTAAAGGTAAAATTGATTTTAATGATAAGAGCGTAACGGAAAATACCCGCGTTTCTTATCCTATTTATCATATTGACAACATCGTTAAACCTGTTTCCAAAGCTCCGGCTGCCAAGAAAGTGATTTTCCTTTCTGCCGATGCTTTCGGTGTATTGCCTCCGGTATCCATCTTGAATGCCGAACAGACCAAGTATTACTTCCTTTCAGGCTTTACCGCTAAATTAGCAGGTACGGAACGCGGAATCACCGAACCTACTCCTACTTTCTCTGCTTGCTTCGGCGCTGCTTTCTTATCATTGCACCCTACGAAATACGCGGAAGAATTGGTAAAGAAGATGGAAAAATCAGGCGCAAAGGCGTATTTGGTAAATACAGGCTGGAACGGTACGGGTAAACGTATCTCTATCAAAGATACACGCGGCATTATTGATGCTATCCTCAACGATTCTATTGATAAAGCCCCAACGAAGTCTATTCCTTATTTCAACTTCGTAGTGCCTACCGCTCTTCCGGGTGTTGATCCTAAGATTCTTGACCCGCGCGATACGTATGCATCTGCTGCTCAATGGGATGAAAAGGCAAAAGACCTCGCCGGACGTTTCGTTAAGAACTTCTCTAAGTTTACGGGTAATGCTGCCGGTAAAGCATTGGTTGCTGCCGGTCCGAAGCTTTAATTATACATTTGTTTTTGATTATTTGAAAGGAGCATCTCGAAAGAGATGCTCCTTTTTTCGATAGATATTATTGATTAATTTCAGTTTATATATTATTTTCGTGCCGATTTAACGAAACGAAAGTCTCCAAACATTGCCGGAATATTGAATTTACCATGGAACAAGAGCCCGTATTAAATACCCACAACAAGGAAGAGTATCCACCCATGCACGCGGCGGAGCACATTCTTAATCAAACAATGATACGTCTTTTCGGTTGTACCCGTTCCAAGAACAGCCATATAGAAAAGAAGAAAAGCAAATGCGATTATTTTCTAAGCGAAGCTCCCTCTGACGCGCAGATAGCGAGAATTGAGGAGAAAGTAAACGAAGTAATTAACCGGAACTTGCCTGTTACAATCTCTTTGGTTACTCACGACAAAATTCCTCCGGGCGTTGATTTAAGTAAACTTCCCGATGACGTTAGCGATACCTTGCGCATTGTTGAAGTGGGCGATTATGATGTTTGTGCCTGCATTGGTACGCACGTTGGAAACACCTCCGAGATAGGATGTTTTAAGATTCTGAATACGGATTATCAGGAAGGCAGATTTCGTTTGCGTTTCAAACTGCAATAACTTATACCGATTAACTGCAATATGTTTCGTCTTCGTTTTCTAGTTTTGAAACATATAATTTGCCGGAGAAATAAAAAGAGATACATTTGCATTCAGAAAACCATAAGGTTGATTGTGTAGATTGTAAGAACAACAAACAGCCGTCCTTTACTGGAAATTAGAAGAGAGAGGAAAATGTTTCCGAAGTTTATGCGTAGGAAATGATTTTCCTTTTTTTATTGTATAAAAGGGGTGCAACTACCCAAAATACCTGTTTATGAGATTCATCCTCAAATTACGTTTACTGTTTATCGCTCCATTGCTTGTTGCTTCCGGCTTCCTTTCGGCTCAAAACTATAGAATAGAGGGAACGGTAACAGATTCAAAGACAAAAGAGGCATTGACCGGAGTATCCGTTTACGTAAAGGAATATTCCTCCCGAAGTACCGCTACCAACAATCGCGGAAACTATATTCTGAACCTCCCCAAAGGACAAAACACTTTGATTGTAACCTACTTGGGATATGAAACGAAGCAAATCTCACTGTCGGTTACAAAGAATACGAAATGCGATATATCACTCGCTCAAACCAGCATTGAACTGACCGAGGTAATCATCTCTTCCAAACGACCGGATGCAAGCGTTACCGACCCTCAAACCGGAGTAACGCAAATGGAGGTGAAGCAGATAAATAAACTGCCTGTGTTGTTTGGTGAACGTGATGTTATTAAATCCCTCCAACTGATGCCCGGAATAAAAAGTGCGGGAGAAGGCAGTGCCGGATTCTTTGTCCGCGGAGGAACAGCCGACCAAAATCTTATCTTGTTAGACAATGTGCCGCTTTATAATGCTTCGCATCTGATGGGTTTCTTTTCTACGTTCAATTCCGATGTCTTGCGTGACGTATCTATTTACAAAGGAGCCATACCGGCTCAATACGGCGAACGCCTTTCTGCCATACTCGATGTTCAGCAACGCAATGGGGATATGCAAGATTATCACTTGTCGGGAGGTATCGGCTTAATTTCTTCCAAACTGAATATGGAAGGTCCTATACAAAAAGGTAAATCTTCCTTTCTTTTCGGAGTCAGGCGTACGTATGCCGATGCTATAGCACGCTTATCGGGTATCAAAGAAGCCTCGAACGCTTACCTGTATTTCTATGATTTGAATATGAAACTCCATTTCACTTTATCTCCCAAAGACCAATTGTCCGTATCCGGATACTTGGGTAGAGATAAGATGATAGTAAAAGATATGGTAGATACGGGCTGGGGGAATTTCTTTCTTACGACTAAGTGGACAAGAACTTGGAACGAAAAACTATCGTCTGCCACTTCCTTGTTTTACAATCAATATGCGTATGACTATCGGGTAGACATGGGAATGACTGTAGGTGGGACGGCTAAAATTAAGGATTACGGCATGAAAGAAGAGTTTCATTACCGGATAAATGATAATAATGTGTGGCACTTCGGACTTCATTCGACACATCACGACATCGCCCCCGGAGATTATTACATGAACTCGGACAACGAGAAAACGTCCATCAACCTGCATCACCGGTATTCGTTGGAAAATAGTTTGTACACCTCCAATCAACTGAAAGTAAGCGATCATTTGGAGATGATTTACGGCTTGCGTTTGTCCGTGTTTTCGGCTATGGGCAACGGAGAGTATTACGAATTGAATGAAAGCAAGGAAATAACCGACACGATTTGGTATCCGCGTGGCAAGTTTGTAAAAACCTATGCGAATCTGGAACCGCGTCTCTCGGTTGTTTACAAGTTCAATAACTATTCTTCCGTAAAAGCATCATACGCCCGGACGACTCAAAACGTGCACCTTCTTACCCAATCCGTTCAAGCCTCGCCTTACGATAGATGGACTGCAAGTTCCAACAACATAAAACCGCAAATTGCCGACCAATATTCAATAGGTTATTTCAGGAATTTCTTTGATAACACCTACGAATTCAGTGCGGAGACCTACTATAAAGACCTGCGAAATCAGATAGATTTCAAAGACCATGCCGATTTTGGAGAAAGCGATGCGGTAGAGACCGATTTGTTACGCGGAGTAGGACGTGCTTATGGCTTGGAGTTCATGCTAAAGAAACGGACAGGTATGCTCACAGGTTGGATAAGCTATACGCTGGCAAAGTCGGAAAAGAAGATTGACGGCATTAACAACAATCAATGGTATAATGCCTATCAGGACAGAACGCACGATGTTTCCATTGTAGGCATCTACGAATTGAATCCGAAATGGACACTATCGGCTGCATGGGTATATTATACGGGAAATGCCATAACATTTCCAAGCGGAAAGTATCAGATGGACGGGAGGAATGTGATGTATTATGCCGAACGAAACGGCTACCGCGCACCGGCTTATCACCGTTTGGATATAGGTGCGACGTATCTGGTAAAGAAGACGGCAAAATACGAATCCGAATTGGCTTTCAGCTTGTACAATGCTTATGGAAGAAGAAACGCTTATATGATTCGTTTTGAAACGAATAAAGAAGACTTGGATAAAACTTCCGTTTACCGGTATTCCTTATTCACTTACATACCTTCTATTTCATGGAACTTCAAGTTTTAAGCCGATGAATAAATCAATCCTGTATATATTAACGATAATCGCCTACTCTTTTGTCTTATATTCATGTGAAGACATTATAGACATTAATCTGCGCTCCGTTAGCCCAAAAATTGTAATTGAAGGAAGCGTATATTTAGACTCTTTGCCCACTATTCACATAACAACTACCAAAGATTTTAACGACACGAATGAGTATCCGCTTGTAAAAGATGCCGTTGTGGAAATATGGGATAATGCAGGAAACAGAGAAACACTTCTTTTTAAGGCAGACATAGGGGGATACGTAGCAACCAACCCGAGATTAAAGGGAATGGAAAGGCGGGTGTATCATCTTTCCGTCAAATACAAAGAAGAGGAATATCAGGCTTCGTCCGTAATGAAACCGTTAGTAAGGTTGGATTCGCTCACTTTAAGTAGAATACCTTTATTGGACTATCCTTGTCCCACGGTTCATTTTACCACTCCCACTCAAAAAGAAAACGGAGGTTACAGGTGTGTTACTCATATTAATGACAGACTTCGTAATAACGAAATGCTCATATCATCCGATCACATAGAGAATAAATTAGTTCATCTTATCATACCGGTTTTCCGTAGAGACAAGGAGAGCGATGATCCGATTAAACAGGGCGATGAAATTACAGTAGAGCTACAATGTTTGGACGAAGAACTTTATAATTTTTTTCAGACTTTGGAAAAGGTGGACAATAATACGGCAAACCCTGTGACCAATATAAAAGGAGGGGCATTGGGCTATTTTGGGGCTTTCGCTTCGGAGCGAAAAATGATACCGGCAGAATGGTGATGCATTTTTATTTTAGTAAAATATCATAAATTAAATAATAAATTTATACCTTTGCAGAGCATTAGAGTTTATAACAGAAGGTTTTTTCCCTTTCCAATATAATCATTGCAGAGTAATACCTCCTTTATTAAGATTTCTATTGTATAGTTATATTTTTTATTACTTATTTTTTAATTATTTTTAAATGAACATTTTTATTGCGGGATTAAGCTATAACATTAGCGATTCCGAGCTTGGAGATTTGTTTGCAGAGTACGGAGAAATTACTTCGGCAAAAGTCATTACGGACAGGGAAACCGGTCGTTCAAAAGGTTATGGATTTGTAGAAATGGAAGATGAAGCCGCAGGCAACAAGGCTATTGAAGAATTAAATGAAACGGAAATTGACGGGAAGACTGTTTCAGTTTCTGTGGCTCGTCCGAAAAGCGATGCACCTCACCGTAGCAACTACGGTAGTGGTGGCGGTGGTGGTTACAATCGTGGCGGTGGCTCAAGTCGTGGAAGCGGTGGCGGTTATGGTGGTGGTCGTAACAGGTATTAATCCGAACGAAATACAACCGAAAGTTTAAAGAATAAAGACTTCGCTCTTCTATAAAGGAGAGTGGAGTTTTTTTATGCGTTTACTCTTGCTGCTTGAAATATAAATGTAGTCGCTCCAATAGTTACCACATCACCGTCGTAGATACGGATGCGGTCTTTGTCTCCCAATATCTCATTCTTTAGGAAAGTGCCCGTTAGGCTGGGAGCATCTCGGAGGGTATAAATAATCTCTTCTTGCTTATTGCGCTTAACATGAATGATGCAATGGCGGCGGTCCATGCTCATATCTCCCGTTTCAATGGGAATACCAATAACTGTTCCGACACAACGGCGACCGATTATGTTATCTCCTTCTTGCAAGGGAAACATTTGTTTGAATCCGAAAACGTTTTCTATTACCGTAATACATCCCCATTCTCCTTTATAGGAAGACGTTTCGTCGTGCTTTCTTTCTTCTTTCCGGGTGGATTGTAATTTGGAGTTACCAATGCGAATACTGAATTGCTTGCCACAATGTTCGCATACAAAAACCAAGGATTGCCCTGCAGAGTATCCCGTTTCATCAAATGACAAGTAGTTTTCACATTTGGGACAAAGAACTCTTTTCATGAAACAACGTTTTTATGAACGGATGGGTACTATCCGGGCATTTTTATAGGCTTCCGCCCGTCTAAATAGTAACAACTTCCTGTATGCATCTTCCTGAGTGGAGAAGGACATAACGCTGATACACTTCCTGCCATTGATGTCCATTACTCTTGCATGAGGGTAGCCATCCTTCTTTAAAGCTTTTAAGGTCTTTTGCGTAGTTTGTGGATTTCCGGCGAGAGTAATAATGTGGTATTTTCTGGTTTTAACAATATTGGTTTTCTTTGCTTTTGATGCAGTGGCTTTGGACTTTACCTTTCCTTTGCTCTCTTCTACAACAGGTTTCGATACCGGTTCTTCAACGATGGCATTCTCATTCTCCGTTGTTGCCGTTACTGTCGGCGGGATTTGTGGGTTAATAGTGCTTTTGTCTTCCGTTTGTTTATTCAATGTTACAGGAGCAAGGGCAAGAGAATGTTTGAATATATCCGAACAAAATAATTGGGCATAGTTTCTCTCTTCAATAGTCGTATTTTCCACAGGAGGGGACAAGAAAAGGAATAAAAATACCACTGCTGCCGTCGCAACCGCATAACGAAGAAATGAAAAGAAAATACCGCTTTGCTTCGTTTCGTCATTCCTCCTGTTTAATTCGGAAAGCTCCTTCATTTCAAAAGGTTCCAATCCGAATAGATAAGGAGTTACTATTTTATTGTCGTATGGAGTAAATTCATAAGTATCATGGAGCGTGTAATGAATTTCACCCACATTGGGTAAATCAACTTTTCCTTTTTCATTCAAACAAGTAACGAACTCCTCCACTTCTTTTTTTATCATTTGAGTGGCATCGGGGAAGGATATATTGTACTTCGTCATGTACGATTGCACTAGCAACCCGTCATTTATCTTCAGTTTCGGATTGAATCCGATAGTACGGGTGGGAGGAAAGAATATTTTTTCTCTATCGACCCATTGGGTAGGCGCATAATGAGTAACGAAGCCCCCCAATTCGGGAACAACGACACAGTCATTTTCTAACAGTAATATCTCTATATGATGCGCTAATTCCGTCATTCTTCTGCCGGTTTCATATTTGTATAGACGTTCTGAACGTCTTCGTCTTCTTCCAAACGTTCAATCATCTTTTCAATGGTGGCGCGTTGTTCGTTACTCAATTCTTTCTCTTCTGTGGGAATACGGGTAAACTCGGAACTCTTTATTTCGTAGCCGTTCTCTTCCAAATATTTCTGAATAAGATTGAATGATTGGAACTCTCCGTACAATGTGATTTCGTCTCCATCTTCGTCCAAATCTTCATCTACGCCGTAATCAATTAACTCCAAAATCAAATCTTCTACCGATACGCCCTCCTTCTTGGTAATAGTGAATACGGATTTGCGGTTGAACATAAAATCAAGACTGCCGGATGTTCCCAGCGTTCCGCTAAATTTATTGAATACACTTCGTACATTTGCTACCGTGCGGGTGGTGTTATCCGTAGCCGTCTCAATCAAAACAGCTATACCGTGAGGACCGTATCCTTCATACACCATTTCCTTATAATCCTTTTGGTCTTTCCCCAACGCATTTTTGATAGCACGTTCCACGTTATCTTTAGGCATGTTCTCACGTTTGGCATTGGCGATGACGGCTCTTAGTTGCGGATTATTTTCCGGTTCGGGACCACCGGCTTTCACAGCGATAACTATCTGTTTACCTATTCTAGTAAATGTACGAGCCATGTTACCCCATCTTTTCAGTTTGGTAGCTTTTCTATATTCAAATGCTCTTCCCATAGGTGTTGAGTTTATTAATTTCTGAGTTTGTTCTTAACAACGCATCGCTCTAAGTTATCTTTGCTTTGCTCCTAATTTATCTTCCAAATTCTTGATGAGTTTCGTCGTAATTTTATCTATCACGGCTTCCGTTAAGGTCTGTGTTTCGTCTTGAAGCACCAAACTTATAGCATAAGATTTCTTGCCGTCTTCCAAGTTCTTTCCTTCATACACATCGAAAAGAGAAACTTCGCGAAGCAATTTCTTTTCCGTATCGTAAGCTACCTGTTCTATTTCCGCAAATTGAATGTGTTTATCTACCAATAAAGCTAAATCACGCTTTACGGCAGGGAATTTGGACAGTTCTTTGTAACCGGTTTTTGCCGAACGGATGGTTCTCATCAATTCTTTCCAATTCAATTCGGCATAATATACGTCATTATCTATGTCAAACGCTTTTAGATGTTTTTTTGCCACAATCCCAAACGTACCCACACATTTACCTCCTTTGGTATTGACAGAAAGCGCAATGCTATACATATCATTGGATACATTGCCCATTACAAGATGATGAAGAGGAAGCCCCATACGGACAAATATGTTTTCGACGTAAGCCTTCAACTCGTAAATCGAACTGTTTTCGTCGGTATGCGCCCACGAGCCGGACACTTTTTTACCTGTCAGCCACATACCCAAATGATATTCTTCGGAATAGGCTGCCAACTCTTTTTCGGGTGTTTTTCTTTCTGAGGAGAAGTAATAACAGTTGCCAAACTCAAAGAATTTCAAATCGGCATTCCTGCGGTTGACATTATAAGCGATGCTTTCCAATCCGCCAAAGAGCAATGTTTGACGCATGCAATTGAGGTCGTTGCTCAAGGGATTTAAAAGCATAACCAATTTTGAAGGGGGAAAGGACTCCCAATCGTCATAATAGGAAGCGCGCGTCAGAGAGTTGTTCATTATTTCATAAAACCCACAACCAACCAATTGCTCGGAGATGAGGTTTTGAAGTTTATGTGACTTATCCGTCTCGCTTTTTGTCGTCAGACTTGAATGAATGGTATCGGATATTTCCACATTGTTATACCCGTATATGCGAAGTATATCCTCTATTACGTCCACATCCCGCTGTACGTCCACTCTGTATGGAGGAACGGAGAGGGTCAGCTCGTCCGAAGTTTCATTAAGTATCTTTATTTCCAGACTGAGAACGATGCTTTTGATTGTTTCCGTTGGGATAATTTTGCCTATTAGCGAGTTCAACTTATAATAAGTTAACTCAACTATGAAATCCGGCACCGGAGCAGCGCAAACGTCTTTTATCTCGGATGAAATCGTTCCACCTGCCAATTCTTTCATCATTATTGCCGCCAATTTCAAACAATAAATAACGCTTCCGGGCTCAATCCCTCTTTCAAAACGAAAAGAGGCATCTGTGTTCAATCCGTGCCGGCGAGCTGTTTTCCGTACCCAAGTGGGATGGAAATAAGCGCTTTCTATAAATACCTCGGTGGTTTTTTCGGTGGAACCTGACTTCAACCCACCGAATACACCGGCAATACACATCGGTTCTTGGGAATTGCAAATCATCAGGTCGCGGTCGGATAGTTTTCTTTCCACTTCGTCCAATGTAACGAACGGCGTACCTTCGGGTAAGGTTTTTACAATCACCTCGTTGCCCGCTATCTCCGAAGCATCAAAGCAGTGGAGTGGCTGACCGAAAGCATGTACAATATAATTAGTAACATCCACCACATTATTTATCGGACGAACCCCTATCAAACGAAGTTTATTTTGCAACCAAGCAGGACTTTCCCTTACGGTTACTCCTTTCACCGTAACACCGGCGTAATGCGGGCAAGCCTCCTGATTTTCAATCCTTATGTTAATGTCAAGATCCTGATTTTCCGTTGCAAACGCATCTACCGACGGACGCTTTAACTCCGCCTTGTATCCGTTTTGCACAAGATAAGCGTAAAGATCGCGCGCCACTCCGTAATGCGAACACGCATCGGCGCGATTGGGAGTAATATCTACCTCGAGAACGTATTCGTTTTTTATATGGTAATACTCCTTTGCCAAAGTTCCCAGCACAGCATTGTCCGGAAGCACGATAATACCGGCATGGCTTGTACCGATGCCTATTTCATCTTCTGCACAAATCATCCCCGCCGATTCTACTCCGCGAATTTTAGACTTTTTAATCGTAAATGATTCGTCGCCGTTATATAATTTAGTCCCTACCACAGCAACCACTACCTTTTGTCCGGCAGCTACGTTGGGCGCACCGCATACGATTTGAACCGGCTCCCCGTCTCCAAGATTAACGGTCGTAAGGTGCAGATGGTCTGAATTCGGATGGTTTTCGCAAGTCAGCACCTCTCCAATAACAAGCCCTTCCAATCCCCCTTTGATGGTTTGAATTTCTTCCACGTTTCCCGTTTCCAAACCGATAGAGGTAAGTGCGGCAGCCACTTCGTGCGGTGTCAACTCAAAACTAACGTATTCTTTCAACCAATTATACGAAATATTCATGTGATCATTCAGTTTTTATTGTTTACAATGATTGATTTGCAAAAGTAATAAGTTTTTTTAGTTGACAGACGATGAGAAACAAAATCATGTTCTAACAAATTCTTCATCACAACAGATTATATATGTAAAGGTAAAATTTGATTTAGAAAAAAGCTACTCTTCCTCTTCTGTTTACTCATTTTTAATAAGCACCAAACTGTTATAGTCTCACAAACATACCTCTTTTCTCCAAATCTTCTAAATAATCCCTTAGAAAAATCCCCCTTTTCCCAGTCCCCGCAAGGCTTTCCAATAGCCACCTCAATTCAACCTCACTCACACCTGACCCAATCCGACCATTGTCTAATCATTGCCTAATCACTTCCTAATCGAAACGCCCTAAATCGACCTCCAGCCTACCCAAAACCTACTAAAATCGACCGGATTCGACCAAAAACCGACCAAATTCGACCTCAGCCCTGTCGTAGAAAGCCTTTCGATGATTGCACGATGTCCGACCGTTCTTGCAAGGAGTAGTGCCCCGGAGGACGGTCGTTTACCGAGGTTTACGGTATCTCGCTCTTTTTGAGAGAGATAAAAGAGCCTGTTCAATCTACACCCTAAAGGGGCAGCTTAATTTAAGAGGGCTTTTAGGCTGAGCTTTCAGCCCGTCAAATGGGTGATTGGCTCTTATCCCCTGTCGCTTCGCTTGGCTGGGGCTGATATAAACTGGGCTTTCAGCCCGTAGAGATAGCGAACAAGGAATAGAGAAGCAAATTCAATCATTCATGAACTGAAAGCCCGGCTTAATCCAGCCCAACCAAGCGAAAGTATAGAAAGGGGTTACTTTGTGAATATAGGATACTTGACGGCAAAATGTAGTCGATACGCAGTTCTGTCGCCGCGAGAGTATAGAAAGAGTGAAGGATGAGTGAAGAAATGCTTTTTTGAGGGGGATATTTGAGTAAAAAGAAAAATGATAGGCACCACCCCATACCAAATAAGAAAAGTTAGAAGAAAAAAAGATTTTTTATGATTTTTTCTTTGAGGATTAAGAAAGTGGTATATATTTGCAGAGAAAGATAAATTGATAAATAATAGTGGAAGTTGATATATGGAAAACGGGTGATTTTTTAGCATGACGTAACAAAGACATTATGCCGACCAGAGAAAATTTGTGATAAAAGAAAATCTGATTAAGAAACTGTTTGAATTTTCTTAGATAATTATATTATAGAGCCTAAAAAAGATAAAAGCCGGAATCCAAAGGATTCACATATAGATAGAAATAGCCAATGTAGTCATATCCGACTCCGATGGAGTCGAGTAAAGCAATATATTTGGATATTACTATACATATATAACTCTTTTGGAGTTTTCGTAAAAACATCTTTCAATCAAATTTAAACAGTTTCTAATTTTACATCCAAAAGTTTTTAGAAAAATAATCATAAGATGAAAATTGAAATATTAGCGAATAAAAAAATTGAAAATAGAAGTTGGTATTTATGTAAGGGAAATCTACTTGAATATTTAAATAATTTGAAGCCAACATTTTATGAGTTTACTATTCAAAGAAGGATTGTAAAAAATAGATACCTTGATTCTTTATTTTCTACAATTAAATTAGGTGATCCCATTCCAATGATTACTCTGACATATAATAATCGGCAGGGGTTAGAGATAATATCTAATACAGCGGAAATAGATATGACGCAAGTAGAAATCTTAGACGGTTTACAGAGGACTTTTCGTTTATGGGCATATAAAATTCTTTCTGATGAATATAAAGAGTGTAATGACAAAACAGCAGCAAATTTTGCAAAATATATAAAGGAAAAGCATAGACAATTTTTTGATGTTGGGGTAATTTCGACGAGTTTGATTCGCAATCTTATAGACTCCGAAGAAAGAGATATTAATCAAATTAGTAATTTATTCTCCGAATTTGATGTTTATTTCTTTCTTTGGGTAGGCTTAACTGATAAAGAAATCATCCGAAAAATGTTAGTATTAAATGCTGGTCAGAAAGCTGTTTCTAACACGCATCAATTTGAATTGTTATTTCTTCATTGGTACAATTATATAAACAAGCAGAATTCTCTTATTATTCTTTATAGAGAAAAAGATGATAACTCTCCTAATGTAAAGAAAGGCAAGCGTAAAATTGGAGAGTTTATGTTTTCATCTGTTATTGTTGCTTTGCAGTCATTCCTTGAAATGAAGCCTCTTAGAGTTTCAGATGATCTTATTGATAACAATAATGAAGAAGAAGAAAGTAATGACAAAATTTACGAGAATGTATTCAGTAAAGCTTTCATTGAGTACTATCTATCAGAATTGTACAGTTTGGACACAATTTTGATGGAGATAGAATCCGAAAAGGGTAAAGAATGGTTTGTTAAAGATACCACTTTAAGTGGGGTATTTGCTGCAATAGGTAAATATACTAATATCAGTGAGAATTGGACTATTGATGAGTTAGTGAATTCTTCAAAAGAAGGATTTAATAACCTGAGTTCGACGAAAATTCAGATTAATCGGCAATTCCTAAGCAGACACAGTTCTCCCTCTGCACCTCTACAAGTGAATTTAATATAGTAAAATGGGTTCTATTTTAGAGGGACAATCCCTATCG
>SNRY01000437.1_pt1 | contig 14145 bp, 9 predicted proteins | sample 4693421 | NCBI WGS metagenome assembly SNRY01 (sample SAMN11003215, study PRJNA524138) | termite gut metagenome | isolation source: Bacteroidetes bacterial symbionts from single cell of protist host amplifed... | host: Streblomastix strix ... | reverse complement strand
GGCTTTACCAGTAACCTTACCAATATCGGAAAACTCCAGAACAAAGGACTTGAAATCAGTTTGACGTCCGTGAACATTAAGGGACCATTTGAATGGTCAACCAATTTCAATATCTCCGGCAACCGGAATAAAATCCTTTCTTTGGGTAATAATGACGCCCCCTTCAATCTAAATGACTTTGATGCCAACGTGCGTTTTGAGGTAGGTAAACCCATGGCTTATTTCTACGGCTATCAGATTGATGGCGTCATCATGAATAGTGCGGAACTTAACGCATACCCTGTGTGGACAGGAAGCACAGCGGGCGATCCAAAGGTAGCGGATGTTAATCAGGACGGCAAAATCAATGAGGATGACCGTACCATGATCGGAAGCGCTCAACCGGATTTCATTTGGTCAATGACCAATAATTTTAACTACAAAGGTTTTGATTTATCCGTCATGCTTTCCGGTTCGGAAGGAAACGAAATATTCAATCAGAATGCCCGTTATTTGAAACGCTACAACGGTGCGCGCGGCGTTTACAAATCGGTAGCGAATTACTGGAAATCGGAAACTGAACCCGGAGACGGACAAATTCCAAAACCTCGTTCAGTGGCAAATTCCGTGCAGAATCTGGCTACTTCCTATTGGGTAGAAGACGGCTCTTTTGTCCGTATCAAGAATATTCGTTTAGGCTATACGTTGCCCAAGAAAGCAACTCAGAAATTGGGACTCTCGGCTACGAAATTATATGTGAACTTTGAAAACGTATATCTTTTCTCCGATTATTCCAACTATGACCCCGAAGCCAGCACATATACCACAGGCGCCTTGGTTGGATTGGATTTCGGTTCATATCCTAACCCGCTCGTATGTACAATAGGTGTTAATCTTAGCTTTTAGTCGTCTTTATCCGATAAATAAATATATTCTAAAATAAAAAAAAGAAGATATGAAAAAAATAATCTATAGTAGTCTGCTTATTCTTTGCATGACATTAGCCTCATGCGGAGAAGACTTTCTGAATCGTTCCCCCATTTCCAATATGAATGAAGTGGATTTCTACAATTCGGAAAACGATATGAACTTGGCAATCGCTGCCGCTTACGCTACGTTGCATGATATTTACGCTCCGCATTACATGTTATCGTATTACGGAGAGTTGATGTCCGATAATGTTTATACCGCCAACGTCATATTGGGATGGAACGACCGGCTACAATTCCAAGATGGAAATGTCCGTGCCGACAACAATATGCTGCATACCTTCTGGAATGCATACTATACCTCTATGTATCGTATTAATAATGTCATATCCAGACTCCATGAAGTGGACGATATTTCCAATGCAAACGGTTATGAAGCCGAAATGCGGTTCCTGCGGGCGCTTTATTATTTTGATTTGGTACGGGCATGGAACAATGTGCCGATAGTAACTACGCCTTTATCCCTGAAAGAAGCCTATGCCACGCCGCTTTCATCATCGGAAGACGTTTACAAGCAAATTATTGAAGACTTGAACTTTGCCGTTGCCAACTTGGGCGAAACCCCCCGGCAGCTCGGAGCTCCTACCATAGGAGCAGCTAACACACTTCTGGGTAAGGTTTACCTCACCCAGGGCAATAAAACGGAAGCTGCTACAACTTTACTCAAGGTGTATGGAAAGTATAGTTTGGTGCCTTATGCCGATCTATGGGATCTGAAAAAGAAAAACTCCGCTGAATCTATTTTCGAGATACAATATACGGGAGGTGCAGGCAATCCTTATAGCTTGTATTGGGCATACTTCACCCCTTATGAAAATGGCATAGCCACAGCTTGGGGTTACGGTGACAATCAGGTGAGCGACGACTTGTGGGATGCATACGAAGAGAATGATATACGCCGCGACATTTCTATCTATGACGGATACATCGACGAAGCAAACGCAGATACGATTAAAGATGTCCGTTTCGCCAAAAAATGGGTGGATAGGGATGCGCAGTTGGACAACGACCGGCACGAGATGGGAGACAATAACTTCATCGTCCTTCGTTACGCCGACGTATTATTGCTGCTTACCGAAGCTACCGGAGATGCGAAATACCTGAACGAAGTACGTGCAAGGGCGGAACTTCTACCTTACGGAGATGTAGGCTATCCCACAGCAAAGTACAATACGATAGAATTGGCTGTTGAACATGAACGTCAGGTAGAGTTTGCTTTGGAATTTCACCGTTTCTTTGATTTGAAACGTACCGGTCGTGCCGTTGAGGTATTGAAAAACATTAAAGATGAGAGGAAGATATCTTCCGTTAATAATGCGGATCTTTTTGGATCGCGCGGTCTGTACCTGCCTATTCCTCTGCCTGTATTAGACCAAAATCCCATTCTCAAACAGAATAACGGATACTAAGTTAGAATGAAAAAAATAGTATGGTCAATTTTTCTATTTTTGACCTGCTCGCTTCACGCTCAGGTCTGGGTTGCGGATAACGGCGACGGGACGTATAAAAATCCTGTTCTTTTCGCCGACTATTCCGACCCGGACGTGATCCGTGTCGGGGATGATTACTGGATGGTTGCGTCGAGCTTTACCGCGATGCCCGGTATCCCGCTGTTACATTCCAAAGACTTGGTCAATTGGACCATTGTCAATCATGTTTATGAGGGGTTGCCTTTGGAAAAATACAGGAAACCGGTGCATGGCGAAGGTTCGTGGGCGCCAGCCATACGTTATCACGGAGGAATGTTCTATGTCTATTTTTGTACCCCTAATGATGGGCTTTTTGTGGCGAGGGCAACAGACCCGTTAGGGAAATGGAACCTCAAACACATAATTCAGGTAGAAAAATGGGAAGATCCCTGCCCGTTCTGGGATGAAGACGGGCAGGCTTATCTGGTACACAGCTATCAGCGTGGAGGTCCTGCCGTCCTGCATAAGATGTCCCCTGACGGTCTGCGGTTACTCGACAACGGAACGACAGTTTACTATGACATAGAGACAAATCCCACTCTGGAAGGGTTGAAAATGGATAAACGCAACGGTTGGTACTATATTTTCGCTCCGGCGGGGGGAGTAGCCACCGGTTGGCAAACTGTACTCCGGTCGAAAAATATCTATGGTCCCTACGAGGCGCGGAAAGTATTGGAAGCCGGAAACGGGATTAACGGTCCGCATCAAGGCGGTTTGGTAGATACGCCCTCCGGCGAATGGTGGTTCATCCACTTTCAATCACGCGAAGCTTACGGACGGGTGGTACACTTGCAACCGGCTGTTTGGACAAGCGACGATTGGGTGGTAATTGGTGATGATTCCGATGGAGATGGTTGCGGCATCCCTGTATTGACCTATCGAAAACCGGACGTAGGAAAAAGTTGGTCCATTCAAGTTCCTCAGACTACAGATGAGTTTGAAACGAAACGGTTAGGTTTTCAGTGGCAATGGAATGCCATCGAAAATCCCGCTTGGTATTCTCTTTCGGCAAGACGGGGCTTTATTCGCCTCTTTGCTAAGACTTGCCCCACCGAACATGGGAATCTCTACTATGCCGGCAACCTGCTGTTACAGAAACTTCCGGCGCCTGCCTTTACGGTAACCACTCAGGTGGAAACTCATTTCACGGATGCCGGTGAGCGCGCGGGAGCCATTGTCATGGGAAATGCCTACGCCTACATTGCCCTGATTAAGGGTGAAGAAGGCAACCGTATCTCCGTAGTAACGGGGCGTTACGATAGGTTGCCTGTTGTACCCGAAGAGGTGGCGACCGTTGAGGCGGATATTTCCAAAGCATGGTTCAAAATACACGTCTATGATGATCAGACGTGCCGTTTCTCTTACAGTACGGACGGTGAACGATTCACCGGTTTAGGCGATCGGTATCCGGTATTCCCGGGCGTATGGATAGGCGGTAAAGTCGGTATCTTTTCTTCTTCTCCCAACATCGTACAGGGCAAAGGATATGCCGACTTTGACTATTTCCGGTTGCAACCCCCAACCTCCACGATTGATAGAGAAGCATTGGTAACACGGAATAATGTTCATTTGGAAACATTCGATAGCCTGAGTTCACTCTCCGTAGGAAACGGATCGTTTGCCTTTACGGTTGATGCGACAGGTTTGCAGACTTTCCCGGAAATATATGCTTCGGGAACGCCGCTTGGAACTTATTCCGAATGGGGTTGGCATTCTTATCCCAACCCTCAAAATCTAAAACAGGAAGAAAGTTGGCAAAACTTTGACTTTCGCGGTCGCCTCGAACCTTATGCCGTACAAATACCGCCACCCGGTCGTGCGTACGAAGCAAGCGAATGGTACCGCATCAATCCACACCGTATGCACTTAGGCAATGTGGGGCTTGAACTGACGGACACGAATGGCGTCCGAGCAGGAGTAAACACTATCGGCAATATCCGCCAGACACTTGATTTGTGGAATGGCGAGATTATTTCGGATTTTAGTTACAACCATGCCGCCGTTGCCGTAAGAACGGTGAGCAGCACAAGCGGAAGCCGGATTTCTACCGCCGTTTCCTCCCCTCTTTTGGCGAACGGTGAAATAAAACTCAACCTGCGTTTTCCCTATCCTGTCGGCGGTCATACCGATGACGCTTCCGATTGGAACAACCTCGAAGCGCATACCTCTGTGATTGTCGAGAAAGGAGATAACTTCGCTGTTATCAAACGCACCCTTGATGAAATAACCTATTTTGTAAAAGTACAATGGAACAAGCCTGCAACGATTACAGAAAAGTCGCCGCATTACTTTGTAATTTCCACTTCATCCGGCGATTTGGAATTGACCTGCTTGTTTGCTGACGAACAACCGTCGGAAACCTTACCTTATTATGCGGAAGCAAAAGCTGCCGCCAACGTATTTTGGAACAATTATTGGAAAAGCGGCGGAGCGATTGATTTTTCGGAATGTTCCGATCCGAGAGCCAAAGAACTTGAACGAAGAGTCATACTCTCGCAATATATCATGCGTTCAAATAATACCGGAGAGATTCCTCCTACCGAAACAGGCTTGGTATATAACAGTTGGTATGGTCGTCCGCATTTGGAGATGCATTGGTGGCACAGTATTCATCATGCGCTTTGGGGACGTCCCGAACTACTTGAAAAGAGTATGAGTTGGTATCAAAACGTCGCTTATTCTCCGGCTAAATCCATTGCTGCGAGACAAGGCTTTGATGGGGTGCGTTGGATGAAGATGACCGATAATTGGGCGGGCGAAGCCCCTTCAAGCGTAGGCTCATTCCTGATATGGCAACAACCGCATTTTATCTATTTCGCAGAACTGCTTTATCGTGCCAACCCAACCTCCGAAACCATAAACAAATACAAGGAATTGGTCTTTGAAACAGCCAAATGGATGGCTTCTTTCGTTACTTACGACGAAGTCGGCGATCGCTACCTGCTGAAAGGTTATATTCCGGCTCAAGAAACCTTGCGTCCGGCAGAGACCGTCAACTCGCCATTCGAGTTGGCTTATTGGTATTGGGGACTGTCCGCCGCTCAACGGTGGTGTGAACGCGCCGGCTTGGAAAAGAATCCCGAATGGGACAATATCCTCGCCAAATTATCGCATTTGACATCCGAAGAAGGAAAGTACCTTGCTTCGGAAGACGCCGTCAATACCTATGAAGATATCCGTTTCTTTTCCGATCATCCGATTGTGCTGGGTTCTTTTGGTGCCCTGCCGGAAAGTATTCTCGTGGATAAAGAAATCATGAAAAATACTTTCGACTGGATATACCATGCTTGGAATTGGGACAGTGCTTGGGGGTGGGATTACCCAATGACAGCAATGTCAGCCGCTCGGATGGATATGCCCGATTATGCCATAGACGCTTTACTGATGAACCATCGCGCTAACACCTATTTACCAAATGGTCATAATTTCCAGAATGACCGCTTGCGCATTTACTTGCCGGGAAACGGCGGGTTATTGACTGCAATAGCCATGATGTGTGCCGGCTGGGATGGCTCTGAAAACGATTTGCCCGGATTTCCCCATAACGGACAATGGAACGTAAAATGGGAAGGCTTGCAAAAGATGCCGTAACCCCCTGTGGACAATAAATGATGGTAACATTTAACAGATAGAGACAGGGCTTGCTCTATCCTGAAAATCGGTTGTCCAACCCTTGTACGGGATAGGGTAGGGGTAAGCCCTACCTCTACCAATATATAATTACCCAAATGATCTATCTTAAAACAATGAAAATATGAAACCCGAAAAAATGCTTATACTTGCCCTTGGGCTTGTGCTTTCTTTCCCTCTCTTTGCCAAACAGTACTCTGTCGATGATTTCGGAGCTGTGGCAGACTCTTCCGTTTTGAGTACGCAAGCCATACAGGCGGCGATAGATATTTGTTCGACAAACGGCGGCGGACAAGTGGTAATACCGACAGGCTATTATAAAACAGGCTCGCTCATTTTGAAAAACAATGTGGAACTTCGGATAGAAAGCGGCGCCGTACTCTTAGGCAGCCAAGACCTGAATGATTACATAAAACTGCAACCGGCTTTCATTTCCCTGCGTACACAAACGCCAACTATCCAACTGATATATGCCGAAAATGCCGAAAACGTTTCAATCACCGGCAGAGGAACTATTGACGGGCAAGGAAGCAACTTCAAGAAATTGACTTGGAACGACGAAGGTATCACTCGTCCGCACTTGTTGCGTTTCGTTACTTGCAACAATGTGGTTATTAAGGAAGTAACATTAAAAAATTCCGGTTGCTGGATGCAACATTACTTGGCTTGTGAAAACCTGCAAATCATTGGAGTGCGGGTGTTTAACCGCAACAATTATAATAATGACGCTCTCGACATTGACGGTTGCCGCAACGTAACCGTCTCCGGATTCATCGCAGATTCGGACGACGATGGCATCACGCTGAAAAGCACCTCGCCAAGGTCATGTGAAAATATCTCAATTACGAACTGTGTGATTAGTAGCCGTTGTAACGCCATAAAGTTGGGAACGGAAACGAATGGAGGATTCCGAAACATTCAAATATCTGCTTGCGTGGTTAAACCATCCGTATTAACGGTTCCTTCTTTTTTTGGTCGTGAAGGAGGAACATCGGCTATTTCTTTGGAAATCGTTGATGGAGGAACGATGGAGAATATATCCGTTTCAAATATCGTGGTTGACGGAACAGAATCCCCTGTATTTGTTCGTTTGGGCAATAGAGCGCGAACCTATCAGGAAGGCGTTGTCATCAACAAGATTGGTACTATCACGGCTGTCAGCATCAGCAATATTCGTATAAAGAATGCCGGCAAAACGGGCTGTTCCATAACGGGATTACCCGATCACCCTGTTGACGGTATCCGTTTAAGTAACATTGTAATGGAACAAGCCGGCGGCGGAACAACGGAAGATGTAAACGCTATTGTTGAGGAAAAACCAACGGAATATCCTGAGGCAACCATGTTTGGAATATTACCCGCTTATGGATTTTACATCCGTCATGCCGTGAATGTTACTTTTGACGGAGTGCAATTTGCGACAGCTGCTGAAGATGCTCGCCCTGCTTTTTACTTGGATGATGTAAAAGGAAGTGTTTTGACTCGTATGCAACTTCAAGGCAGTAAGAAGACAAAAACCGTCGTCCGACTAAAAAACAGCAAGGATATTCTTATTAAAGAATCATTGGTGCAAAGCAAAAACGGATCTGCTTTTATAAAATTAGAGAATGATGCCATTGAACGGATTAAGTAGGAACCGCTAAAGCCCGTTTAAATTCATGTAGGGGCGACCCTCGTGGTCGCCTCAAACACGGTCGCCCGACAACAAGCTAACCGCAAGGATTACTCCTACCATACAAAAGTCAATTTAAGAATTACTACGAACAATCATTTTGGAAGGAGAAAAACAGGTGATGCCGTTATACGATTTTCCTTCGTTCTCTCCTTTGACTTTTCGGCGGTAACATTAAACGGTTCCGTTTTTACTTTGAGCTGTTACAAATACAAGGCAAAAAAGAGAATCCCATAATTGGATTCTCTTTTCTTTGTTGCGGAGACTTGACTCGAACAAGTGACCTTTGGGTTATGAGCCCAACGAGCTACCAACTGCTCCACTCCGCGTTATGTGGATGCAAAGATAATTGCTTTTATGATAATACACAAATATATGGATATTTTTTTCGTGCCAATCTGCAAATTAGCAATCCATATAAATAGAAATACAATATATTTGTAAAAACTTTTTTATGAAATACAGTAGAATAATACCCGTTCTCACGCTGGTAATACTTTTCGCTTCTTGCCGGACAGGCAAAAGTATGCAAAGCGAAATACGGGCTATACGTTCTAATCTTTATTACGAATTATCCACTCCCGAATATTTGGAGGAAATAGCCGATACCATCTACTTAAACTTTATAGACTATTCAAACATTGACTATTATACCACAGTGAAAAAAGCGAGAACAATCATCGTACCCCTGTTCATTTTCAATTATTCATGGGAAAAATTCAATGTAACTCTCGGCGAGAGTTCGCTCACACAGACCTACCGCGAATTTCTTACAGAAGCCTTTCTTGCTGAATCCAATAGTAGCGCTTGTTTCAACCTAAGAGAGAATAGGATTAATGCAGCTCCCGACTCAGCCTATATGTTGGATGTAAAAATACTGCGCAACCGCACCTCCTCTGCTATAGAACTGGATAATGTGTTGGTGTTTATGTGTTTGGGAGATTATTCGGATTTTATTTTCAATTTTGAAAATTATACAGTGATACCGGCAGTTACAGATTTACGCATTAACGTCCGCCTTACCAAAGGAAAAGATTGTTTATTGGAAAAAAGCTATCGGGTTCATCACAAACCGGACTATGGAGGAAGAAAATCGAGAAATTCGTTTCTTGCCAACGAGATTTGTATAAACAATATGACGGAATCTCTATCCGTTGCTACGAAGCAGGTTGTGGAAAATATTACGGAAGAACTTCATGGACTAATGTTACAGAATCTCATACATCGCCCTCTTCCATAAATTCTTTGACAAATCTTTTTGAAATCATCGCGCCTGAAAAAAGAGAAGGTATCCTATTCCGGAAGGTAACGACAGATTTACTTTGGGTGAAGCATTGTACTTTTGAGGGTTCATCCGTCAAATGAGATAGACGGCTTTAATTTATATAATGCCAATAAGGAACGTTGAAATGTGATTGGACGATAAGCCTGTGTTTAGTATTGTTTATTTCAGGAGATTTAACGCCGGAACCGAGTTTCAGGGAACTCTTTTCGACAAAAGCCTCGTCCCACAAGTCGGCATCTATAAATGATTGTAAAAGCCTGCTGCCACCCTCAACCAATAGAGACTGAATAGTTCTTTTGTATAAAGCTTTGGTTATTTGGAGCAATAGCTCTGTTTGGAGTTGAAAGTCGATAGTGATATACTCCACTGCGTTATTAATAGGAAAGGGTGGGGGAGGGAAAGAGGTAAAGATTAATGTAGGCGTACAGCCGTCAAACAAATGTAAAGAGGGGTTTAGAGAGAGGGTTTTATCTATAACCACCCGAAGAGGATTCTTTCCGTACCAATGCCGGACAGATAAGGATGGATTATCAAGACGAGCTGTCTGTGTGCCTACCATGACGGCATCTGTTTCCGCTCTTCTTTTATGCGTTTGCATTAAGGTTAATTCAGTGGATAATAAGGTGGGAGGAGTATTCTGTCGCAGCAGGTCTATAAAACCGTCGGAAGATTCCGCCCATTTTAATGTAATGTAAGGACGGTGCAAGGTATGGTAGGTAATGAAGTTTTTGTTTAGTTGACGACATTCCTTTTCGAGTACTCCTGTTTTTACCTCGCATCCGGCATCGAGAAGTTTATGTATTCCGTTTCCTGCTACTTCGGGAAAGGGGTCTTGGCAACCTATAATAATGCGGGGTATTTTTTTTTCAATGAGCAAATCGGTGCAAGGAGGAGTTTTTCCATAATGTGAGCAAGGTTCCAAATTGACATAAAGTGTGGAATGTTTCAGAAGAGATTCGTCTTGTACGGAACGGATAGCATTGACTTCGGCATGTGGAAAACCCCTCTTGACATGATACCCTTCGCCGATAATCTTCCCTTCGTAAACAATGACTGCCCCTACCATAGGATTGGGAGATACGTTGCATCTTCCGTTTCGGGCTAACGATAGGCAACGTTGCATATATATTTCTTCCGTCAAAGCAGTTCCAAAGCTTTAAAACATTTTACCAGTTTGTCTATGGCAGAATCTATTTGTTCTTTCGTATGGGTTGCCATCAACGAGAAGCGGATGAGTGTGTCGTTGGGTGAACATGCCGGCGGAATAACGGGATTGACAAATACTCCTTCGTCGAAAGCCATTTTAGTAACAAGAAACGTCTTCTCCATATCGCGCACATATATTGGGATAATAGGAGTGGCGGTATGTCCGATTGCAAAACCCAGTTCGTGAAAGCGTGATAAAGTATAGCTGGTGTTTTCCCATAGACGTTGAATGTGTTCGGGTTCATGGATCATAAGTTGCAGTGCGGCGTATGTAGCGGCTGTAGCGCCGGGCGTATTGCTTGCGCTGAAGATATAGGGACGCGAATTATGACGTATGTAATTGATAATAGACTCATCTGCCGCAATAAATCCGCCGATGGAAGCAAAAGATTTGCTGAAAGTACCCATAATCAGGTCAACATCATTTGTCAGACCGAAATGGTTGCATACGCCGCGTCCCTGCGCTCCCAACACACCGATTCCATGCGCTTCGTCAGCCATGATGTTTGCATTGTATTTTTTTGCCAGATTTACAATGCCGGGTAGGTTAGCTATATCGCCTTCCATACTGAACACGCTATCCGTTATAATCAGTTTGATAGATTCCGGTTTGCACTTTTGGAGTTCCTTTTCCAACGATTCCATGTCGTTGTGTTTATATTTCAAGGCAGTAGAGAAGGAAAGCCTCCGTCCTTCAACAATGGAAGCATGATTCAATTCATCGCAAATAATATAATCTTCCCGCCCGGTTACACAGGAAACAACGCCTAAATTTACTTGGAATCCTGTTGAATAGATAATGGCTTCTTCTTTTCCTACAAACTTTGCCAATTCTTTTTCCAATTGGATATGCAAGTCGAGCGTTCCATTCAGGAAACGCGATCCGGCACAACCGGTACCGTATTTGCGTGTGGCTTCGACGGCTGCCTCGATAACTTTTGGGTGGTTGGTTAAGCCCAAATAGGAATTTGAACCAAACATCAATACCTTCCTCCCATTCATGATCACTTCTGTGTTTTGCTCGCTTTCAATACAACGAAAATACGGATATACGCCTTGTTCCTTTGCTTTTTGCGGAAGGTCATATTTTGCCAATTTCTCTTGTAATAATCCCATAGGTTAAAATTTATTTCATAATATCGTAAAGTATGTAAAGTAGGGCGGGGACAAAGGTAAAAAAGAACTTCATTTATACTATTTTTTGAATATTAAAGATAGTAAAAACCCTTTGGCGAAATTACAAATCAACCGACATGTCCCTGCAATACCCTATAAATGAAACAGCGGAAAGAAGAAATACTTATTCGGTACGATCAGATAAATAATATTTTATACTTTTGCAGGATAGAGGTTAATTAATAATCAAACAAAAATGACAACGGTAAGGAGACTTTTTTCAAAGTTGTTCGGAAAAGGTAATAAATCGAAACAAGTAGGTAGCGTAGAAGATTTTGTTTCGTTGACAGGAGTGTATTTTCAATCGGCGATTGCCGTAAATGTGGGGATTACGAATATCAATATGATACCGGAAGTAGCCAATTTTAAGCGTTTGTTTAAAGTGTCCACACAGGGAGGAAAACTTGGATTAGCTGAAAAGTTGCGCTCGCGCAAAATGCTGATGCAGGACTATAAATTGAGTGAAGATTATTTTAAAGAGATTGATGCGTCGGTTAAGAAAAATTGCAAAACACAAAACGATGTGAGATCTTATTTATTTATGTATCAGGGATTTTCCAACGATTTGATGATGCTTATGGGAAATTTGATGCAATGGAAATTTCGTATCCCTTCCATATTTAAAAATACGTTGTATGGACTGATGGAAAAAACAGTACACGACGTAATGACAAAGTTTAAATGGAAAACGGACGATGTGCGTAAAACGGTAGTTAAAGTCCGGCAATATAAAGAACGTTTGGGCTTTTCGGAGAAATGGACTACGGAGTTTGTATATCAAGTGGTGCTTTTGGCTAAAAAAGAACCGAAGACAAAGAACAAAAAAGAATAAGAGCTTTTTATAGACAGGAGCGAGCCATGCGGAAAAAACGGAAATTGAAAACGTGTTTTCCGCATGTTTTATTTGCTGTTTACAGATACCTTGTTTTGGTTTTTCTTCAATAAAAATAGCAACTTTTAGGTATTGCTTCATTTGGAAAGAAGGCGTACGTTTGCAACGTAGAAAAGCAAATGATTATTTAATTCAAAATGAAATGAGGCAATTTTATATCGGTTTATGGCTATGTACACTGTTTTGTGTAACTATAAGTCTAAAAGTAACCGCTCAAGTAATCGCTCAAGACGCATCGAAAACCTCGCCTTTTCAAGTGGGAGGTTATGGGGAAGCTGTGATGCAACGTATGTTTTACAGCGGCAACGTTGCCCGCTATACTTATCCTGAAAGTTATGCAGGCGGAAAAAACGGGCAGTTTGACTTACCTCACGTGGTACTATATACAAGCTACGACTTCGGACGCGGTTGGAAATTCTCATCCGAAATAGAGTTTGAACACGGCGGTACGGGGGCAACCTACGAAATGGAAAATTCCGAATCGGGCGAATATGAAATTGAGATAGAAAGGGGCGGAGAGGTAGCCCTCGAACAGTTTTGGATTGAAAAAACGTGGGCAAACTATGCCAATCTGCGCATGGGGCATATCATTGTCCCGATAGGGCTAACGAATCAATACCACCTGCCAACGGAGTTTTTCTCCGTGCTTCGTCCCGAAGAAGAATCGGCTATCATACCTTGTACCTGGCATCAAACAGGTGTCAGTTTTTGGGGACGTACCAAGCAATGGCGTTACGAAGCGTTGTTTATTTCGGGTTTGGGTGCTGAACTTTTCAACAATGCCAACTGGATTCATGGAGGGGCTACTTCTCCTTACGAGTTTACCATAGCCAACTCGTATGCCACGGCTCTCCGGTTAGACAATTATTCCATAAAAGGCTTGCGCATGGGATTGAGCGGATATTACGGTCTCAGCGCCAATAATACGTTAAAAAAAGAACGTTATCACAATGTGGACGGAGCTGTAATCGTGGGCGATTTTGACGCTGTTTACAATGCTCATCATGTAGTGGCGCGTACCAATGTGCTTTATGGACATTTGGGCGATTCTTATGCTATCTCAACCATCAATAAAAAACTTCCTGCCGCCAGCCCGTCGCCACGAACGAATGTGGCTTCCGATGTGCTGAGCTGGTATGTGGAAGCGGGGTACGATGTGTTGTCCTTCTTTCCTGACCGGAAGTATCAAGACAATAAGCTTTATGTGTATGGGCATTATGGCTATTACGATTCCATGTATAAAACTACCGGAGATATTCCTGTAAAGGGATGGTGTGAGAAGACGCTCATTAGTGGAGGAGTAAATTATTATCCCCTGCGGGGAGTGGTTGTTAAAGCCGAATATTCGTTCCGTAAATTCAAGTCTCCTTATAATAATGAACCGGCGCTTTCGCTGGGTATTGCCTATTCGGGAATGTTTGAAAGGTAAATCGTGTAAACTTGTATAAATAAAATATTTAATTGAAATAACAAGATTATGAAAAGAATTTTTGAATATTTGCTATTGACTTTTTTGATAGTCGCTGCAATCCCTTTGAGTTTTACTTCCTGTAATGACGACAATTATAATGACGACAATAACGATATCATCAATAACGACGAATGGTATCAATCTATCCTCGAAGAGTAGGTTAATAAAACAGTTGTTCCCACTTATAAAGCATTGGCAGAGGCAGCCCTTTTGATGCGGCAAGCCAATACAGCTTTAAGTACGAACCCGACAGATGCTTTGGTATGGGATTGCGTGTTGGCTTATGTGGCATGGGTAGGTGAAGAAAATGTGTCATCGGAAATGAAAGCGGTCTTTAACGAAAATCCGGCTGTGGTGGCTCATCTGAACAATAATT
>SNRY01000436.1_pt1 | contig 14154 bp, 6 predicted proteins | sample 4693421 | NCBI WGS metagenome assembly SNRY01 (sample SAMN11003215, study PRJNA524138) | termite gut metagenome | isolation source: Bacteroidetes bacterial symbionts from single cell of protist host amplifed... | host: Streblomastix strix ... | reverse complement strand
AATTGTTTCTTACTTCAGTTGCATTTACTAATTGAACTTACCCTGTCCATTCGCCGATTGTGATGGGAACTAATTTCCAACTTGTCAGGCTGTCCATTATGTTATGGGGCATTTGGTCTTTGCCTTCGATTTCCACTATTGTTTTTTCTATTTGCTGATTGCAATAAGTTAATTGTTCTTTTACGTCAAAGGACGCTTCTTTTGTGCTGCATGATGTGAAATAAAACAGAGTTACACAAAGGAAACACAGAGATACAGGGAGAGATTTCATATTTTATTTTTCTTCTATAATGTTATCTTTTGGAAAGTCGTTTTGCCCATTTTTATTTTCTTGTTTTTTGTTGTTATAATTATTGCCGGAGCATCACAAGAAAAATAATATTCACCGTTTTTGTATTGCAGAATTGCAGTTGTTTTTTCTGCTGCCATAATAGTAAATCCGTTTGCTGAAAGGCTTGTGCCATTCCCCAAAAATAGCGTAAAATCTTTACCTTGCGTACTGATTAGTGCATATGATGCTTGGGCAGAAAATTGATTATATACTACATTTTCGTCCTGAACGGATGAAAGAACATAGTCAGTTCTTCCCTGTTTGCTTTTTACAATTAGTCCGACAAAATCAGGAGAAGCGTTTTTTGCTTCAAATGATTCTATGGATAGGATGGATTTCCCTTCTTTTTCGGTGGTTGGTTCGAAAATACTGACGAAAGGATGATTCCATGCTTCCCCGTTTTGACGGACGGCAATGGTGAGGAACGGTTCTTTTTCTACCTCATAGGGAATCTCGTGATTGCCGCGATATGCTTCGGCAGACGGTGCTTTAATGGAAAATATTTCTCGTCCTTCATGTCCTTTCATCCACAGATTCATATAGATATGGTTATTATCCGGCATACTCATTTTCCATATAGCCTGATAATCATCGTTTGTTTTTGTCGATTGTTTGTCCCACATATAATCAAGAGCAAAAAGATGTCCACCTGCAAAAGCCATTTCCTCGCTGGGTTGCAGATTTAATATTTGTCCTTTTGTGTTTTGGATGAAAAGTTCTTGCCCCAGATTATGATAAAAATAATCGTGAAACTTATCGCCTTTGCGTTGTTTTCTTGAGCGAAAAATATCAATATAATAACCGCTTGTTTCACTCGTGCGCACAATACTCAAAAAACGGTTTTGATCGCTTTGGCTTTCAGGTTCTAAAAAATAGACATCCGAAAAAGTGATATCCGGATAATAACCGTCTTTTTGTTCCGGTTGCGGATAGCAACTCAACAAGTCGAAAGCATGATGGCTCAGCATTTCGGGATAAGACGAAATACCATCGACCATTACGGTGTTATGTGCTGGAAATTGCGAATAATATTCTTTGTAAGGCGGTTGGAAATAAGTTGAACCGAGGCCTGATTCTGCCCCCAGTACATATCTTTTTCCATATAATTCGATGGATATGCCATTGGCATGGCTATGATTCCCTAATGATGCAACCTGAGAAATCATTAATCCATTGTCTTTGTCATCGTATTTATTGCGTTGCACAAACCAACTGACGTTGGGCGCATAAAATGTTTGCGTGATAAAATCCGACAATTTACCTTTTTCGATTATATCATTTAATACAAGTGGTTTACTTGTGAAAAAGGAGGAGATTTGCGATGGTAATTTTTGTGCGGATTCTTCCCGTTGCCTATCATTAAACAGTTTATACATTTGGGTAAAAAGAATTTCGTCCTCTTTGTTTTCGTATTTCTGAGCCATACGAATCATGTCGCTAAATGCTTCCGTATTTATTCCGCTATAATGCGTATCGCCAAAAGCAGTAATCAGATTATTAGGGAACAGGTATTGCGGCAGCATTTTGACAGCGGTTTTCATTACCGGAGCATAAGGTAAGAGATTTTGGTTGAAAGTATTGTCATAATCGCGGATAAAATTGGTCAAGTCTCTCGTTACCCCTTGCGAATAACCGGGACATTCAGCCCATACTCCTGTATTTTTATCATAGCCATAATCCATGAATTTTGTCAACGACCATTGGCGAGGCGATGTTTTATTCAGAATATAATCAATATAATACTCGCGTCCTTTGCCCTCAGAATACTGTTTATTGTCTTCAAGCACCATCGCCACTTTGAGGATAAACTTTGCCTGATGCAAATTCCAATTATTTTGCGGAACACCATTTTTTATGGTAATATCTATCCATTTTTTAAATGTGGCTTCATATTTCTCCGTCTTATCCGGTTGGCTTTTCTGAATATAATTATACAGAAAATCATAAGTATAAGCCAATTCATTTAAGATACGTTCTTGAATTACTTCAAACGTTAATAGCCCGACCAAGGTTTGGGCGTGGCTGTTATTCAAATCAATGGGTTCGTTGCGGTAGTACATTCCCATCATATAGGTGTCGAAGAGGTCGTAGGCAAACTTGGCATATTTTTCGTCATCGGTAAGCCAATAAACGAAAGCCGCATCTTTTGCCAAACCCATAATCTGTTCGTTGATGCTTTCAATGCCCGAAGCGTTAGACTGTTCGCCCCATTCAAGCGGATTTCCTTCTTTCTTTGAATTATGAAAGAAAACACCTTTTGTATCGTCCATATAGGGAATAATGTCTTCTATTTTCGGACGGGAATATACAGTAGCTTGTCCGCGTGTACTTCCGAAGCGGACGGTTGGAAGAGGGGCTTCACCATCGGCATGAGAATAAATGCCGCCCTTAATATACACGTTAGTGGTTTTGCTTTTCCAATACATCATTAAGCGCGACAACATCCAATCAGGCTGATTTTTCGTTTTTTCAAGATATGGATTGATACGATTTGAAATGCCTTGCATTACCTCTTTTGCCCAGTCTTCATTTTCCAATTGTTTCTGCAAAGCAGCTTTATCCTGTGCTTTTGCCAATAGGCGAGGATGTCCTTGCGGGAGACTTTCCGGCAAAGGGATATTTTGTCCGTTGATAAAACTACAAACAAAAATACTTATGAATAACAGATGTATTTTCTTCATTTATATAAAATTGTATTCTTTTCACGCGAAAAGACATGTGTAATATTTATTTTACAGAAACTTCTTCAAAAACAGCGTTTGGCGCATTTGCTGCTCCAACGCCTGCATAAACACTTCCGGGAAAAGGCGTAAATAAATCGGCGATTTTCTCCCAGTTTTGACCGTCTTTAGACATATATCCCGTAATGAGATGGTTGCCGGCATTACGAACCAACTTCAGCCAAGGATATTGTGCGATTGTTTGAGTGATTACAGGATAAGTGAATGGACTAATCTTGTGATTGGTATATTCACGCCGGGAGTCCTTTGTGCGGTTTTGAAACAGGATATTGCCAAACTTGTCGCAACCCAGAAAGATATAGCGAGTATCGGTTGATAGCCGGTCACGCAACATCAATCCACTCATCTGGCAGTTGCCGGGAATTAATTTAGCGCTTATTTCAGTATCTCCATAAATCAATGTGTTGACGAAAAGGAAAGAATCTTCGATATTCCGGCTACTTATCATATAATCATCCCCTTCCCCCAAACCTTTTCCGTCATCGGTATTTATACTGATTTTAGCATCTTCTACTCTTGCCGTTCCTCTGTTGATGCCGATTTTATCATCCCGCCAGCGCGAGGACGTATTCAATTGAATGGTAGGATTATTTAATTCTACTTTGGCACGATAAGAATCCCAAGATTGCTCCTTATTATTTACAGCTACTACTTTGTAATAAAGTGATATTCCATTCTTTGCATTTTCATCTACAAAATGGTCGTTTTCAATATCTCTTGCAATAATCTCGTAGTTGCCGTTTTCTTCCAATGAGCGTTTGAGGATATAAGATTTAGCGCCGGAAGCCGGTTTCCAATTGATGGCCGCCCGATTGTTTCCTGCTAATGCGGTTACAAAATCGACGGGATAGGGTTTGGTATTCACATAGAAATCTTTATCTAATTTCAGGACGAAAGCCGAATAAGGCGGAATGATAATTTTCCCTTTCTTTATTGATAGCATTTTCCCGGAAACCATATCCAATATTTGGTTTTTTTTGTATGCTTCGGGAAGTTCCACTTCAAAAGTCTGTTCATTGCCGTATTCGGGTCGTGTTGTATTGAAAACAAATAAATACGCTCCGTATTGTGCTTCGAGGTAATCGGGATAAGCAGAATACGGATTATCGACTTCAAAATTTTCGCGGATAATTTTTCCTACTCCGGGTTGATAAGTAATAGGGCATATTTCGCCGGACAGAGCCAAAGGCACTGATCGAAAAATATAATTTATATCCGTCATGAAATCTACATCCGGGCTATTCATTCTCAAATAATAATCCTGGTATTGAAATTTCGCCCGTGTCGCAATTTGGACAATCTGATCGTAGTTTTTATACTGGGCGTGTATTTTCCCATTTCCCGCAAAAGCTCGGTTCAACATATTAAATACACCTGAAATCACAGTTGTTTCATCTTTCATGCAAACCATTATATTGTCTATATCTACCCACGCAAACTGTTTATAATCGGATGGACGTACTTTCATCTTATTTATTTCGTCCTGCGTATAATAATCAAAATCTGTCAACGGATGTACTTTCCCGGCTTCCATTTGTTTGAAACGGTTGTATTCTGCCCGTTTGGAGGTGATATATTCATACGTTTCAGGTAAGAAAAAATCATATTTACTGACATTAAGAATTCCTGCTCGGTAGTTTCTTTGGAAAAATTGTCGGTCAACTAATTGCTGTTGCGCAAATCCTACTGCTTCGGCGGCATAGTCCCAATATTTACCCCATTGCGGGGAAGAATAACGGTCGGGATGAACAGCCATGTATTGTTCTAATGAGGCATAGTGCATGGACTTTGCCGTACTGACCCTCGTTGCGTAAGCATACATCCCCGGATAGGCATCATTGCGTTCGTCCAATACCTGTTGCATGCGCATGATTCGTTTTCCTTTATCATCTAACGAAGTATAACGGGTAAAACTGCGGGCATGAAGATTGAGTAGCGCCAATTTCAATATATCATCATTAAGTGCTTCGTCGCCCGGATGATTGAGGGTGCGGTAGAACCATTCAGGCAGGTAGTTAGGCGTTTCTCCATAATTTCCCACATATCCGTTTTCCCGTGTCAGACCTGCCGAAGTGATTCCGGTATAATGTTTACCGTAAGGAAGCCGTCGCACGATATTTCCCGAAGCATCAAGTTTACTTTTTGCTTTTCCTTTTGCCACAATCTGAAGAAAATCATCGGTAAAAAAAGCCTGCCGATCGTGGTAGAACAAGGAATGATAAAGATCCAATTCCCTGCCATCGGCGCTTAAGAGCACTTCTTCGCCCAAAAACGGACTTATTCCCAAAGCAGTCCTCAATATTTGATGACTTCTGGTTTTGCCTTCATAAAATTCCGAACCAATGATGCGCAGTCCTTCATGCGCTTTCCATGCGCCTTCGTAGGTATAATATACCTGATTATAAATGTAGGATAATCGGGCGCGGGCGAAATCGAAGTTGGCTTTCAATGCCCGTTCCCAAGCCTCTTTCCGGTTTAATTCGTTTCCTTTCCAATCCACTCCTGCCAGTGAAAATTCGCACTCAACCGTGTTGGTAACAAACGATTCATTCAAAAAACGATTGAACGCTGATTTTCCCAAAATACTTTCATCCCAAATAAAGGCTTCTACAATGTATAGCACATCGCCCAAAGCGCTCAGAAAGCCGCCCCAGTCGCCCTGATGTCCACCATGTACAACCAAACGTGTATCTGCATAATAATCTTTTACATAATTGTCAATTACCTGAAATATGTGCGACAAAGCTTTTGCCTTTTCAACATTTGTTTGTGCCGGCGACCAAGGTTGCACTAAAACAGAAGCATAAAACCGGAGGTCGTCTTTGTATTTTTCGATGGATATTTTTTCATCCGGATTTTTATCCAATCGGATTGAAAAAGTATTAAAATCTTCTATTTGTTTTTGACGGTAAAGTCGCATCAATTTCTGTTTTTCCGATTCGGGAATGTCTTCGGCAAGAATAGCGGTTTTGTTACGGATATTGCTTTCGCCTTGTTTCTCGTTGGAAAAGTCAATGTATGGATTGATATGTGAATATGCCTGATAAAACTTTCGTTTCTCGCTTTCTCTTCCACCCAAAGATTGTATAGTAATTTTTACCGATTCTTTTCCTTTTGTCGTTGATAAAGGTAACATTATCGTGGAATAATAGAATCTATCCGGCAGTGGATTGCTGTATCCCCGGTTGATAGGAGCATAATCACCATGCCGTTGATAACCGATTTGCTTACCGTCAATCCAAACGACATTAACCTCGTTACTCCTGTCGGAACCCCAAAATTTTAAGGTAAAATAATTCTGAAACAATGGATTGACTTTTATATTAAACATCAAATTTCCATTATCCGTTTCCCTGCCGTCTAAAACGACAAGGTCTGTATGTTGTGCTTGCACACAAAAGCAGGAAGCTATCGCCAACAGAAAAACAGTAAATTTATATTTGTTCATATTGTATCATTTTACAAATTCTCGTAAATACTTTTTCCTTCCCTGATTTTCTTCCATCTCAGCAAAGCTTCAATATAATAATAATCAGCATAAATGATGGATGCGTCCACTTCCGAATTATTGGGCTTATGACCGACACTATGCAACAAAAAGGAGGTATTCTGATTGCCGCTATGGTATAAATCGGACGACAAGGCTAATAATATTTTTTCAGCCGCTTGACGGTATGCTTTTGTTTTGGCCTGATCATCCGTAAGCAGGGATAATTCGAGCAAAGCAGAGGCCGTTACGGTTACTGCTGATGCATCACGCGGCTCATTGGGAATACCGGGCGCATCAAAGTCCCAATAGGGAATCATATCAGCAGGCAGGCGTTTAAGAAAAATATCCGCTGTCTTTTGCGCTACGTCCAGAAACCGGAGGTCTTTCGTTTCGCGGTACGACATGGTAAATCCGTATATCGCCCAAGCCTGTCCGCGTGCCCACATTGTCTCGTCGGCATAACCCTGGTGTGTCACCCCTTTGATGCGTTCGCCCGTAGTGTCGTTATATACAACCACATGATAGGCAGAAAAATCAGGGCGGAAATGGTTGTTCATGGTCGTCTCGGCATGTTTGTATGCAATGTCGTACAGGCGTTGGTCGCCACCATGTTTACTTGCCCAGAACAATAGTTCCATATTCATCATATTGTCGATGATGGTGTTGTGTGACCAGTCCATTTTCGTAATCATGTTAGGCCATGACAGAAATGTTCCCACCTGAGGATTAAACAGACGAGCTACCGAATCAGCAGCCTGTATCAATGCTTTTTTATACGCAGGATTACCTGTGAGCCGGTATCCGTTGCCGATACTACAATAGGCCATAAAACCTACATCGTGGCTGCGTGCACGTCCTGTTACAGCAGGAATGATGGGACAAGTGAAACTATCGGCTGCGGCCAAGTATTTCGGATCTTTATTGTATTCATAGATATACCAAAGAATACCAGGCCAGAAACCACATGTCCATGAGCCGGGCTGAGTGAAGCGCCATTCCTGTTTGTCGCTATCCACGGCATTAGGAATATGAGTGTAGTCCAAAACCAAAGTTAAAGTTTTGTTTGTCTGTGAAACACAATAATCCAGATCAGTAACGGGATCATACACATTGTCCCGGCAAGCCGTTAACAACAAAAAAGCAATAAATAATGTGATAAGATATTTCATGTGTTTAATATATTTTTTAATTTTATTTATTTATTCAGGAACTGCTTTGCCCATATCAGATTTTGATTCATCTTTAGGGCTTGGGTGAACTCAGCACGGGCTTGAGAGGTGTTGCCTTCGTACCGGTAAACTAAACCGTTAAGATAATGTAGATTGGCTAAGCGTTCGGAACGGGTTCCGTCTTCACCGAATTTGGAGAACTCATCTATTACAGATGGACTTTCAAGTTGCGTTTTCACTCCTTCTTTCAATTTTTGAATCAGCTGATTGGCTTCATCGGTTTTACCCAATTCCTTGAGAGCTTGCGCTTGGAAATAGCTATTGTCAGACAATAGTCCAAAAGAAGATTGACGGTTGCTACGTGATACGGATGCAGTCTCGAAGCCGACTTTTGCTTTTTCGACATTCCCTATTTGTTTATAGGCTTGGCCCATGTAGTAGTAGCCTTTAATGCTGTGTCCTCCGCCTTCGGGGCGACCTACTTCTAAGTTTTCGGGATACAAATCGGCTGCCTCAAATTCCTTAATGGCGGCGGTATATTTCTTGCCGTCAAGCAACTTGATTCCCTTTAACAGGTGAGCATCCACGTAGACGCCATGTACTTGTCCACCGCCTTCCCATACGTGGAAATGACGGTCGGTCAATATCTTGATGCCTTTATCATAAGCGCCTGTTTCGTTATAGAGACCTAAGAGGCGGATAACGGCGTCATCATGTTTGAGTACTGTTTTGAGGTTCTTTTCCAGCAAAGCCAAGCGGTCTTTGGCAGGTTTGCCTGTTTGTTCATACAGCTGGTCTAACTCTAAGAATACGCGTGGGTCGGAAGGATCAGCTTTGATGGATTGTTCATAGGTAGCAATGGCTTTAGCCGTCTCTCCTGCGCGGCTATATCCGAAAGCTAAATTACGGTTGGCGCGGGCAAAGAGAGGCTCGGCTTTGACAGCGGTTTCCCATGCATCCACACCCTTATCCTTCTGTTCCAAATAGTAGTAAAGATTACCCAGATAGAAAGAAACTTTACTATCCGATGGATTGGTTTGCATGGCGGTATTCAGTATCTCTATCTCTTCGAGACGGAAGGGAAAGCAGTAACCCGAAGGTTGAGAGGCAGCCTTTTTGAAGAGTTGCGCAGCCGCATCGTTATTTCCAATTTTAAGGTTGTAATATCCATCATAATAGTAAACCAGCGGAAAAGTAGCATAAGGTTCGCCAACGCGGACAGCCTCATCAAGCAAGCCAATGGCTTCTTCATAAGCGCCGACATTTCCATAGTCAACTGCCAATTCCAACAGTTCCTGCAGACGTACTAAACCATCTCCACGGCTATCATCGGCTTTCCCAATAAAGGAAGCTCCCTGATCTGCAAGGATGCTTTGTTCGGACAAACTCCAATAGTCAAGCGGGTCAATGGAAAGTATTTGCTTCAATACCTCTTTCGCTTCGCTTATATTACCTGTTTTACGTAATAACCAAGCTTTGAAGGTGAGGGCTTTTGTATCGCGAACGCCTACATTGAGTGCTTCGTTTACATATTCCAATGCCGCCTTATAATCACCGGTGATAGAAGCTATCTGAGCCAGAGCCACATAAGCCGGATGTTGGAAAGTGGGATACCAGGTGGCATGCCAATACTGATCAGAAGCTTCCTTATACTTAGCCTGTGCCTGATAGACTACACCAAGGTAATAATGCGGCTCAGGGTCTTTAACGGTAGTATAATCTTTCGACAGGCGGTCAAGTGCACGCTGCAAGTGTTCCTCTGCCGGTTTCCATTCGCCTTTACGGGCATAACGGATACCTGCCACGGTATTCACGCGGGCATCGTTCGGGTCACGTTTCAGAGCCTCGTTGTAGAAGCTCATTGGGTCAATGCGGGCATTGTGGAACTGTTCCAAACGCAGACCGGCCAGATAAAGCTCTTCCACCGTCTTATATTCGGTTACCGGTTTGCTGGGCTTAACCACTTCGGGGAGGGGTTTTTCTTCCAGAACAACCGGTGTATAGGCTACCAATTCTTTTCCGTTTGCATCCAGAAGCACGGCGCGAAGGTCGGCATCTTTTGCAGAAATGGGGACATCAATTTCTTTGGTAAAAGGGGTAGCGGGGCCTATCGTGAGGATTTGCTCAAAAACCGTTGTACTGCCATTGGTAAGACGAATCTTGGCATTAGCAAACTTAGCGGAGGCATTGAATCCAAGGAATACTTTGCCGGAGGCAATCCGTTCGAGGTTAACAGCGGCGTCATCCGTAGCATTCTTTACGGATTTGATTTCACGGATGGGATACCAGCGTTGAGTAAATTCGCGAATCTCGCCCGGACCTATCCAGCTATAATCCGGCTGGTTATTGGAGTATGCACCCACCATCAGTTCCAGATAGTCGCCATCATTATCCGACAGCGTGGTATTCCACATTTGACCGGTTGGGTTGTTGCCCCAGAGAAAGAATTTTTTTCCGCCTACGATATGATGATTGGCTACGTGCACGGTTCCGGCTTCTTTGCCATGATCGTAACCGGCAAGGAAGTCATCATCGAAGTTCCAGGCAAAGATAGAACGACTACCGGCAGTGAAGTTCTTCCACCAGGCAAGAGGGTCTTCTTTTCCGCTTCCTCTATTTATTTCGCCATTTGGCCAGCGGGAGAAAGCCACCTTCGAATGGTCGGTGCCAAATTGAGTGGTCGGTGGAAATATCACTTCGTAGTCGTTATTGGTATGTACCGACACATTGGCCCAGTAGAGCATAGACTGTATAAAAGGCGAGCGGTTCATAATCTTCACACGAGCTTCTACCCATGAGCGACCGGGATAAACCGTTATACCGATAGACCATTTGATGCGGTGGCGAAGCTCTGTCTCGCCCACCCATATTGTCTTGCTGCCATCGGCATTTTCTTCCATTTTCCAGTCAATCGGCATATTGCTTGAGGGGCGGTGGTGATGAGGGAAATTCCATTCCACACCACCTGAGAGCCAGGCTCCCAGCATACCAATCAATGCCGGTTTGATACCGGTCTGACGGTAGAATATCTCATACCCGTTTGTCTTGTCGGTAGCAGAGAGGATACGTCCGCCTATTTCGGGTAATACACATACATTCACGTATTCGTTTTCCACATAGAGGGCGTTATACGTTTTATCAATCTTGTTATCCGTCAGAATATCATACAGTGGATAGGGATAGATATGACCCTGTGCACCCTGATACGCTCTTCCGGTAAAGAAGATAGAATTCGCGTCCGGCACCCCTACCTCGTAGGTGGGGAGTGTTAGAGGCTTTTGCTCAATTTTCACCCCTTGGGAAAATACCAAATCGCTAATACACAATAAATAAAACAGAAAAAATATTCTTCTCATAACAATTATTTTTAATATACTCTTATATAATCTCTTATACTTCATCAGACCAAACTAACTCCACTCCTAAATCCCCGAAGGGGACTTTGTCTGTTGCTCTCCCTTTAGGGGACTGAAGAGTGCATCAAAGGTATTCAAATCCCATTGGTCAAACCATTTCAAAACGGGTAATCCGTTTTCAAACATGATGGGTAGCCAGATGTACCTGCCATCAATTGCATTATCAGGAATCCATCTATCTGCCATAAAAATGAATGTGTCTTTTTTGCCCGGAGCAGGTAGGATAAAGGTGCTTTGCGAATGGAAAGTCGTTTCTGCATCTTGTCCTATGGCGGGATTATCAGGGTGACGTGTCCAAGGTCCTACTATTTTATCTGCCGTTAATACGCGAGCAGGATTTGACCGCCACCCTGTGCAACCGGAAGTTATCATAAAATATTTTCCATTTCTTTTGAACAATGCAGGCGCTTCGTTCCATCCTGCCGGATCTATCCGGTAATATTTGCCGGTATAGTCTAGATAATCATCGGTTAATTCCGCAATTTGCAAAGTCTTATTTTCTTCGGAAGCGTATATGTGATATGCCTTTTGGTCATCGTCCACATATAAGGTCATATCGCGCGACATTTGTCCGGTTTGGAAATCACGACGAACATACAAGCCTTCGATAATAGCATCGTCCTTTTCGGACGAGGTGAAATCTTTTACATCATTGGATGTTACCGTAGATGTCCGTTGCGCTTCGGTCAGGTTTACCGGCCAAATTCCGGCATTTGGACGGAGTGATTTCAGAAATTGGTAGGGACCGGTTATTTTATCGCTTACCGCAATTCCTGTACGAGCAGCACTATAGCCTTTCCCTTTGAGTTCCAAATGAAAATACATCACAAACTTTTTGGTTTTTGCATTATAAATCACTTTCGGTCTCTCGAGTACACATCCACTCTCAATGTCACTTCCGCTTCCTTCGGGAGCAACAGAAAGAGGAATACCTTCATCTTTCCAATTATACAAATCTTTTGAAGAATAACAATGCGTACCGACTACGGCAACATTGCCGCCTTTGCCTGCTGTTTTATGCTCGCCAAACCAGTAATAGGTGTCATTGTAGAGAAGAATTCCTCCTCCGTGGGCATTGATATGGACACCTTGCTCGTCAGGCCAAATTGCTCCTGGCTGAAAAGAAACCGGTGCAGATTGTCCGGACGAAAGGGCAAATAAGAGGGTTCCATATCCGGAATGATCTGCTGTCCATGGAATTCCCTCGGGACGTGTTTTTTTGATTACTTGTTCCGTATAAGGCATTGCCATTTTTTTGCGCTCCACGTAGTGGTTGTATGCTATTTCATATACTCCACGGAACTTACCTCTATCGTGATCAGCAAGTTTCAGGTGATGATATTTGCCCGTTTTGTCAGTATATTCTTGAAAAGGAACGTCATATCCCAAATTGTATTTTGCGGTGTATTCGTATCCTTTTAACAGACGATAATTAAATTCTTTATAAAGATCCAAGCCCTGTTTGTATGCAACCTCGCAAACTTCCGCCAAACAACCGATTCCAAGTTGTGTGTGTGACTGATCACGGCCACTTTCCTGACATTGTCCGTTTTCATTTATAAGATAATGTGTTAACCTTCCATTTCCTTCACCCTGCGAAAAATAATTCACCGCATGGTTGAAAATTTCTTTATCATCGAGAAACACCCCAATACCAATGATTGCCTTCATGCATGCCAAGTCCCAATTGCCATTAGCAAAAGTTGCATAATCCATTAGAACAGGATAATATACATCTCGAAGCCATTTTCTGCATTGCTCAATATCTTTTTCTTTCCATCCGGAAGAAGTATGAGCCAATATCTCAGCAGCGTTCACAAATATAAAAGCATTTAGTCCCATGAGTTGTTTGTCCCTTCCGGTTATTTCTTTACAATTATAAGCGTAGCCGTTCAAAATTTCAATGGCTTTATCGGCATGTAATTTATTCCCAGTGATTGTCCATTGCAGCGCATTATAATAGGCTGCCATGCAATCGTCATCCACTTCTTTTTTTGGTAATGCTGTCGGATGGGTGCCTCGACCTATAATCTTGAAAGGTCCTTGCATTTTGTACTTGTATGATGCTCTGCTATCTTGCAGAAACAGATCATATCCTGATTTCCATGGTTCCTCTTGTTTGGAAGTCTTTTCCTTAATTCGCTCCAAATCTTCTCGGGCATGAAGGATGCCCGGATGGACAAATTGCGCATTAACTACAAAGAGAGGACACAGACAGAAAATGACACTAAATAAAATGTTTGTTTTTATAAATTTCATGGTTCTACTTATTTGAATTCTCCGAAATATAACTTGTTTCTGTTGACTTGGCCGTTCCATTCATTGAACCAGTTGTTAATGATGGTGTTTCCATAAGGAGGCTGTAAATTTATTCATTTCAAAACAGGCAATCCTTCATCAAATTGAATATTCTCCACATGTTCGCCTACAAAAAACCGGGCAATATCCGCGGCTTTATACCAACCCGGTTTCCCCGGCATATTGTCTGAGATTATTTGTCCGTTGATACTCAGATTTTCAAAACGAATATCTTTTATTTTTCGTTCCTCATTGTATCCTGTGATGATGGAAATTTCGGCATTATTTCCTGAGTATGAGATGTCTTTAAACAAGATATCTTCAATTCCTCTTCCGGGCGCCTTGCAGTATTTTATGTTATAAAAAATACGCAGATTGAGCAATTGTCCTTCTCTGAAATCTTCAATCCGGATGTTTTCAAAACGTACTTTACGTATCAGATTGTTGTCGCCGGCATTGATAGCCAAACATCCTTGGTAATCAATCTGTTTCTCTTTCTGATCCAAGATGTCAATGTTGATATAATTTAGATTTTCCAATATCTCCGGATTTTCAACATCCCCGTGTATGCCAATAAAAATAGGATGAGCCACATCTGCCCAAAGGGTGGAATTTTGCATGGTAATGTTTTTACATCCGCCTTTGAAGCCTTTTCGTGTCCCGTAAACCGTAGTGCAATCATCGGAATTGCGACAAAAAACGCCGTCAA
>SNRY01000435.1_pt1 | contig 14179 bp, 10 predicted proteins | sample 4693421 | NCBI WGS metagenome assembly SNRY01 (sample SAMN11003215, study PRJNA524138) | termite gut metagenome | isolation source: Bacteroidetes bacterial symbionts from single cell of protist host amplifed... | host: Streblomastix strix ... | reverse complement strand
AATGTGTAAAAATAGTGTATTGTAGTCTTTTTCTTGCGGAAAGATAGAGGTTAGAATGAAGTTTTAAATATAAGTAATAGTCATAATCATTTAGAGTATAAAATAAAAAAGAAAGGATTTTGTTATGGTAATAGATAAAGGCATAGGAAAATTTTAATTGATTTGTTTCGTTTAACGGACGTTTAATAATGCTAATTTTTGTTTAAAACGCCGATTATCAGCTGGTTTCAGTAAAAATAAATAAAGATACGGATAAGAATCGGAAGAGTGGGAAAACGTTAGGAAGAATTAGAAAACATTAGAGTTTATAGGCAGTTCAAGAGAGAGAAAAATACTTCACGGAGGAATCCGGAAACCTCCCCAAGACATCTCAAGAACCACTCGAAAACATCCCGAAAACGGACAAATTACAATCATTTAACTACCGTTGGAGTTTTTTATCTTTTCGGGTGAGTGAATGGGAAGCATTAAATAATGTTAAGGGAGAGGTTTGCCTAAACTCCTGTTTAACTTTAATTGGAAATTATTGTGTTTTTATAAAATGTTGTTTTTAAATTAATTTAATTATGGAAAAAAAGTTCATGAAGTATTTACTCTTCGGGGTATTTACATTTGTATTGGGTATCGCTTTCGTAGGATGCGGTGAGGACTATGATGACGATATTAGTTCTTTGAAAAATGAAGACGTAGCCTTGAAGAGTGCGCTCGAAAAGGCTGTTTCGGACTTGCAGGGTCAAATAACTGCCCTCGCGAATGCTCCCGGAGGCGGTAGTTATAATGATATTATCGCTACGATTAATGACCAGATTCAAAAATTGCAAGATGCGGTTAAGAAATTGGAAGATGCGGATGGTACCGGTGGAGGAGGCAATCTTGATTATGATGCCATAGCCGATGAATTGGTAAAGCATGAGGATTTTGTGGCAGCTATTATTGCTGAAATCAGTAAAAGTAATCCGGATTTGGTAACACTGGAAGCCAAGATTAATGCACTGATTACGGGTGTTACGTATGTTGGTGACGAGCTTGACCTGTCGTTCAACACTGTACCCTCTTTGGTGGACTATACTTTTGGTGAAGGGAAAACCGGCGCCATCAACTTTGCTGTCAGCAAGATTGGCGAAGGAGTGGCTACAAGCAAGGTACGCGTGCGCATTAGCCCGGCAAGTGCTACGCTGACCCCGGGAAATATCTTCCTTATTGATAATCCCGGTAGCAAGACGATAAACGATTACGTGGCAGTAAAGAGTGTAAGTGCGGTTAAAGGGCAGCTTACCAAGGCGGATGCCAAGGGAGGCATCTACGACATCACCTTTACCCTGGGGGGTAACTACAACGAAAATACGCTGAACGGACTTACTAAATCCAGCAACAATGCCCCCGTCGCCTTTGCCGTTGCCGTGGGCAATGCCGATCGCTACGTGGCTACAGACTTCAAGACCAAAGTTGGCACCACGAAAGATGTAACCCCTACGTACAACAACCTGGACTATAATGTAGGCAGTGTTGGAGTTAAAGACCTTCGCAACCGCTACGTTGTGGGCAATGATACCAAGGTGAAGGAACTGGTATGGGCTACCAACACGCCTAAAAACAATGTAGACCCCACCAGCACCACAGCTACCAAAGCGGCTACATCTACTGACGAAAGAAACGGCGCAAAATATACCATCGTGGCCGCCAATATCGGCAGCGGGGTGAAAGTGACGCTATCTACGAAAGACGTATTGGCTTATTATATTGACTTTGATATCAACGGTGCGACCGATGACGAAAAGACCCTCTGGCAGGGTGCAAATATCACGGGCATAGGCGAAGTGTACAGCGCTGGATCTGAAGCCACTATTACGGCTGAAGACCCTGCTTTGGACGGCAAAACCGTGGGTTACCGCGTATATGCTGTGAACAATGACGGTACCTATGTGGATCCGGACGGAAGGGCATTCTATGTTTCTTACTCCGGCAAAGCGCTGGAAGGAACACCACTTGACTTTGTATATACGGTGAGCACGAACACTAAAGCGGAACTTGGTGCTCCTGGTACTGGTATTATTAGTGTAGCGGGTAAAGTTACTTCCTCCAAGGTTGCCTTTGCGCTTCCCGAAGGGTTGGCTGCATCCAGAATATCTACTTATAACCTTAGTCTTAAGATAAACAACGTTGATATAATAAATCAGACTCTGGACTTCCTGCGCTATTCAGCTGATAATACAGATTTGACCAAGGATATTGCTTATGCTTGGGCAGACACCAAGTACCTTGTTATTAATAACATTGACCTTACCAAACTGAACGATGATGGCGCCCACACCGGCACGCTGACCCTGCGGGATGCAACCGATCATGTCTTGGTTACCTACAAAGTAAGCTTGAAGAAGGTGTTGCCTACAACGTTCCCTGTGGATAAATTGAAGCTGAGCCAAGCTGTAGTGAATGGTGACGGCACGCTGAAAGTACCGATAGATAATTTTAGTTCAGGATATAATATCTTGACTAATGGCTTGACGATTTCCGACGAGGATCCTGTAAAAGGCGACCTGGCTGCCTTCATAGAATACGCGGACTTCAATGGTAACACGCATTCCAAGACGCTCACATATGACCCTGTATCACTATCGACTCCAGATGATGCTAGTGTGAATCTGTGGACAGTTTCTCCTGACGAATGGAGAGGCCAAGATATTAGCGTAACGATAGGGTATAACTTCGGTAAGGTGTCTAAGGGCGGTGCAGACTATATTGTGCCATCTACTACGACCTTTAACCTGCGGTTCTACAATGCAGCCGTGGATGCTGTTAGCACCAGTTGGAGCGCCACCAGATCTTGGGATGGACAGTTGGTATACAGCAAGACCACCCATAAGATAAAGAGGGCGAATGGCTTACTTCTTGACCTCAAAATAGGAGATATCACAGCAAAGAATGCTGCTAGTGGCGGTGCTTTGATAGTAGAGAAGACTAATGCCTATGGTATTGCTCTTACGACAGCCACGTTGCGGTTATTCGATAAGGATGGTAATTACGCGGACGTTTCTACTGAGGCTCTCCTCAATAATGCCACAGAGATTACTTTCGAAGATGTAACTTTAGATAAAATAAAGAATCCATCAGGTGGAACTACCAGCATACCTGCACTGGCTGACTTTACCCCGACCAAAGCTATCTTCTACTTGAAACTTGGCACTGATTTGACTAAAGTAGAAGTTATCGGGTTCAACCTAAAAGAAAGCATTACTGAGGCGGCTAAGACTGGTATTATTACAGAAGCGGATATAACAAAGGTTAGTAGTATATCGAAGTTGGCTACTGCAGTGAATGGCTTAGATAATTCATTAAAAAACGCCTTTATAGATGGTGTTTCTGGTAGTATTGATACGTTTGCTGATTTAGTGAAAGTGGTATCAAACGTTGCTAAGACTTTGAGTACTAATCCAGGATTAGGGGCTCCTAATAGTGGAAATGGATTTGGTACTTCTTCCATAACAAGCAATTCCGCTACCATATCGGCATTTAATCCGGCAGGTGCTATAACTGGCACTACAGTAGCTACTCTCCTTAACTTGATTCAGATACCCACAAGCACCAGCAGTGAGTCTTTGGTAGATATCCTAACGGGTAAATCAGAAATATACACCTTTACGGCGGATATTTCTGATGGGGCAGCAGTTACCACTAGTCCTATTGGAAAAGCAGAGCTTGACACGGATGGGAATATAGTATTCACGTTTGTAGATAAGACTGTTTCGAGCGGTACTACTGGTGTTACTCTTTCCGCGGCTATCAAATTGACGGATAAGAAGGGGAATCCTGTAATAATTGATGAAGCCATAAACATAGAAGCCTTTAAGCTTTATATTGATTTTAAATAACGTGTTCCTCCTTGCTTGTATCATAAGATACAGCATGTAATAGATAAAGGCACCCCCTGTGGGGTGCCTTTTTTGTGTTGCTGTAGACCGCAGTTAATTCCTTCGGATTCTCTTTTGCCTTTATCTCTTTCTCCAGCCTCACCCCAGCCCTCCTCCCAAGGAGAGGGAGCTATGATAGCTTCAGGAAAACTGCTTTCCACTTCTCACTTTCACTTTTCCACTTTCCACCCTCAACTCCGATCTGCTCATTCCCCAAATTCGTACACGGTTGCTCCGGTATCTGCCCTGAGAATTATGATAACATACGAGAGCAATATTCGACTTCTGCGGAACCGAACAAAGCATTATACCCAGACATTGCTAACATATAACTTCTTTGGAGTTCTCATAAAACTATTTTGCAAAGGAGGAATATGGGGGAATATGGCGGTTTATAGGGATTTATTTTGTAAATTTATGCTGTAAAACATAAAAACAAAGGCGATGAAAGGCACAGATAGTACGGAGGAGTTTCGCATCCGCAGTTATGGCAAAGGTGAACTGGCATTGATGTATTTTCCCGGCAAAACGCCCAAAGTGGCAGGTAAATCATTTAAAAAGTTTGTGGATGAACATCCCGGATTAAGGGATAGTTTGGCAAAAACGGGGTTAAAGCCTTTGAGCCGAACTTATACTCCGGCGCAGGTGAGGCTTATCGTAGAGGCATTGGGCGAGCCGTAATGGTTGGAGGCGCTCCCGCGGAGGGGGCGCTTTTTTTTGCCTAGGTCTTACGGAGTGTGCGCCCAGGTCTTACGAAGCGTGCGCCTAGGTCTTACGGAATGCGCGCCTAGGTCTAACGGATATGTGAATCCTTTGGATTCTTTTTTAATCTTACGAATAGCGGTTTTGTCGGGCTGAAAGCCCAATTTATATCAGCCCCGACTACTCAGTCGGGGAAAAGAGTACACCATTCTCCGGCGGGCTGAAAGCCCAGCTTAAAGGGTTCTTTTAAGTTAAGTTGCCTTTTCAAGGCGCAGTTTGCACGCACTTTCTTACCCCCAGCCGTTGCTCCGCTTGGCTGGGGCTGAATTATAATAGGCTTTCAGCCTGCTAAGATTTGACAAAAAAATAGTTTTATACGAACTCCAAAGGAGTTATATATTTATAGAAAATGTCCCGATATAATGCTTTATTCGACTCCGATGGAGTCGTACATTACTTTCGCACGCTATTTCTATAGATATGTGAATCCTTCGGATTCTTTTTTAATCTTACGAATACCGGTTTTGCCGGGCTGAATTATGGTAGGCTTTCAGCCTGTTGTTAGTAGCGAAATCCGCATGGGCGTGAGGGATAGGAGCGAAAATGCTTTTTGTGAGGGTAGGAACAAAAAGGATTGTAGCGTATAGCCCGACCCATGGGGGCACGCCCAAATTTAGTTGAAAGTGGAGAGTTGAAAATTGAAAATTGAAAGTGGGGGGGTGGGTTTCTATATAATAAGGTATATATATAATAAGGTGTAAATTTATAAACGCACTACGGGGCTGAATAACTATTTGCCGGATAGGGGCATATACCGATTGGAAGAAATGATGTATCTTTGCGAGGCGATATAAATCGTTGAATAAACACCGTATCAATATGAAAAGTAAACTTTCTTATCTCCTATTGCTATTCTTTGTCATTACGCCTTCCACTCTTTCTGCTCAAACGTTTGCTCATGGCAGATCATCCTCTTATGTTTGGTCTAAGGACGAAACGGTTTTGCGGAAATTAGACCAATGGCAGGATTTAAAATTCGGTATGATTATACATTATGGTCTGTATTCTGAACTGGGCATTGTGGAGTCGTGGTCTATTTGCTCGGAAGAGGAGGATTGGATTCCCAGAGATTCGACCATTGGCTACGACGATTACAAAAGGAGGTATTGGGAAACCATTACCCGTTTCAAGCCCGAAGGATTGGACCCCGAATCGTGGGCGCAGTATGGCAAAGCTGCCGGCATGAAATACGTGGTGTTTACCACCAAACATCATGACGGATTTAACCTGTTCGACACTAAATATTCCGATTTCTCAATCACCAAGGGGGCTTTCAAGGATCATCCCCGCAAGAATGTTGCTAAAGAGGTGTTCCATGCTTTTCGCAATGAAGGATACATGATAGGAGCCTATTACTCCAAACCGGATTGGCACTCCCCTTATTATTGGTGGGACAGGTATGCAACTCCCAACCGCCACCAGAATTACAGCATCATACAAAACCCTTGGCGGTGGAATCAATTCAAGACTTTCGTTTACAACCAACTAGAAGAGTTAATGAACGGCGACTATGGCAACATGGACATTTTGTGGTTGGACGGCGGATGGGTGCGACCTTCTCGTCCTGAAGAGGCAGAACGTTTGGGAAGGAATTACAAGGGTTCGCCCGACATTGACATGCCCCGAATCGCTGCCATGGCGCGAAGCTATCAACCGGGGTTGTTGGTTGTTGACCGCACAGTTGCGGGAGAGTTTGAGAATTATCAAACGCCGGAGCGCGGCATCCCCGACACTCAGTTGGATAATCCGTGGGAAAGCTGCATTCCTCTTGGTGGGGATTGGGGCTTCACTCCTGCCGACTCATACAAATCAGCGGCAACTGTTATTCATAATTTAGTAGAAATTACGGCAAAGGGCGGTAGTCTTTTGTTGGGTATCGGTCCCAAAGCCGACGGAACGCTGCCCGAAGAAGTGGTTGTTCGCCTGAAAAGCATCGGCGAATGGACTTCTAAAAACGGCAAAGCCATTTATGGCACACGCCCCACTCCTGTTTACAACGACGGGAACATCTGGTTTACGCAGAGCAAAGATGGAAAGAGATTGTATGCCGTTGCCTGCCTGAAAGAAGGAGAGCCCATGCCTGAAACGATTGTTTGGAAAGGCAACGAACCTCAAAAAGGTTCGCGAATGGCATATCTGCCTACCGGCAAAAGCGCCAAATGGGAGAAAACCCCGGAAGGCATCAGGGTAACTGTGCCCAAAGGCTTACCGGCACAAGCCGCATTGAGCTTTGAGTTTACTCCCCGGCGCAATTAAAAAGAGAAGAAACCCCTAACATCCTACTAAGAACAAGCCTAAAAGGAATCGCTTCCTTTCAGGCTGCCGGGGGGTTAATAGTCCTTTTTTACTTCAAAATAAGCCTGTGGATGCAAACATGCCGGGCAGGAGTCCGGTGCATCCTTCCCTATATGGATATATCCGCAATTGCGGCATTGCCATTGCACTTTCTCATCCCCGCTCTTTGTAAATACGGAGTTGGTTTCGATGTTCTTCATAAAAGCACGATACCTTTCTTCATGTCCTCTTTCGGCAATAAGAACATTACGATACAGGGTTGCAATGTCAGGAAATCCTTCTTGCTGGGCTATATCGGCATAATGGGGATAATCCACAGCCCATTCCTCGTGTTCGCCGGCAGCGGCGCTTTTCAGGTTTTCAAGAGTATTGCTAATAATTCCGGAGGGGAAACTGCCCGTAATCTCTGTCATTCCTCCTTCCAGAAACTTAAACATACGTTTGGCATGTTCCTTTTCCTGTCCGGCTGTTTCGGTAAAAATAGCTGCTATCTGTTCGTAGCCTTCTTTTTTAGCGGCGCTTGCGAAATAAGTGTAACGCATTAAAGCTTGCGATTCCCCTGCAAATGAACGCATTAGATTCTTTTCCGTTTGAGTGCCTTTAATACTTTTCTTAGCCATAATCATCTATTTTTAGAATTAATACCCAGCAAATATATATAAACAACAATCTAAATACCTTTTTGGTTTAATAAAAAGCGTATATTTGCACGCAATAAATTTCTAACAATATAATCTTATGTCATTTATTGCCGATAAAATCGTTACGGATGGATTAACATTCGACGATGTATTGTTAATCCCCGCCTATTCCGAAGTGCTACCCCGCGCCGTTGACCTCACTACCAAGTTCTCAAGAAACATTAAACTGAAAACGCCTTTTGTAACTGCTGCCATGGATACGGTTACCGAAGCTAAAATGGCAATCGCCATTGCCCGTGAAGGAGGGATCGGCGTTATTCACAAGAACATGACCATCAAAGAGCAGGCAAAGCAAGTAGCAACAGTGAAGCGTGCCGAAAACGGTATGATTTATGACCCCATTACTATCAGAGAAGGTTCTACCGTGCGTGATGCCCTCGCGCTGATGGCGGAATATAAAATCGGCGGCATCCCTGTGGTAAATGAAGACAGGGTATTGGTGGGCATCGTTACGAATCGCGACCTCCGTTTTGAGATGAACATGGATAAACGGATTGACGAGGTAATGACGAAGGATAAGCTCATAACTACCAATCAATCTACCGATTTGGAATCCGCCGCCCAAATTCTGCAAAAATATAAGATAGAGAAACTGCCCGTTATTGATAAGGACGGGAAACTTATCGGGTTGGTTACTTACAAAGATATTACAAAAGCTAAAGACAAACCGATGGCGTGTAAAGACTCCAAAGGACGTTTGCGTGTGGCTGCCGGCGTGGGTGTTACAGCTGATACGTTCGACCGTATGGAGGCGTTAGTGGCTGCCGGGGTAGATGCTCTTGTTATTGATACTGCACATGGGCATCATGTAGGGGTAATCAATGTATTGCGTGAAGCTAAAAAACGTTTCCCCAAGATAGATGTTGTAGTAGGCAATATTGCTACCGCCGAAGCAGCCGGTATGCTGGCTGATGCAGGAGCAGACGGCGTAAAGGTAGGCATCGGACCGGGGTCTATATGCACCACCCGCGTGGTAGCCGGTGTAGGGGTTCCTCAACTGTCTGCCGTTTACGATGTGGCGAGAGTTTTGAAAGGGACAGGCATCCCCTTGATTGCCGATGGCGGATTGCGTTATTCGGGAGACATCGTGAAAGCGCTTGCCGCAGGCGGATATTCGGTTATGATTGGCTCATTGGTAGCCGGAACGGAAGAGAGTCCGGGCGAAACCATCATATTCAACGGGCGTAAATTCAAGTCCTATCGCGGAATGGGTTCACTTGAAGCCATGGAGAAAGGTTCCAAAGACCGCTACTTTCAGAATGGGGAGATTGACGTTAAGAAACTTGTACCCGAAGGCATTGCCGCGCGTGTTCCCTATAAAGGAACGCTGTACGAAGTGATTTATCAGTTGTCCGGAGGATTGCGTGCAGGTATGGGGTATTGCGGAGCTGCCAATATAGAGAAACTACATGATGCTAAATTCGTGCGCATCACCAATGCCGGAATTGCGGAAAGCCACCCGCACGATGTAACAATTACAAGCGAATCGCCTAATTACAGCAGGCTGGAATGAGATTAAAAGCCGGTAATGATCTAACGTTAGAGGCGCAAAGCCCCTAATTTCCGGTTAGCTCTCTGTACCTCTGTGTTAGGCTTTACTATTTCAATCGGGAATTATAATAACGACTATCTCCCGTTACTTCTTCTCCTATAAAATCGGGCTTTATAAACGCTTCATCTTTCGACTTCAATTCTACTTCGGCGATAATAAGCCCTTGATGGGTGCCATAAAACTCATCTATCTCAAAAACATGCTTTCCGCTTTGCACCAAGTAGCGCGTTTTATCTATGATACCCGGCTCGCAAAGCTCCATTAGCTCCCGTGCTTCGGACAATGGAATTTCTTTTTCCCATTCATAACGTTCCGTCCCCGAATTATCAGACGCCCCTTTTATAGTAAGATAGCCTTTATCATCGCGGATACGCACTCTAACAGTACGCCCACTTGCCCGACAAATATATCCTTGCGTTATTCGGTATTGGGCAAACGCTTGCGACTTAAATTCACCGGTAACGAGAAACTTGCGTTCTATTTCTATCATTTATAAACACTCCTCCTATTTTGTAATCAAATATACAAATAAAATTGAAGTCGGCTCTAAAAAGAATCTAAGTTACCGTTATCATCGAGGAGAGTGGATGATATTTTGTGTCTTGTCAACGACAGCACGGCTGTGTCCACGGCGGCTATCAAGGTGAATTTCGCCACGACTCCCACGGGTTCTTATACTGACGGGGATTTGTCGAATTTGGGGAATGAGCAGGTTGGAGTGGAAAGTGGAGAGTTGAAAATGGAAAGCGGAAAGCGGTTTTCCTGAAGCTATCTTAGCTCCCTCTCCTTGGGAGGAGGGCTGGGGTGAGGCTGCGGGGACTCTGAGACCTGAAACCTAAAACAAAAAGAGGCTGTCCAAAAAGTGGGCAGCCTCTTTTTGATTTGTAACTTTCGCTACAACAGTGTATCTTAGCATTGGAAACAAGACACAACAGCCATGAAGAAGATCACCTTTAAATCGCACAATCAGAGAGAGATTTTATTATTTCCCCCTTCGTTAGAGGAGAAAATACCCCAGAATAGTCCGAGTCGTCTGGTCAATCAGGTGGTAGAGGACTTGGACATCAGCTCTCTTCTGAAGACCTACAAAGGCGGCGGAACGAGCAGTTATCATCCTCGTATGATGCTCAAGGTTTTGTTTTTAAGTTATTTAAATAACATTTATTCCTGTCGTAAGATAGCCAAACAAGTCCAAGAGAATATCCATTACATTTGGTTGGCAGGGGGCCAAGAACCGGACTTCCGTACCATCAACGACTTCCGTAGCAAACGGTTGAAATCTCATATCAACATCTTATTCACGCAAGTGGTTGTCATGCTGTGTGAAATGGGTTATATCAGCCTTGAGAAACAATACATTGACGGGACAAAAATAGAATCGGTAGCCAATCGCTACACCTTTGTTTGGCGCAAGACAGTAGAAAAAAACAAAGCGAAGCTGGAGATAAAAATCAGGGATATACTTTCACAAATAGAAGAAGGTATCACCTTGGACAATACCGCACCGGAGAGCACGCCTACTCCCATTGATACAGAAGCATTAAAACAACGCATAGCTTCCATTAATAAAGAAAACCGCACGAAACAAGAGCTTAAAAAGATTAAGACTCTGGAAGAAAAGCATTTGCCAAAATTGCAGGAATATGAAAACCATTTGCAGAGGATGGGAGATGATAGAAACTCATATTCCAAGACAGACAAAGAGGCAACTTTCATGCGGATGAAAGAAGACCACATGAAAAACGGACAATTGAAACCAGCTTACAATCTTCAAATAGGAACAGAAAATCAATTTATTACCAACTATGCTTTTTATCAGGACAGGGATGACACGATGACGTTTACTTCTTTTGTTGAATTGCATCATAAGCAGTATGGAAGTTATCCCAGGGAAGTATGTGCCGATGCGGGCTACGGCAGTGAAGAGAATTATCAATACATGGAAAACAATCACATAGAGGCTTATGTAAAATACAATTATTTCCACAAGGAACAAAAAAGAGCCTTTAAGAACAATCCGTTTTTACAGGAGAACCTACACTACAATTCTCAACAGGATTATTTTGTCTGTCCGATGGGTCAGCACATGCGATTAATAGGAAAGAGAAAGAATAAAACAAAAACAGGCTATCAAACCACCATCCATCTCTATGAGGCGCAAAACTGTCAGGGATGTCCCCTGAGAGGTCAATGTCATAAAGCGCAAGGTAGCCGGATTCTGTCGGTCAATCACAGTCTGCGGGCTTACAAAGAAAAAGCCAAAGAGAGACTGACAAGTGAAAAGGGCTTGGAACACCGGCGTAAACGTCCCATAGAACCGGAAGCCGTTTTCGGTCAAATCAAATTCAATAGACACTACAATCGCTTCCGGCACAGGGGTATCGAGAAGATAAACAGGGACTTTGGCATACTTGCTATCGCCTTCAATATGGCTAAATTGTTCAATAAGAGGGCTAAATCCGGATGTTTTGACCCATTAACCCGCAAGGAGGCTTTGTTTATCTTTTCTTGTTTACTTTTGAGCCTGCTATATCGAATCTATGGGCAAGAGAAGATTAATAAAAACAAACCTTCGCTAATTTACAACGTAGCAGCTTAACAAATAAAAACAAGAGGCTGCCCACTTTTTGGACAGCCTCGTCTAACAGGACATCATGAATCCTCAAGAAGAAACTCTGTATATAAAACGAATATTAGCGGGAGAAACGGAGCTTTTTGCCCATTTCCTCGACCGCTATAGCCGTTCCATATATTCACTTGTAGTGCAAATAGTTTCTTCTCCATTGGATGCAGAAGAGTTGGTGCAAGATGTTTTTATGAAAGCCTTCCGTAATTTAAGCGGATACAGATCGGAATGTAGCTTTTCCACATGGCTCTACCGCATTGCTTATAACGCGGCAATATCTGCTGTTAGAAGGAGAAAGCAAGAATTTCTTTATATAGGAGAGAATACCATTAATAACGTTTCCGATGACAAAGCCAACGAACTGCTTTATCCTACGGACAATGAAGAGCGGTTAGAAAAACTTGTTCAGGCTGTTGGCTTATTGGAAACAGAAGAAAAAGCGATTATCACATTTTTCTACTACGAAGAAAAGCCGGTAGCAGAGATTGCGGACATATTGAAACTCTCTCCGGCAAATGTGAAAGTAAAATTGCATCGTATTCGTAAAAAGCTATATATTTTGATAAACAACAGATAATTATGGATACAGAACAGAATATAAACCAGACATTCAAACAGGTGTTGAAGAAAAGAATGAGGGGTGAATTACCCTCAAACTTTACATATCGCATGATGCAACAAATCCAGCTTGAAGCGAAGAAACAACGCCGTCGTAAAAAAGTAATCAGCTTATGCTCGTTGTTTATAGCTTGCTTATCGTTGATAGGTTTAGCAGTATATATTTTTGTGTTCTATATAGATTTCAACTTATCGGATTATATCTCTTATTTCAAAATCTCTCTTCCTCCTTCACAACTGATGGATTTTTATAGTTATATCGGGTTTCTGACGCTTGGGCTTTTGGGAATAGATTATTGGTTTAGACAGAAACAAGAGAAATCGGCAGAGAACAAATAAACTCAATGATTAGTATTTAACCATGCAAATCTAAAATTATGTTTTAAATTTGCATGGTAAATGCTATAAGATTTGATTATGTATATTCACCGGTATGTAGAAGCAAGCGTGCTTAAATCTATTACGAACTTTCCCGTAACAGCCGTTACAGGTCCTCGTCAGTGCGGTAAATCAACATTAGTCAAACATTTGCTGGAAGAGAATTCTCAAAATATATACCTTGATTTGGAGCGTCCGTCAGATTTGCAGAAACTTGAAGATGCGGAGTGGTTCCTAACTTCCCAAAAAGGTAAACTGATTTGTATTGATGAAATTCAACGCCAACCGGAATTATTCCCTCTTATCCGGAGTTTAGTAGATGAATGGAACATCCCAGGATGCTTTTTAATATTGGGCTCCGCTTCGCACGATCTATTAAAACAAAGCTCAGAGTCTTTAGCCGGAAGAATTGCTTATAAGCGATTGACTCCGTTTCTCAGGGAAGAGTTGGAAAGAACTTACTCGATGGAAAAATACTTGTCTGCCGGAGCGTTTCCCCGCAGTCTTTTAACGGACAATGCTGAATTCTCATTTGAGTGGCGGGAAAACTTTATCTCTACCTTTTTAGAGAAGGACTTGTTGCAATGGACAGGGTTTACTCCAACTACTATGCGCCGTTTATGGCAGATGCTTGCTCATGTAAACGGACAAACGGTTAACTATTCAACATTGTCCGGTTCATTAGGTATTTCATCGGTAACGGTTAAAAATTATATTGATTTATTGGCGAGTACTTATATGGTTGAAGTTGTCCCTCCGTATATTTCCAATTTAGGTAAGCGGTTGGTTAAAGCCCCTAAAATATATATATCCGATTCGGGCATCACAGCCACTTTACTCGGATTGCACAGTTTTGAAGAATTGTCGGGGCATCCCGCATTCGGTGCAATATGGGAACAAATTGTTCTTTCCAATCTGAAAGGGCTTTACCCGAATGCAGAGTTTTTTTATTATCGGACTACTAACGGGTCAGAAGTTGATTTTATAATGAAAATCAGAGGTAAGTTATTTATTTTAGAATGCAAGGCATCCTTCTCTCCTTCTTTGTCGAAAGGGAATTACAACGCATTTGAAGATATTGCTCCGAACCGTATGTTTATAGTAATTCCCTCAACGGAAAGTTGGTCAATGAAGCAAGGTATTGATGTTATAGCGTTGGATGAGATAAAAACCCGAATTGATGAATTGCTGTAAACTACTGTATGTATCTTCGGTAGTGTCATAATTTGACTGAAAGATAGTATCTTTGCAAAAAAACATGATACATTCAGAAGAAATTCATTGTCCCTATTGCAATAGTAATAATTTGCAAAAAAACGGGAAAAGTTACACCGGCGAA
>SNRY01000434.1_pt1 | contig 14194 bp, 10 predicted proteins | sample 4693421 | NCBI WGS metagenome assembly SNRY01 (sample SAMN11003215, study PRJNA524138) | termite gut metagenome | isolation source: Bacteroidetes bacterial symbionts from single cell of protist host amplifed... | host: Streblomastix strix ... | reverse complement strand
AGTGTATTAAGGTATTGACGGATAAAAAAGTAGATTTATTGGCAGCAAGCGATTTGTACAAGCTCTGATAAAGGGCGGTGAAATGTATGATAGATACTGCCGAGTTTCAAGATAAAACAGCCGTTTATTATACCTTAGGGTGCAAACTGAACTTTTCCGAAACGTCCACCATAGGAAAGACGCTTCTTGAATTGGGAGTGCGAACGGCACGCAAGGGTGAGAAAGCAGATATTTGCATCATAAACACTTGTTCGGTAACGGAAACGGCGGATAAGAAATGCCGGCAAACCATTCACCGGTTGGTAAAGCAGCATCCTGATGCTTTTGTGGTAGTTATGGGTTGTTATGCACAACTGAAACCGGAGCATGTGGCGCAGATAGAAGGGGTGGACGTAGTGCTTGGCGCGGAACAGAAAAAGGAGTTAGAGAAATATCTGGGCAATTTGCAAAAAAAGGGTAGGGGAGAGGTGCACTCTTCCGCCGTCAATGATATTTCTTCGTTTACTCCGTCCTGTTCGCGTGGCGACCGTACTCGTTTCTTTCTGAAAGTGCAAGATGGTTGCGATTATTTTTGTTCGTATTGCACCATACCCTTAGCACGCGGACGGAGCCGGAATGGGAGTATTGCTTCCCTTGTGGAACAAGCCCGTCAAGTTGCTGCCGAAGGTGGAAAAGAAATAGTGCTTACCGGTGTGAACATTGGCGACTTTGGGAAAAGCACCCATGAAACCTTTTTGGATTTGGTACAGGCACTTGACCGTGTGGAGGGTATTGAACGTTACCGCATTTCCTCTATTGAACCTAACCTTTTGACGGACGATGTGATTGAATTTGTATCCCGTTCGCTTTGTTTTATGCCTCATTTTCACATTCCCTTGCAATCGGGTAGTGATGCTGTGTTGAAGTTGATGCGGCGGCGTTACGATACGGCTCTCTTTGCATCAAAAATAAAGAAGATAAGGGAAATTATGCCCGATGCCTTTATCGGGGTAGATGTGATTGCAGGTACACGCGGAGAGACGGGCGAGTATTTTGAAGAGACGTATGATTTTATTGCCGGATTAGACATAACGCAATTGCACGTATTCACGTATTCCGAGCGTCCGGGTACACAGGCTTTAAACATAGAACATCGTGTGATGCCGGGTGAAAAGCACGAGCGCACAAGGAGATTATTGTCTTTATCCGATGAAAAGACGAAAGCCTTTTATACCCGTCATAGTGGAAAAGTATTGCCGGTGCTGTTGGAAAAATCTTCCATCGGCAACGTTATACATGGATTTACTCCCAATTATATACGGGTAGAGATTCTTAATAATGATATACCGGATAATCAGATACTCCCAATTTGTTTGGGAGGATTTAATGAAGCTGAGACAGCCTTATTGGGTAATATTCAACGCGAATGAATAAAGTTTCTGTAGTTATATTGAATTGGAACGGAGGCGAGATGCTTTTTCGTTTCTTGCCATCAGTTTTGCATTGGTCAACGATGCCGGGTGTGGAGATTTGTGTAGCCGATAATGGCTCAACCGACCAGTCTGTGCAGATACTTCAAGAGCACTTTCCTTCTGTGCGTTTAATTCTTTTGGGAGAGAATTTCGGATATGCCGGCGGATATAACAGGGCTTTGAAACAGATAGATTCAGAGTACGTTGTATTGCTCAATTCGGATGTGGAAGTAACAGAAGACTGGTTGGAACCGATGATGGACTACCTTGACCTGCATCCTGAAATTGCAGCCTGCCAGCCGAAAATATTAAATTACTCTCAAAGGGATAGATTTGAATATGCCGGAGCTGCCGGTGGTTTCATTGACCGTTACGGCTATCCTTTTTGCCGGGGACGGATAATGAGTGTGGTAGAGAAAGACAGAGGGCAGTACAATACAATTATTTCTATTTTTTGGGCTTCCGGTGCAGCATTATTTATCCGGCTGGAAGATTACCGGAGAGTGGGGAAATTAGATGATAACTTCTTTGCCCACATGGAAGAAATTGACCTTTGTTGGCGGTTGCGCGCTCGCGGCAGAGGTATTGTTTGTATTCCTCAAAGCAAAGTCTATCATCTTGGAGCCGCTACTTTGAAGAATGAAAATCCCCAAAAGACGTTTCTTAATTTCCACAATAATCTCGTGATGCTGTACAAGAATCTACCTGAAAAAGAATTTAATCGGGTAATGAACGCCCGGATGGTGCTTGATTATGTCGCTGCATTGTCCTTTTTATTTAAAGGACAATCCCCTAACGCATTGGCTGTACTCCGTGCGCGGCGTGAGTACAAAATAAATCGCCCCTTTCTTTTGTCAATACGCAAAGAAAATTTAAAGAGAACGCTTTATCCCGATATTCCCGAACGAAAAAAAGGCTGTATATTGGTTTGGTATTATCTGAAAGGGAAGAACTTCTTTTCAAAACTATCGTTTTGATACCAATACGTTAACGGAATTATCCACCCATATCTTGTTAAATTAAATAGAACTATCTTTCTCTGAGACTTTTTACTTATCTTCGTATTATTAAATAAAATCAAATTTTATTAATATCATTTCGCTGAAAATCAGACATGAGCTCATTATGTATTTCGATAAAACCATCTATAAATTTTTGAGACGAGTTCCAATAGTTATCTAAAATCTGTTTAAAAATCATATTTATTTTTTCTTGAATTTCTTTTGTTGGAATAGGGATATAAACAAATTCAAGCATGTCATTTTCAGGAACTCTTGCCCTTGATGAAGATGAACCTGTGGCGAGCCTGACTAATTGATTTTTTACAGCTTTTGATTGGAGTAATGCACATAATACATATTTATTATTGATATATTTATTTTCTTTTAATCTAAGAATATAAACTTCTTTTGATACTACTCCTACTTTTATACTATCAGGAATAACAGTTACTCTATTCTTACGTGGATTTATTCTTGAATAAATTAAATCACCTCCTGAAAAACAGTACATTGAAGAATTTATTTGACTACCTTTTATGTATCTAATATTTGAAATTGTGCCAGTATCAGGGGAAATATCAGGTATTTCAAGGTAATAATACATTTGAGAATCAGAAGGAGTATACGAAACATTGTTTATTTCACAAATATCACTTAGTGAAATAAGGTTATCAAAGTGTTTATGTAAAGCTGCTCTATCAATTGCATTTAATAAATATGACGCATCAATTCTTTTAACAGTAATTTCATCTTGGTTTATCCAACCACATTCGCCACCAGATTCTGTTTCAAAAACACCTTCAAAGCAACTTTGTGATTTTATTAAAAACTCATCTAAATCATTTTGTCTTTTTATTTTATAGATTGTTTTACCAGTTTCATAACCTATTTCTTTTGCATTACCCAAAAAAACTTTATTTGGTTTGTTTGTTTCTATATTCAATGGATGTTTTTTTCTCAAACCTATTATAGTTGTTTTTGATACAGATTTCCCAAAAGGAATAAATGCTCCTTCTGGTAAACTAACAACCATCCTTATATAACATTGTTTCAGTAACCATTCTCTAAATCCAATATAAGATTTAAGATTTAAAAGTCCTTCTGGTAAAACGATATAGAGCTCACCTGTCCTTGATGAATTTAAAGATTTTATACACTTCTCTGTAAAGAGTATATCTAATTCCTCACTTTCCTTATTAATACCCATTTCATAATTAGAAAGGACATTGGGGAAATTATAACGTATTGTAAATGGAGGATTAGTGAGAACGAAGTCGAAATAATCATCAGGGAGTTTTTTAGATCTTAATGTATCTCCTTGATAAATATTGTTATATCCATCACCGTGCATTATTAAATTTATTTTCGCTAAAACATGGAGATCTTCATCGGCTTCATTACCCCATAAACATTTATCAACCAGGCATTTAAATCTTTTTTCTGATTCTATTTCTGAAGATGGACTGTTAATTATTTGTTGATTAACGTGCCTAAAAGATTGTATTAAAAAACCACCTGAACCACATGCTGGATCTAAAATTTTATCTCCAATCTGTGGATCAGAATATTTTACCATATAATTAACAATTTCTCTGGGAGTAAAATACTGATCTAACTCCCCTCTAAGAGTTGATTTTAGAAAAATTTCATATACTATACCTTTAATGTCATCACCTGTACCAAGAAAAGACCAAGTTTCCAAAAGTTTTATTATCTCAACAATGCTTTCATTATCAGTAATCTTCAATTGTTCTTCTGATAAACTGTAGATTGTAGGATAACTATTTTTAGCATCTTGAAATAAATTTTTGAAAATTTCTAACTCGGTAACATCCTCAGATTTTGCCCAACGTGTGATCAATTCACTTATAAATCGGTTGCTATCTCCATTTTTTGATCTTTTTTCTTCATTCATTTTTACCAAAAGAATTTTGGTCATTTCTTTAAATGATTGATCTGATCGGATTAACGCCTTTTTTTCAATAATAGTTTTACATTTACTAATTATTTTAAATAATTCTTCAGGATTATACAATGTCAATAAAATGCTTTTGATTTCTCGTATTTCAATTTCGGAAAGTTCACGTTTTCTCGTTTTATTCACATCCCGAACAAGTTGTTCTTTTGTAGGGATTTCACTACTTCTTTTTCCAGAATATATGTTAATAGCGACACAATCCAATCCATTTGTCGTTACAGCATAAACAGCAGGAGGTGTAGAAATTAATTTTGCATAACTTGATGATTGCAAAATTTCTTTTTCTGAAATCGAAACTTTTGATGCTTTGGTATCAATAATTAATTGAACATTATCATCTACAAAAATTTCTATATCAGACCTAACCTGTACTTTTTTACTACCAATTTGTACATCAATAGTGTTTTCAAATCTCATTTCAGAAGTTTTATATCCTAATTCTTCAAGAAAAGGAATTAAGATTTTTATTTTAACATCTTCTTCGGATTTGATTTTATTGTTAAAATCAATTATATTCTGTAATACCCAATTTTGTAAATTCATTGTTCTTTTTGTGTTAGATAATATATTAGTTAGTGGATTTTTATATGCTTATAGATTCTGTTATCATTTAACTTTTAATTTTATTAATAAAAAGCATTGAAAGAAAAATTTAACATAAAAAATCTATATTTCGTTTACAACACAGCCAAACTCACTAATTTTTTAAAGGCAGCTTTGTTATCCCTGTAATTTAATCTCTTTGGGTTTAATCCCCACCGCTTACGACGAAATTCAGTTGGAGATCTCAAAAAGAGAGGGGATACGATCACTTGCGAATTGCATCCCCTCTCTCTTTTCTATTATGTAAGAAAGTAACCTTTTTATGCTTCTGTTCCTATTTCTATTGGAACTACAGATACATATCTCTTATCTTGCCTACTTCTCTTAAAAACTATTGTCCCGTCTATTAATGCGAAAAGAGTGTGGTCTCTACCCATACCCATGTTTTTCCCCGGATAAAATTGAGTACCTCTTTGACGAACGATAATATTACCTGCTTTGCATATTTCGCCACCAAATTTCTTAACGCCTAATCTTTTGCTGTGTGATTCGCGACCGTTCTTTGAACTGCCGACACCTTTTTTATGTGCCATTTTCTTTTAATTTTTTAAAATTGATTAAGCTATTACCTTTGTAATTGTCAATTCAGTGAATTGCTGACGGTGTCCGTTGCGCTTTCTGTACCCTTTCCTTCTCTTTTTGTGGAAGATAATCACTTTATCGCCTTTCACCAGAGGGGTAATAATTTCGCAAACCACCTTTGCGCCTTCTACGAGAGGAGTACCTACGGTGATTGCTCCGTCCTTATCAACCAAAAGCACTTTGTCAAATTCTACTGTCGCATCTTTTTCCGCATTTTGAATATGCTGGACGTACAGCTTCTTTCCCGCTTCAGCCTTAAACTGCTGACCGTTAATTTCTACAATTGCATACATCTGTTATACTATTATGTTATACAGGTTTGCTCCGTCGGGTGGTTTTTAGTTGTTAAAAACGCTTGGCATACCCGTGTCGGAATAATCTGACTGCAAAATTAGTATTAATATATTTATCGGACAAATATTTCTTTCTTTTTACAATAAATCGTAGTGCATTTAGAGTAAAAGCAAGAAGACGGTAGGGCAAGCGGGATAGGTAAGTATGTGTTCAAACTGCTTTATGTTAACAAAAATTATAGACAATCGCCGAATTATCAGACCGTAACAAGTAGTCAATATCCCCGGTAATGGTTATATGGATGATAATTGAACTCTCGGAACTCGTGGTAACGTTTCCAAGACCGGACAAATTTAACGTAATCGGATTTGACGTAGGACCACCAATGGTAATATTTGCTTTCAATTCTACCTCCGTTAGTTTACTTCCCTTTATTTCAAGAACATCTCCTGAGGTGATACCCAGTTCGCCACTGCCTTCCCCTATGGGAGCGCCATTGAGCGTAACGCTGCTGATGGCAAAATACTCGTCTTCGGGGTCTTGTTTGGTAGTTGGCTTTTCAGGGTCGGCAAAAAGAATGCGCGTAACGATTCCGTAACTCTCCAAGGCTTCCTGTTTCTTCTCTTCGGAGGAATATTTTTTGTAAATCGTATTTCCGGGAGTGAGTGTGATGGTTTGCGTGGAGACGAGCAATTTGCTTCCCTCCCTGCGGCTCAACACGTATGCGATTCCTCCAGCTTCGGCATTGGCATCTGTGCTCACATAGCCGCCATTTACGGTGAAAAGCGCCTTGGGTATCTGGTCATAGAAGATGGTCTGGGATGCGGGGTTTAGCACAAATTCATGCAATCTGAGGAGTACGCGCGGAATGTTTTTCTCTCCCGTGATGGTTTGCACCAGATGCACCAAAGAGAGTTGATCCCCTTTCTGCATACTTGCGTTCTGCTTGATGAGCGCCAGGGATACCTCGCCGACGGTTGTGGTCGCTGTGATGTCGAACCCCTGCGGCAAGCGTATGGAAGTAACCAGCATACCGGCGCTTTGTGTCATCTCAATGGATTGCAGGGAACCTTGTGAAATGGTGTACGGAGCTACTACGCAAGCCTTTACTGTGGCTTCGGATTTGGTCAGATACACTCTGGGACCTCCCAGGTTGTATTTCATAAAGAAATTATAGTAGCTCTTTTTTCGGGATTTTTCTTCAAAAGTGCCTATAACGAAACGTTTCAAGATAGTATATACATTGGCTATATGAGAGAACTGCATTTGTTGCAGGAATGAATTTAACGCCGTTGTAGTTCTACTTTTGCTGGTTGCGGTTTTTCCTGTGCTTATCAAGGCTGCCAATTCATTAGCCTGCTTACTCATGCGATCGAGAATCGTGTTACTTGTCATTGTGGTTTAGAATTAAATGAATATTAAAATTAAAACATAGTATGAAGCCGGAATCTTTTTCAGTCCTCGCATCATACTACAAATCTAATCATAAAAAAACAGCGCCGAGGGGTGTTAAAAAATCAATATGTAAGTAGAATGCTCCTAAAAGTATCATTATGTCATTTCCCAATGTTTTTCTTGTCGAGCTTGGGAAAACACTGGGAAAACCCCGATTTTTTCCAATGCTCCCCTTGCCGAGCTTGGGAAATCATTGGGAAAACATTGGATTTTGCTAAGGGTTTTCCAATGCGAGATTGGAAATCATTGGGAAAACATTAGTCAAGCACTAGTAAAATCCAATGTTTGAAAGGAATTTGATTAGGGTCCATTGGAAAAATTGAGGGTTCCAGAAGGGAAAAATGTAAGGAAAAAGAAAAAAAGAGAAGTAAAATACCCGGATTGTCAACATATCGAAAAACACAGATTGCCGATTATTTAACTAAAAATATAGCAAAATGCTTTTTCATACATCTGATTACAGATTTAATATTTATTATAGACGCTTTTAACTATCATTACAATCAGATTGGAAAATGTATTGATTTACTTCAAATGTGGCTTGCAGATGCTCGTATATATCAGTACCTTATTAAATAGGAGTGTCTGTATCTTTTAGGCAGAAAAATCATTTGTAGGGAATAATAGGGAACAGAGCGAATAAAAACCGGTTACAGTTCTGGGGTGCAACTAATTGATACTAAGAAATACCGGCATGTAATTAGAATAAACAAAAGGAGAAAGTATTTGTATAAATTTATTTTATGAACGTTAAAAAAGATAAAGAAATAAAGGTTTGTTAACGGTTAGAGGAGAGAGGAGAACAAGAGAGACGAAGAGAAAAAAGAATGGATTATTCAGATAAGAAATGCAATAAAAAAATGCAATATTTGCAAAATGAAAATTAATACCAACATAAAACTCGGTGATTGTAAGGAGGTTTTGAAAGAACTTCCCAACAACTCTGTGGATTTGATTTTCACATCACCGCCTTATGCAGACCAACGAAAAAATACTTACGGTGGAATTGCTCCCGATAAGTATGTGGACTGGTTTCTCCCTATTTCCAAAGAACTTTTGAGAGTGTTGAAACCAACGGGTACATTTGTGTTGAATATCAAAGAAAAAGTCGTTGAGGGAGAGCGAAGCACTTATGTAATGGAACTTATCATTGAGATGCGGAAACAAGGATGGTTTTGGACAGAAGAATTTATTTGGCACAAAAAAAATTGTTATCCGGGAAAATGGCCAAACCGCTTTCGTGATGCATGGGAACGACTTTTACAATTTAATAAGCAAAAAACATTTGCCATGTACCAAGAATCTGTCATGGTACCGATGGGTGATTGGGCAAAAGGCAGACTGCAAAATTTAAGTGAAACAGATAAAATCAGAGATAACTCCAGAGTTGGAAGTGGTTTTGGTAAAAACATTTCCAATTGGATAGACCGGGATATGGCTTATCCCACCAATGTGTTACACTTAGCAACCGAATGTAGCAATAAGAATCACAGCGCTGCATTTCCCGAAGGACTGCCCGAATGGTTTATAAGACTTTTTACTAGAGAAGGTGATACTGTACTTGACCCATTTATGGGTTCGGGAACGACTAATTTTGTCGCTCAGCGCATGAATCGTAATTCAATCGGTATAGAAATTTTGCCGGAATATTACGAAATAGTAAAAAAACAACTTGAACCTGTAAAATTAGTATTATTTGAACCCGAAATAAAACATGAAACAGTTTAATATAACGGATGTTGTACAGTACGTTGAGGAAAATATAGGCACTTTTCACCAGAAAAGGATAGACAGCTTAAACGGATTAGAACTAAAAAAAGTTCTTAAAAAGAAAAACCCTTATCTTTTTAAAGCCAAGTATTTTATGACTGCCGAACAAATCATAAAAGGGCTTACTGATGCTTTCATTTCTTCTAACGAAGAAACAATATTCGGCAATTGGCTTGAAGGATTAGCCATTTTTATCAATCAAGAAGTTTATGGCGGTTGGAAATCGGGAATAACAGGTATTGACCTTGAGTTTGACAAAGAAAATATTCGCCACATCGTAACCATAAAATCGGGACCGAATTGGGGGAACAGCAGTCAAACAGCCAAAATGAAAAGCGATTTTCTTACTGCAAGGCGGACATTGCGAACAAGCAATTCAAAATTAATCATTACAGCTGTGAACGGTTGTTGCTATGGCAGAGATAATAACCCCGACAAAGGCGACTATTTCAAATATTGCGGACAAAAGTTTTGGACATTTATATCAGGTGAAGATACTTTATTTACAGACATTATTGAACCTCTCGGACATAAAGCAAAAGAGAAGAATGATGTATTTATGGAATCGTATGCACAAATGATAAACAAATTCACGAAAGAATTTGCTAATGAATTTTGCACCGATTCAGGACAGATAGATTGGAAGAAACTTGTCGAATTTAACTCAAGCAAAAAACAATAAATACCGCCGCCCAATAAAGCAGTTTGGCTACAAGCAGAGTGTTGCCTCGTAGCAAATACAGTGAGGATTTGGAATAAAAGGGAAAGTTAAAAGTAGAAAGCAACATTTGTAAATAAGATTTGTACGGAATAAAATACAAACACGCTTTCGCAACCCCTTATTTTTATACATTATCCCTAAAAATTTAACGAACTATTGTCCGTTCCGTCTGTTAACTAAAAAAAAACTTATTACTTTTGCAGGTCAATGGTTGTAAACAATAAAAGCTGAATGATCACATGAATATTTCGTATAATTGGTTGAAAGAGTACGTTAGTTTTGACTTGACACCGCACGAAGTGGCTGCCGCACTTACCTCTATCGGTTTGGAAACGGGAAACGTGGAAGAGATTCAGACCATCAAAGGGGGATTGGAAGGGCTTGTTATTGGAGAGGTGCTGACCTGCGAAAACCATCCGAATTCAGACCATCTGCACCTTACTACTGTTAATCTTGGAGACGGGGAGCCGGTTCAAATCGTATGCGGTGCGCCCAACGTAGCTGCCGGACAAAAGGTAGTGGTTGCTGTGGTAGGGACTAAATTATATAACGGCGACGAATCTTTTACGATTAAAAAGTCTAAAATTCGCGGAGTGGAATCGGCGGGGATGATTTGTGCAGAAGATGAAATAGGCATCGGTACAAGCCATGCCGGTATTATCGTGCTTCCGGACAATGCCGTGCCGGGAACTTTGGCAAAGGAGTATTACCATATAAAAAACGAGTACGTTCTTGAGGTAGATATTACTCCCAATCGCGCCGATGCGTGTTCGCATTACGGAGTGGCGCGCGACCTTTACGCTTATCTTCTGCAAAACGGATACAAGGCGGAGTTAAAACGTCCGTCGGTAGATGCGTTTGCAACGGAAAATCAGGATCTTGACATTAACATAAGGGTTGAGAATCAGGAGGCTTGCCCGCATTACGCCGGTGTTACGGTGAAGGGAGTAACCGTAAGGGAAAGTCCTGCTTGGTTGCAAAATAAACTCCGTTTGATAGGCGTTCGTCCGATAAATAATGTGGTGGATGTTACCAATTACATTGTACATGCTTTCGGTCAGCCACTCCACTGCTTTGACGCTTCGGAAATAACGGGCAACGAGGTGATTGTAAAAACCTTACCCGAAGGTACGCCATTCGTTACATTGGACGAAATGGAAAGAAAACTATCCGACCGCGACCTGATGATTTGCAATTCTAAAGAACCGATGTGTATTGCCGGTGTATTCGGCGGATTGAAGTCAGGTTCCACCGAAAAGACTACCGAGGTATTTATAGAAAGCGCATATTTCCATCCCACTTGGGTGCGGAAAACAGCTCGCCGGCACGGATTGAACACAGATGCTTCTTTTCGTTTTGAAAGAGGGATTGACCCCGGAAGCGTTATTTATTGCTTGAAATTGGCGGCAATGATGATGAAAGAATTGGCAGGCGGAACGATTTCATCCGAGATAAAAGACGTTTGCGCTGCTGCTCCGGTGCCGGATTTCATAGTTGAGCTAACTTATAATAAGTTGAACTCGCTAATAGGCAAAGTTATCCCGGCAGAAACAATCAAAAGCATTGCTCTCAGTCTGGAAATAAAGATACTTAATGAAACTTCGGACGGGCTAACCTTCGCCGTTCCTCCATACAGAGTGGACGTGCAGCGGGATGTGGACGTAATAGAGGATATACTTCGCATATACGGATATAACAATGTGGAAATATCCGATACCATTCATTCAAGTCTGACGACGAAAAGCGAGACGGATAAGTCGCATAAACTTCAAAACCTCATCTCCGAGCAATTGGTTGGTTGTGGGTTTTATGAAATAATGAACAACTCTCTGACGCGCGCTTCCTATTATGACGATTTGGAATCCTTTCCCCCTTCAAAACTTGTCATGCTTTTAAACCCCTTGAGCAACGACCTCAATTGCATGCGTCAAACATTGCTCTTTGGCGGATTGGAAAGCATCGCTTATAATGTCAACCGACGGAATGCCGATTTGAAATTCTTTGAGTTTGGCAACTGTTATTACTTCTCCCCAGAAAGAAAAACACCCGAAAAAGAGTTAGCAGCCTATTCCGAAGAATATCATTTGGGTATGTGGCTGACAGGTAAGAAAGTGTCCGGTTCGTGGGCGCATACCGACGAAAACAGTTCGATTTACGAGTTGAAGGCTTACGTAGAAAACATATTTACCCGCATGGGGCTTCCTCTTCAGCATCTTGTAATGGGCAATGTATCCAATGATATGTATAGCGTTGCGCTTTCTGTCAATACCAAAGGAGGTAAATGTGTGGGAACGTTTGGGATTGTGGCAAAAAAACATCTAAAAGCATTTGACATAGATAATGACGTATATTATGCCGAATTGAATTGGAAAGAATTGATGAGAGCCATCCGTTCGGCAAAGACCGGTTACAAAGAACTGTCCAAATTCCCTGCCGTAAAGCGTGATTTAGCTTTATTGGTAGATAAACACATTCAATTTGCGGAAATAGAACAGGTAGCCTACGATACGGAAAAGAAATTGCTTCGCGAAGTTTCTCTTTTCGATGTGTATGAAGGAAAGAACTTGGAAGACGGCAAGAAATCTTATGCTATAAGCCTGGTGCTTCAAGACGAAACACAGACCTTAACGGAAGCCGTGATAGATAAAATTACGACGAAACTCATCAAGAATTTGGAAGATAAATTAGGAGCAAAGCAAAGATAATTTAGAGCGATGCGTTTTTAAGAACAAATTCAGAAATTAATAAACTCAATACCTATGGGAAGAGCATTTGAATATAGAAAAGCTACCAAACTGAAAAGATGGGGTAACATGGCTCGTACATTTACTAGAATAGGTAAACAGATAGTTATCGCTGTGAAAGCCGGCGGTCCCGAACCGGAAAATAATCCGCAGCTAAGAGCCGTCATCGCCAATGCCAAACGCGAGAACATGCCTAAAGACAACGTTGAGCGTGCTATTAAAAATGCGTTGGGGAAAGACCAAAAGGATTATAAAGAAATGGTGTATGAAGGATACGGTCCTCACGGTATAGCTGTTTTGATTGAAACGGCTACGGATAACACAACTCGCACGGTAGCAAATGTACGAAGTGTATTCAATAAGTTTAACGGAACGCTGGGAACATCCGGCAGCCTTGATTTTATGTTCAGCCACAAATCCGTATTCACCATTACCAAGAAAGAAGGCGTGCCGGTAGAAGATTTGATTTTGGAGTTGATAGACTACGGCGTGGGCGAAGACGTAGATGAAGATGGAGACGAAATCACACTATACGGAGAGTTCCAGTCCTTCAATGCTATTCAGAAACATTTGGAAGAAAATGATTACGAAATAAAGAATTCCGAGTTTACCCGTATTCCCACAGACGAAAAAGAATTGAGTAACGAACAACGTGCCACTATTGAAAAGATGATTGAACGTTTGGAAGAAGACGAAGACGTTCAGAACGTCTATACAAATATGAAACCGGCAGAAGAATGACAGAATTAGCACATCATATAGAAGTACTACTGTTAGAAAATGACTGTGTTGTTGTTCCCGGATTTGGGGGCTTCGTTACTCATTACGCGCCTGCCCGATGGGTGGATAAAGAAAAAATATTCTTTCCTCCCACCCGTACTATCGGATTCAATCCGAAACTGAAGATAAATGACGGGTTGTTGGTGCAATCGTACATGAGGAAGCACAATATTTCTTTCCCCGATGCCACTCAAATGATTAAAAAAGAAGCGGAGGAACTCGTTACCTGTTTGCATGAAAAAGGGAAAGTTGATTTACCCAATGTGGGTGAAATTCATTACACGCTCCATGACACTTATGAATTTACTCCATACAACAATAAAATAGTAACTCCCCATCTATTCGGATTGGAACCTTTTGAAATAAAAGAGCTTTCCGAATTAAACAGAAAGAATTACGAAACTAAGCAAGGCGGTATTCTTCTTTCATTTCTCCGTTATGCGGTTGCGACGGCAGCAGTAGCATTTGTATTCCTTTTCTTGTCCCCCCCTGTGGAAAATACGGCTATTGAAGAGAGAAACTATGCTCAATTATTCTGTTCGGATATATTCAAACATTCTCTTGCCCTTGCTCCTGTAACATTGAATAAACAAGCAGAAGACAAAAGCAGTATTATTAACCCACAAACACCACCGGCAATAACGGCAACAACGGAGAATAAAGATACCGTCGTTGAAGAACCGGTATTGAAACCTGTTGTAGAAGAGAGCAAAGAAAAGGTAAAACCCCAAACTACTGCATCAAAAGCAAAGAAAACCAATATTGTCAAAACCAGAAGATACCACATTATTACTCTCGCCGGAAATCCGCAAACT
>SNRY01000433.1_pt1 | contig 14212 bp, 11 predicted proteins | sample 4693421 | NCBI WGS metagenome assembly SNRY01 (sample SAMN11003215, study PRJNA524138) | termite gut metagenome | isolation source: Bacteroidetes bacterial symbionts from single cell of protist host amplifed... | host: Streblomastix strix ... | reverse complement strand
AGTCATCACAAAAAGTGATTGATATGGCTAAAATTGTGCTTTCAAATGTAGGTGCTCTAATGGATTACCATGCAATAGAAAGGTTATACCAAAATCTATTGATTCAACAATATTCTAAAACATAACCATTTTTTATTGTTTGAAAGCCGTATCAACAAAGTGATCATACGCAATTTTTTTTCTAAACCATTAATTTAGATTGCACTATATAAATCGTAAAATACCCGTTTGATTTTTTACCTTTGTTTTAAGACTGTATGATGAATGGTTGCCATACTTTTTTAACATTTGCAACAAACATTTTGACAAACACATTTGTTCGTGTATCGGTTAATTGTTGCTTTTTTTAAGTCTGCAACTGTTTCAAAAAAGAAAGTGCCTGTCATACAGGCACAGATATTCATTTTTTCTGTGATCCGCCCGGGGCTCGAACCCGGGACCCCAACATTAAAAGTGTTGTGCTCTACCTGCTGAGCTAGCGAATCAATCTTCTATCATCTTAAGCGGGGACAAAGATAGGTATCTTATCATTAAGTTGCAAAAAAAACGTACATTTATTCAAAGTAAACTTTGAATGAAAAGCCTACCGAACAAAAAAGGCTTCACCCATTTCAAAGCTTGATTTATTTACAACGACTGCTCTATTTTTTTCCGGATTCCAGACAGGTACAGTTTCATCCCTTCTGTATCTCTCCGGGTAATAATCTCCAATAAGTTCTTTAGCTCCACACATATATTTTCCACTTGTGCAGGAGTACGAGGATTAAACAAAATCTCCTGTAACAGGTAATCGTCTTCGTTTAGCAATCCCCGAGCTATTGCCATGTGCTTTTTGAAGGTTGTGCCAGGAGCTTCTTGGCGTTTCATCACTGCGCTAAAAACAAAAGTCGAAACGAAAGGTATGGAAAGCGAATAAGCCACCGTTTCGTCATGCCCGTCGAATGTATATTCAAAGATGTTCAATTTCAAATTGTTGTACAAGTCTCTGAAAAACACCTTTCCCAAATGGTCGCCCTCGCTAATAATAATAGCGCTTTCACTGCTCAGATTACTAAGACTGGCAAAAGTGGGACCAAACATCGGATGTGTGGATACAAATCGTAAGCCGGAAGTTTCATAAAATTCCTTTAATCCGCTTTTTACAGAAGCGATGTCGCTTATGATACAATCGTTCGGCAACACCGGCAACACTTGGCGAAAAGCCTCGACGGTATATTTCACTGTTACGGCATTGATAACCAATTCCGGTTTAAAGTCTTTTATCTCGTCTGTATCAGTAAAGCGATACGTATTATAAACGAAACGGAGTTGTCGGGAATTGGTATCATACACGGCTGTTTCATGTTGAAAACTAAGTATATCCGTAAAAAAGGAACCCATTTTTCCGGCTCCAAGGATTAAAATTCTCATGTGTTATGTATCATTAAGTATGGTGAATGAACGAGCGCTTTTGAAGTAAAAATTATAACCGACTTCTTAATTCCGATTAATTACTTCAATCTGTTGTCTTATGCTTTCTTCATGTATCGCTTCAAACACATCTTTAACAAAATCTGCACCCATGCTGCATTGTTCACCTTGTAATGCTCGCTTTTCCAAAATCTCATTATAGCGTTCCGATTGAAGAACCGTCAAGTTATGTTCCTTTTTGTAAGTACCTATTTCCCGAGAGATGCGCATACGTTTTGCCAATATCTCAATTAGTTCATAGTCACATTCGTCTATTTGCTTGCGTAGCTCATTGAGATTCTCTGTAGTTCGAGACCCTTCCCGAATAATTAGTAAATTAAGGATGTAATCCAACACATCGGGAGTTATTTGTTGAAAAGCGTCACTCCATGCTCCGTCCGGATTGCAATGACTCTCAATCATCAATCCGTCGAAATTCAAATCCATAGCTTGTTGGCAAAGAGGAGCAATAAGTTCGCGTTTTCCACCTATATGACTTGGATCGCAGAAGATAGGTAAATCAGGAATGCGGCGACGCAACTCAATGGGAATATGCCATTGAGGCAGATTGCGATATATTTTCTTATCGTAACTGCTAAACCCCCTGTGAACAACCCCTAAACGTTTCAATCCGGCATTATTAAGGCGTTCCAATGCACCAATCCAAAGATCCAAATCCGGATTTACCGGATTCTTTACAAGTATGGGAATATCCACCCCTCTCAGGGCATCGGCTATTTCCTGCACAGTAAAAGGATTAACAGTGGTACGGGCGCCAATCCATAAAATATCTATTCCTGCTTTTAAACATTCATATACGTGTGTAGCTGTTGCTACTTCGGTAACGACGTACATACCTGTTTCTTTCTTTACTCTCTTTAGCCAGTTTAAGCCTTCGATTCCTATTCCTTCGAATCCTCCCGGTTTAGTACGAGGTTTCCAAATTCCGGCACGAAATAACTTCACGCCTTTGCTTGCTAATGCTTTGGCGGTATTCATCACTTGCTCTTCGGTTTCGGCGCTACAAGGTCCTGCAATGACGACAGGGCGACGGGCATCTATGCCCGGTAATAAGATTGATTCAAATTCCACTTTTTTATCATGTTTACTGTTTATTCTTTCACTTATCATGTCTTCTCATTCTCAATTCATCGTTTCAAATTCCTAATCCTTTGTAACGCTTCCTCCAACTTATTCTCCTTGCAACAAAGCGAAACCCGTATATACCTTGCCCCGTTACTTCCAAAGATAAATCCCGGAACAATAAACACGCGCGCCTCATGCAATACTTTTTCCGTAAGTTCCTCCACATGATTATACCAATCGGGTATTTTTCCCCAAAGAAACATGCCGGCTTGATTCTTATCGAACGTGCAGCCTAATGCATGCATAATTTCTTCTGCCGGACGGCGACGGTTACGATAATTGCGGTTATTCCCTTCATACCAATCGTCTTCAGCCTGCAAGGCAGTGGCGGCAGCTAATTGCATGGCACGAAACATACCACTGTCAATATTACTTTTTACTTTTAATATATGCCCCACAAATTCTGCATTCGACGCTAACATCCCCATACGCCATCCGGGCATGTTATGGCTTTTGCTCATAGAATTGAGTTCTATGCAACATCCTTTGGCATGTGGTACGGAGAGCATACTTAAAGGATGATCATTCAAAATGAAACTATACGGATTGTCGTTCACAATGATGATATTTTTACGAAGAGCAAAGTCCACTAAGCGGCTATATAATTCCGGTGTAGCAATAGCTCCCGTCGGCATATTGGGATAGTTTACCCACATCAACTTTATGCGGCTCATATCCATTTGCTCCAATTCCCTAAAATCAGGCATCCAAGCATTTTCTGCTTTCAAATTATAAGTAATCACCTCCGCCTCAAGCAGTTTACTCAATGAAGTATAAGTGGGGTAACCCGGGTTGGGAACAAGCACTTGCTCACCGGGGTTTACAAACGCAAGGGTGATATGTAAAATTCCTTCTTTAGAACCGATAAGCGGTTGTATCTCCGTATTATAATCAAGCATTACGCCATATCGATTTTGATACCAACCGGCAAAGGCTTTGCGCAATTCCGGGATACCTGCATAGGGTTGATACCCGTGTCCGTCGGGATTTTCAGCCGCTTGACACAACGTGTCTATTGTTTTTTTTGAAGGCGGCATATCAGGACTTCCTACTCCTAAACTAATTACATCTTTCCCTTCAGCGTTCATTTGCGCCACTTCTTTCAGCTTTTTCGAGAAATAGTATTCGGTTACATTTGTCAGCCGTGTAGCAGGCAAAACATTATATGCTTGATTTTCCTTCTGCATATTCTCCCAATATTTTAAGTTCTTTGGTTAGCGGTAAAATAGCCGGAATGGCTTGTTTATAGCGTGAATAATCGGTAAACGCCACGTCGATGTAAAATTGATATTCCCATTCCCGTCCGATAATAGGAAGCGATTGTATTTTAGTCAGGTTAATATGGTAGAATGATAGAACGGAAAGCACTTGCGAAAGGCTTCCTTCGGTATGCGGGAGTGTAAAAACAATACTTGCTTTATTAACGTTATTACTCCGGCTTAATTCATCGGCTATCCACGGGTCGGCAACGACAAGAAAACGGGTAAAGTTGTGCTTGTTGGTCTCAATCCCTTCTTGAAGTATTTTCATTCCGTAACTTTCGGCAGCCGCTTTGGAACAAATCGCCGCGTGCCCTTTTTGATTTTCTTCTTTGATTCTTTTTGCGCTTGATGCCGTATCGTCTTCTTCCACTATTTTCAATTGCGGATGATGATTAAGAAAATCTCCGCATTGCATCAAAGCAATAGGATGAGAATTCACCTCTATAATATCGTCCCAATCTTCATCGGGTAAGCAAACGAAACAATGAGAGATACGTAGTTTGTATTCGCCGATAATCCGTGTGCCGCTTTCTCGCAATAATTCATAATTGTGAAGTAAACTTCCTGCAATCGTATTCTCTATAGCCAACATCCCGATATTTCCGCTATCTTGTTTCAAAGCCTGAAACACTCCTTCAAACGTGGTACAATCAATCAATTCAATCTCTTCTTTATCGAAAAAGCGATGAGCGGCAATGTCGTGATATGAACCTGATATCCCCTGAATGACAATTTTTTTCATTTAAATTTGCGAATGTTAAATTTATTAGTTTTAAAAGTTTATGAAAAGGAAATAAATAAAAAATCCCACTCTTTGTATGGGAGCGGGATTTTTTTGTTTATCTGTTATTCCATTTATTATTTCTAATAATCTTTATTCGATGCATGCAAATCCCGCTCTACCTTCGTGCTATAAAAGTAAAAGAAAAAATAATATGCATACGTAAAAAGATTCATGGGTTCTCTCTATTGATTTTTTGAATGGACAAAAGTAATACTTTTTTTCATTTTAGCAAAACATAATATTATTTTAGCTGCAATCTTAATGAAAAAGAAATTTTACATAAGAATACGCTGAACAGAAATAAAAAATGGCATTCCTGTCATTTACCTGTTGGTTTCCATATATAGGTATCGTTTGATACTTTTTTTAGGTGTTTTTTCAAACTCTTCGGGATAGATTTTTATCTTCATTATTTGACTGTATGTCGGAAGTGCCTCATTTAAAGTTATCCGGTTTTCTTCCATAATACGTTCGATGTCTTTGTCTTTCAGTCCGTTGGCAAAAGCTTCTTCCATATCGGGATATACTAATCCAACTAATTTTTCATTCTGTTGTATAATGACGCTTTCCGCCACGTAAGGCATGTTATTCAGTTTGTCTTCTATTTCTTCCGGATAAATGTTTTGTCCGTTATTGCTAAGTAGCATGTTCTTGCTTCGACCTCTGATAGTTACGTTGCCTTCGGCATCTATTACACCGAGGTCTCCCGTATGTAGCCATCCGTTTTCTTCCAATACTTCTGCGGTGGCTTCTTCATTTTTATAGTATCCCAACATCGTATTCATACCGCGACAAACAATTTCTCCCACCACGTTTTCCGGATCCGGCGAAAGTATTTTAATTTCCATTCGGTGAGCGCTCTTGCCACAACTCTTCGGTTTAAACGTCTTCCAATCTTCGTAGGCTACAATAGGTCCACATTCTGTCATGCCGTATCCTACGGTGTAAGGAAAATCAATTTCTTTCAAAAATGATTCTACTTCCTGATTAATGGCAGCGCCACCTATAACAACTTCTTTGAATTGTCCGCCAAACGCTGCAACAACCTGTTTACAGATAGTCGCTTTTATTTTTTCGTTGACGATAGGTACTTTCAGTAATAGTTTGGTAGCGGGTGTTTCCAATTTCGGAAGCACATTCTTTTTAATGATTTTTTCTATGATGAGCGGTACAGCGATTATCAGACTCGGTTTTATTTCTGCGAATGCTTGGAATATAATCTTGGGACTTGGTGAGCGGGTAAGGAAATAGATGCTGCAACCGGTTGAAAATTCGTATATAAATTCAAAAGCCAAACTGTACATGTGCGCCAGAGGGAGCATGGAAACAAGTTTGTCTCCGGCTTTCATATCTAATACTTCACGGGCAAATAGCGTGTTTGACCATAAACTGCGGTAAGGCAACATGACTCCTTTTGAATTACTTGTCGTTCCCGAAGTGTAGTTGATTATGGCAAGTTCTTCCGGTTGGTCTTTATGGTAATTGATATGTTCTTGACGGAAGTTCTTGGGATATTTTTTTCCGAACATTTCATTGAGGTGCTCGCGTGCGTTCGTCAGTTTTTCGCTGCGGGATATTAAAACTGAAAAATCCTGCATGAATATAATTCCTTCTAACAGCGGCATAGCGGTTTCATTGAGATTTTCCCATACCATATCGCCTGCGAAAAGCAATTTTGCATCCGAATGATTTACGATGTTGTGTATGTTATCAGCCTTAAATTCGTGTAAAATGGGAACTGCTACTGCTCCATACGTGATGGTTGCCAAAAAAGCTACTCCCCAATGCGAGCAATTGCGTCCGCATAGAGCTATTTTATCTCCTTTTACGATTCCGCTTTCTTCAAAAATAATATGGATTTTCTCAATCTTGCGGGCAACGTCTTTATACTGTAGAGTTGCTCCTTTGTAGTCTGTCAGTGAGGGTAAGTCCCAGTTTTCTTTTATACTATCTTCGATGTAAGCAATGAAACTTTCTTTCATGTTTGTGGCACATTTAATTCAAAATTGAGCAAATATAAGATTTTATTCGTATAATACAAACAATTAGAGGTGAAAATTCATCCTATCCGATTTTTTTCGGGTAATCAATGGTGTAATGTAATCCTTTGCTTTCTTTCCGTTCGATAGCTTGTCTCATGATGAGGTATCCCACATTGATAACGTTGCGTAATTCGCAAATTTCTTTTGATACGACACTGCGCTTGAACAAGCTTTCCGTTTCTTCGTAGATAATATCCAAGCGAGACCACGCACGTTGTAAGCGTAAGTTTGAACGGACAATACCTACATAGGTACTCATGATTTGGTTTACTTCTTTCATGTTTTGGGTAATAAGTACCATTTCTTCGGATGATTTTGTTCCTTCATCATTCCATTCGGGAATTTTGTCATTGTACGTATATTCGTTTATCTTTTCGAGGCTGTGCTTAGCAGCGGCATCGGCATAGACTACAGCTTCTATCAGGGAGTTTGATGCCAAACGATTTCCTCCGTGTAAGCCCGTACATGAACATTCGCCTATGGCATACAATCTTTCGATAGATGATTGTCCATTCAAGTCAACTTTGATACCTCCACAGAGATAATGGGCTGCCGGAGCCACGGGGATATAGTCTTTTGTAATGTCAGTTCCCAGACTGAGGCATTTTTCATAGATGTTCGGGAAGTGTTTTCGGGTTTCTTCCGCATTTTTTTTTGTCACGTCTAAGTAAACATGATCATCTCCCCGATTTTTCATTTCATTATCGATGGCACGGGCTACAATATCTCGTGGAGCTAATGATAAACGGAGGTCGTATTTTTGCATGAACTCTTGTCCGTCTTTGGTACGAAGCACTGCACCGTAACCGCGCATAGCCTCTGTAATGAGAAACGACGGGCGATCGCCCGGGTGATATAGAACAGTGGGGTGGAATTGTATGAACTCCATGTCTTTTACCGTTCCTTTGGCGCGATACACCATGGCGATGCCGTCTCCTGTCGCTACCAACGGGTTGGTGGTAGTTTGATATATGGCTCCCACGCCTCCTGTTGCCATTAAAGTTACTTTGGACAGGTAGGTATCTACTTTTCCTGTCTTTTGATTAAGGATGTATGCGCCGTAGCATTTAATATCGGGTGTTTGTCGGGTAACGGTTATTCCCAAATGGTGTTGTGTCAATATTTCAATGGTAAAGTGGTTTTCCAGAACCGTGATGTGGGGATTTGCTCTCACTGCATTGATAAGGCTGGCTTGAATTTCTGCTCCTGTGTTGTCTTTATGGTGTAAGATGCGGAACTCCGAATGTCCGCCTTCTCTGTGTAAGTCGAACTCTCCTTGCTCATTCTTATCGAAATGCACTCCCCAACCGATTAGTTCTTTGATTTGGCAAGGGGCTTCTTTAACTACTTTTTCTACAACTTTGCGGTTGCTCAGGTTGTCTCCGGCAATCATAGTGTCTTCAATATGTTTGTCGAAGTTATCGGTTAATGTGTTTGTTACGGAAGCGATTCCTCCTTGTGCGAAATAAGTGTTTGCTTCTTCCAATTCAGTTTTACAAATTAAAGACAGGAAAAGTAGATACCTACCTGTCCAAAGTAACTTTAGTGGCAACAGGAGGCGTGGGAGCCATATATCAAACTACCACCAACCCGTTGGTAGCGACAGGAGACGGTTATTCCCAAATGGTGTTGTGTCAATATTTCAATGGTAAAGTGGTTTTCCAGAACCGTGATGTGGGGATTTGCTCTCACTGCATTGATAAGGCTGGCTTGAATTTCTGCTCCTGTGTTGTCTTTATGGTGTAAGATGCGGAACTCCGAATGTCCGCCTTCTCTGTGTAAGTCGAACTCTCCTTGCTCATTCTTATCGAAATGCACTCCCCAACCGATTAGTTCTTTGATTTGGCAAGGGGCTTCTTTAACTACTTTTTCTACAACTTTGCGGTTGCTCAGGTTGTCTCCGGCAATCATAGTGTCTTCAATATGTTTGTCGAAGTTATCGGTTAATGTGTTTGTTACGGAAGCGATTCCTCCTTGTGCGAAATAAGTGTTTGCTTCTTCCAATTCAGTTTTACAAATTAAAGCGACTTGTCCTTTTCCTGCCACTTTCAGCGCGAAACTCATGCCGGCAATCCCAGAACCGATTACAAGGAAATCGAACTTTTTAGTCATAGTTGTTCGGTTTTTATATGCAAATTTACAAAATTACCGGTATTTTTGTTGCTTTGATTTAAAGAATTAAGAGGTGTACAATAATTGATGATAGCGTTTGTGTAAACTTGTCGATATTTATGATTACCTAAACTTAAACTTTTTTTATCTACCTGAAAAAATTACACTATTTTTACCTTTCTATTATTTCAATCGTGAATTATAGCTAATCGTTTAATTGCAATAATCCAATGCCTAAGTACATTTACGAGCTAATTCTCAAGGTACGCGATTATGAATGCGACCTTCAAGGCATTGTCAACAATGCCAATTACCAACATTATTTGGAACATACGCGACATGAATTTCTCATTTCTATGGGGGTTCGTTTTGCCGATTTGCACAAACAAGGAATAGACCCTGTAGTGGCACGTATTACCATTGCTTTCAAAACTTCTTTAAAGAGTGGCGACGAGTTTGTCTCCAAGCTATCTATAAAAAAAGAAGGTATCAAATATGTCTTTTATCAAGATCTTTTTCGTAAAAGCGATGAGAAGATAGTGGCGAGAGCTGTGGTCGAAATAGTATGTATGGTAAACGGGCGTTTAAGCGACAGTGAATTTTTCAACATGCTATTTGCCCCTTATTTCGGTGCATGAACGAAGAAGAATGTATTTATAGCATAGCTCTGACTCAACTTCCGGGCATAGGCGCTGTTTGGGCAAGAAATCTTTTGGATATAGCGGGGAGCGCTGTTTCCTTATTCAAAAACAAGGGAGAGTTGTTTCACCGGATGCCGGAAATACCTTCCCGCATTAAAGATGCGTTGAATAATCCGGATGCTTTAGCTCGTGCCGAAAAAGAATATAAATTTATTTTAAGAAACCATATTCAATGTCTAACGAGAAAAGAAGCGGCTTATCCCGTCCGCCTTCGCGAATGTGATGACGCTCCGATAGTCCTTTTTTACAAAGGAACGGGGGATTTGAATGTTCCCCGTGTTGTTAGCATAGTTGGCACGCGCCGCGCTACCGATTACGGTATCCGAATTTGTAACCGTTTTCTCGAGGATCTTCGTCTCCTTTGTCCGGATGTTTTGATCGTCAGTGGATTAGCTTACGGGATTGATATTCATGCTCATCGTGCCGCTCTTGCCTGCCAACTTTTTACAGTGGGGGTATTGGCGCATGGGCTTGATCGTATTTATCCTTCAGAGCATCGCAAAACGGCTGTTGATATGTTGGAACAGGGAGGATTATTAACGGAATTCCTTACGGAGACTGTTCCCGATAGGTATAATTTTGTTCATCGAAATCGTATTATAGCAGGTATCAGTGATGCTACTATTGTGGTGGAATCGGCGGAAAAGGGTGGGGCGCTTATTACTGCCGAGATAGCCGGGGATTATCACCGAGACTGTTTTGCTTTTCCTGGAAAAATTACGGATGAGTATTCCCAAGGATGTAATTGTTTAATTCGCAACAATAAGGCTGCATTGATTCAATCGGCTGAGGATTTTGTGCAAGCTATGAATTGGGACACTCAATCGAAAGAAACAAAACCTGTTCAACGGAGTCTGTTTCCGGATTTATCGGATGATGAAAAACATATCGTTTCTTTATTGGACAAGCAAGGCGATATGCAGATCAATCAATTGGTAGTAGCTTCTGATATTCCTATACAAAAGATGAATGTCATACTGTTTGAACTTGAGATGAAGGGTGTTTTGCGTGCATTGGCGGGAGGTATGTACCGGTTACTTTAATAAAGATACGAATTCTAAAAACTGATATTGAATAACCATTCCGACCGGACCCCGGAGTAGCGTGTTGGTTTTATTATTCGCACACCTGTTGAAAGTGGAAACTCTGCTTGTATGGCATTCCAATCAAGGATGAGATCAACTCCGTATGAGCTTTGTGTTGTCCAATCCGTTTTTTTATAGGCATGATTGAAAGAACAATCATAAAAAATATTGCTTCGGATACGTTTGATGTATGCCAACCATCCGAGACTGAAATCAGGATAAAGTATCGTAAAGGAATAATCAGCCTTGACAGCCAACTGTTGATAGCTGGCATAATTATAGTTGTGTCCGCGCGGGGCGTTTAATAAGCGTTGAGGTAGATACAAGGCTTTTCCATCCATGTTTTGATGTTGATAACCGAGGCGTAACATGATTCCATTGTTTTGTACAAGACCCGGTAAATATCCGGTTAATTGAACGGCATACAGGCTACCGTAGTTTTCGGTGTTCAAGAGTGTGCGGAGATGTTGTAAGCGAATTTGTCCTCCCCAACGGGGGAAGATGTCTTGTTGAGAACGTTCTCTGTAACGGTAATAAATCAACTCGGTCAAAAAATATTGAAAATCGCGAAATTTGTTACTTCCAGCTTGTTGGTATCTATTGTTCGTATAATAATACGTTATGGAAGGTTGTAACCCACTTATATAATGATTATGAGTGAAATTAAAAGGAATATACGCTTGTACTTCGGTTTTGATTAAGTTACGGTCGGTATCATGTGTGAAAAAAAATTCTTTTTCCCTATTGTCTTGGTCTTTCGTCCATAAAACATCAAACGCTTTTCCTCCGTAATCTACATTCAGCTCAATCACAGGATACCAACCCATATAAGTAAAGGCTAATTTACCGTGATGTTCGCCTTTGGTATAATACCAGCCTAATTGTGTTATGGCTGTATTCAATGTGTTTTGCGACAATATCATGGCTCCGGGCTTAATAGCTGTAAATAGGTTGTCTGTTTGCCGGTTTAACAAACGGGTGGCATCATAAAAAAACGGAGTCCAACTGTGTATTTTAAACAAATGCGACATCCGGTGATAGGGCTTAGGATGGAAATCTATGGGGGACAATTCGGCGGTATCCAAATTGAATGATTCTTGCCGACTAATAGAATCTGCCAACGTAAAATGATAAGGTCGGGTAAAATCAACGATATTTGTTGTCAAACTGTCTAAATTAACGGAAACGATACGATGTCCTTTGGCTTGATAATCGGCATAAAATAATTTTCGCCCGTCGGCTGACAAGGTAGGAGAAAAGGCTCCAAAACGCGCCGCAGTCAGTTGACGGCATTGTAAAGTTTCCATATCCAAACAATAAATATTGTTCGTTCCATTTAATCCCGACTCAAAGAATAACTTGCCATTGTACCATACGGGTGAAGTGATATTTACATGGGTTGGTTTCAACAGTTCTTTCCAAAGTTTTGTCCGGTTGTTAAGTTGTTGTATCTGTATTCCGTTATCCCCAAGCATGACAGCAATTATACTATTGTCTTCTCCAAAGGTCATATCTTTGATAAAAATATTATCGGGAATGTGATAGTGATCCATCTCTTTACCGCTATCTGTATCAATCCATACAATTTGGTTAACACCCGATTCCGAAATGTATGAAACTGCTATTACTTTTCCACTGACTTCAACGAAGGGAGAAAGATAACGTCTATGGGGTGTGAGCGTAATGGTACGCTTGGCGTTTAAGTCGTAATATTTAATCACGGAGTAATTTTCATGTGTCCAGCGTATGCCTTGTACATATTCTGTCCAATATATGCGATTGTTTCTTAAAATGATACGGCTGTTGATGTGACCGATATAACTCAATCGCTTTTCGTTCCCATTCCGAATGATGACTAATGAATGAATATCCTGCAAGTTCGATTTTACGGCAATGATGATTGAGTCATTTACTATTTGCGGATATTGGTAAGAGGTGTATTGCTTGGTTTCCGGTGAGAGATAAACCGGTTTGTGTTTGGCTTCTTTTGTCAGGTATAGGCTATCTTGTATTTCCCATTCATGTTTCAGAAAAGAAAAAGTTTGATTGAAAAGCCCTTTCGTACCGATTCCCGTATAATGTCTCAGCGAACGTGAAAAAGGAGGTACCAGATAAATGTGTCGGGTGTAGCGGTCTGTAACTTTATCCCATATATCCGCTCCGTATTGATAACGGGCGTAAGCTGTCAGATCGTATCCTAATGTATAAAAGTTGCCGGTATAATCTTTATAGGATCCGAGGAACCATTTGTCGAATGTATAAGATTTATCGGAGATGGTTTGTGCACGGTAAATCATGTTGAACTCAGGCAACCTTCCTCGTCCACTACTTGACAAAGCCGTTTCGGTAGTTACCGCATCACCTTCAAAAAACCATTTAGGTATCGCCAAGCCGGCGACTCCCGCTACCTGTTCACCAAGGGCATAATATAAGGGCATGAAAATTTTTCTCGTCAGTTTATCTGTTTGAAATACATGGCGTGATTCGTGTATGACCAACTGTTTGCTCCAACTTTGAGCATACATATCGGAACGAGGAGTTGTGATAAGTTCCATACGTTTGGGCGCCCAAGCCACCATTCCGTTTGACAGCATATTGGCAGGATGCAATATCACGGGAAAAGTCTTTTTGGGAGGTGTTCCAATTGTTTTTCCTATATGTGGATACGCTGTTTCTAATAAAATAGCGTAACGGCGAGCTGTTGAGTCAATACCCTGCGGATATGTTAATTGGTAATGTTGTGTGCGTACGGTGTTCCATTTGAAATGAACGGGGTCTGAGCCGTAATTTACGAATTGGGCTTGTATGTTTATAGAGATATGAAACAGAATGAAAAGTATAAAGAAATATTTTGGGAAGAGTATTTGCATATGTTCGTCTTCGTTTAAATTTTGTGTAGTTTCTTAGATTTATTGTAATCGCATAGAATTCGTATTGAGTATAGCCTCTGTCGATTTAAAAATATAATTTGTTGAATAGTTAAATGGATTTACTCAATCTAATAAACTAAACTACTCAATGTGTGGATGAGTTATTTTACTCAATAGCGTAAGCAAATTTACTTAATTATCGGACAAAACAGGATAAATTGTTATCAAACACCACAGGTATATTATGACTAAAAAACAGGAAACTCAGACAATAGCTGTGTTTCCTGTTTTATCTTATTGAAAGTTATTACGGGTCTTTGTTAGTCTTTCAATTTAGCCTTAATAAAGTCGCGATTTAACTTAGCGATGTGGCTGATGGATACATTCTTCGGACATTCCGCTTCGCAAGCGCGCGTATTGGTGCAGTTACCGAAACCAAGTTCATCCATCTTTGCCAACATGGCTTTAGCACGGCGGGAAGCTTCTGCTTTTCCTTGCGGAAGACGATTCAATTGGCTTACCTTTGCCGATACAAATAGCATCGCTGATCCGTTTTTGCATGCTGCCACACAGGCGCCGCAACCTATACATGCGGCAGCGTCCATCGCTTCGTCTGCTACTTCTTTTGGTATCAGAACGGCATTTGCATCTTGAGGCGCACCTGTATTGATGCTAACGTAACCGCCTGCTTGCATGATTTTGTCGTATGCGCGACGATCCACCATCAAATCGCGGATTACGGGGAAACCTGCCGAACGCCA
>SNRY01000432.1_pt1 | contig 14223 bp, 16 predicted proteins | sample 4693421 | NCBI WGS metagenome assembly SNRY01 (sample SAMN11003215, study PRJNA524138) | termite gut metagenome | isolation source: Bacteroidetes bacterial symbionts from single cell of protist host amplifed... | host: Streblomastix strix ... | reverse complement strand
AAACCACTAAAATTTAATAACGTATGGAATTTCAATCATTAAAAAATATCGAAACCGCTTTCCGGCAAATCCGCTTTTTTACGCTGGTATTTGTCCTGCTCTGCGGGGGAGTTACGATTTACTCTCTTGTGAGTGCCTACCGCTTTGCCGAAGCCCAACGGCAGAAAATCTATGTGTTGGATGAGGGCAAGTCATTGATATTGGCTCTTTCGCAAGACCTTTCACAGAATCGTCCGGTCGAAGCCCGCGAACACGTTAAACGCTTCCATGAGCTGTTTTTCACCCTCTCACCTGATAAAATCGCCATTGAGAATAATATTCACCGCGCTTTGTTTCTTGTGGACAAAAGTGCGTTTGCTTACTACAAGGATTTGACTGAAAAAGGGTATTACAATCGAATAATCAGTGGCAATATCAATCAACGGCTGCAAGTGGACAGCGTGGCGTGTGATTTTAATGCTTATCCCTATAAAGTAGCTACATACGCTCGCCAACTCATTATCCGTGAGAGCAATGTTACCGAACGAAGTTTGATTACTCGTTGTAACCTCATTAATTCGGTCAGAAGCGATAATAATCCGCATGGATTTACAATGGAAGGTTTTGAAATTATAGAAAACAGGGACATTCGGGTAATTGACCGCTAAAAGAAGAAAGGAAAGACTTATGAAAGAATTTATAGGGGAATTATTCTACTGTATCGGGCAGGAAATCTCCTTCCGCTTTGGCTTTATCCTGTTCCGATGGAGAGAAAATCAACCACATAACAGCCGCAAAAATGGTAAACATCAGGGCAAAGACGGCATACTTTTTCATTACCTGCTTTTGCTCATTCGTTAATGTGGGCTTCGTTTCATTTTCTTGCTTGTTGCCCCTCATGTGTTTGTTGTTATTCATACATTTTTTGTTTTAACAGGTTAATACTATCGTTCATACTATCATTTGCAGGCGCTATCCGCAAGGGCTTCATTCGCCCCGTTTCTATCAGTTCCTTTCCCGTATCGCTTTTACCGATGCTGTGAATGGAGTGTACGGTCATGTAAATGAATACGATGCCCAACACCGTACAGCACCCCAGCACGAGCAGGAATCGTTTCATGGGAGAAGGCTTCCCGCAGACAAGCCGTAAGCGGTAGGAGATTTCCTGCCCGATACAGTAGAATAATTCCCCAATAAATTCTTTCATAAGTCTTTCCTTTCTTCTTTTAGCGGTCAATTACCCGAATGTCCCTGTTTTCTATAATTTCAAAACCTTCCATCGTAAAGCCGTGCGGATTATTGTCCGAGCGCACCGAATTAATCAGGTTACAGCGTGTTACCAAACTTCGTTCGGTAACATTGCTCTCACGGATAATGAGTTGGCGAGCATACGTGGCGACCTTGTACGGATAGGCATTAAAATCACACGCCACGCTGTCCACTTGCAGCCGTTGATTGATATTGCCTGAAATAATTCGATTGTAATAGCCTTTTTCAGTCAAATCCTTGTAGTAAGCAAAGGCACTTTTGTCCACAAGGAACAGGGCGCGGTGAATATTATTCTCGATGGCGATTTTATCGGGCGAGAGGGTGAAAAACAGCTCATGGAAGCGTTTAACGTGTTCGCGGGCTTCTACCGGACGATTCTGTGAAAGGTCTTGCGAGAGAGCCAATATGAGCGACTTGCCCTCATCCAACACATAGATTTTCTGCCGTTGGGCTTCGGCAAAGCGGTAGGCACTCACCAGAGAGTAAATCGTAACTCCCCCGCAGAGCAGGACAAATACCAGCGTAAAAAAGCGGATTTGCCGGAAAGCGGTTTCGATATTTTTTAATGATTGAAATTCCATACGTTATTAAATTTTAGTGGTTTAATGATTACTTGACTTAGTGATTGTTTACTGCATACTGAACTTTAATGGTAGGGCGGGCTATTGGGTGAATAACCGGAGGAAGCCCCCCGCGAGCTGCCGGAAGCGGAAGCATAGGCATAATTCCTCCCTTTCGGATTGCTGTCCCCGTAAGAGGGATGGCTACCGTAAGAAGACCCCCCACCGCCGCCGTTTCCATTAATCAAACGCCCCGCTATATTGCCCGTTACCGCTCCGGCAGCACCTCCCGACACTGCGCCCGTTTTATTTACCATAAGCATCAGATTCCGGCTGTAACCGCTCATACCCCCTGCCTGAATAATCCACCCCGCAACCGTTGGAATAGTGAAATACCCCACAATCCCGATTATCATGAAAATGATATATACCGTATTAGAGGCATCTATCGAGAAATTGGGATTGTTTTGAAGTTCGGATATATCGTTTTGAAGCATCAGGACTTGTAATCTTGCCAAAACGGAGGAAAACAAATCCGAAACGGGCAGCCACAGATACACGCTTATGTATCGGCTAATCCATGCCGTTAAAGTCGATCCAAAGCCATCATAGACGCTGATTGCAAACGCAATCGGTCCCAAGATGGCTAAGACAATCAGGAAAAACGTTCTGACGGTGTCAATCACTAATGAGGCTGATGCAAAGAGGATTTCCAACAGTTCCCTGAACCAATCCCGTATGGATTTTTTCATGTTGTATATACTCCTTTCCAGACGCATTCCCGACATGGTTATCAAGTCGGCAGGCGACCAGCCGAGTTCATCCAATTGCCGGTCAAACTCTTCGTTGGAAACAAGGTAAGTGGTTTCAGGGCTTTTCATCATGGCTTCGTACTCTAACTTTTCTTTTTGCTGCCGGTAGTGGTTCATATCGAAAGTTTGGGTTTCAAGCATCCGGTTACAGCCCTTTACCACAGGGGACATGACCGAATTAATCGTACCCAACACAAAGGTGGGAAAGAACATAATACAAAGCCCTATCACAAAGGGACGCAAGAGGGGATAGACATCTATCGGCTCTGCGCGGGAGAGGGATTGCCAAACCTTGTTGGCAACATAGAACAATGCCCCCAATCCGGCAAGTCCTTTGGCTACCCCCGACATATTACTGCAAAGAGGCATCATATCCGTATATAAGTTACGGAGTATCTGATGCAGGTTTTCAAAACTGACAGCTAAGAGTACCATGATGATTCCTGTTTTTAATTACCAATATCTTTCCCCGGCGTTTCCATACAATGCCCTGATGCGGTCGGAATCCCCTTTCCTTGCTGCCCGCAAATACGATACGGAGATGTTTTTACGGGTATAGTAGGCTACCAAGTTCCGGTAACCAAGCATGGCATGATAGGCTTTGTCAATGGCTACCATACGTTCTGCATCACTCATGGAAAATGCGCCGTCATTAATCACGTTCTTAAGTTCCGAGAGTACATCCGCGCTCTCACCCAACAAAGTGGCATAGCCAAAGGCAATGGCAGTAAGTTCTTCCGGCAGGTAATTCCCATCCGAAAGCATGAGGCGAAAGTTATTTACATACATATCCGTAATCTCCCCTATCATTAGCATGGTATTACGCACTTTTCGGGCATCTTTGAGGAGATTGCTCGTCTTTCTAAGCGCATCGTAATACCCTTTGGTCTGTTCATAGATTTTGGCTGTTTCCTTAAAGGTATTCACCGTATTGGCTGCCGTCTGTGAAGTCTGAACAATCTGTTTGGTGGCATTGGCGATGCCCTGCGCCAGATTGGAAGGATCAAGCACCACCCATTGCGCCCCTGCCCTGCCTGCAAACAGGCAAAGGGCAAGAAGGGGCAGGATTATTTTTAGTTGCATCGTTTTCATTGTTTACTCTCCTTGTTTTTTTAGTTTCTTTGTCGTTTCGTTTCATTTCGTTTGCTTTGAGCCAACTCCCTAATAGCCAATTCGATATTTCCGCCAAACTTTTCACTCATACGGAATACTTCCAACTTTTCGGTTTCTTCCGTTGTGTAGCAGAGGTATTCCTCTTCGCTGACCTCTGTGGCATACACAGCCGACTGCGTACCCCCCAAGCCTATCCAGACTTCCTTATAAAGTCGCCCCGGATGATTCGCCATGTTAATGGAGAGTATCTGCGCTTTTTCCTTGTCCGTCAGCCCCAACATGGCTTGAATACTGTCAAACTTGTTCATGTATTTGCGCTGGTCGAGCAGGATTTTACAATCCGAATTGGTAATGATACTTTCCTTTACAATAGGGGAATTGACAATATCATCCACTTCCTGAGTAACCACAATCGCCTCCCCGAAATGCTTGCGAACGGTCTTAACGAGATATTTCAGATAATTTGCCATGCTGTCTTTGGCAATAGCTTTCCACGCTTCTTCCAAAAGTAATACCTTGCGAATGCCTTTTAGACGGCGCATCTTGTTGATATACACTTCCATAAGGATGATGGTAACGATAGGAAAAAGTACGGGGTTATCCTTGATGGCATCAATTTCAAAGACGATAAAGCGTTTGGAAAGCAAATCCAACTGTTTGTCCGAATTGAGCAAATAGTCATATTCACCGCCCTTATAAAAAGGAGCCAATACGAACAGGAAGTTCGCCACGTCAAAATCTTTTTCCCGCACTTCTTCCTCTTCCAAACGTTTGCGGTAATCACTTTTTATAAATTCATAAAAGGAATTAAAGGAAGGTACAACAGAAGTATCCGCCCTGAGCAGATTTATAAATTCGTTCACAGCATTGGACAGGGCGACACTTTCCGCCCCCGCCGTTTTTTCGTGTTCCTGTTTCCAAAGAGTAAGAATGAGCGTTTTGATGCTCTCCCGCTTTTCAATATCAAACGTTCCGTCTTCGGTGTAGAACGGATTGAAGCTGATAGGATTTTCTTCCGTATAGGTAAAATATATCCCATCCTGCCCATTGGTGTGGCGATGAATCAGGTTGCAAAGTCCCTCGTAGGAATTGCCCGTATCCACGAGCAAGACATGACTGCCCTGTTCGTAGTATTGCCTTACCATGTGATTGGTAAAAAAGGATTTTCCCGAACCGCTTGGTCCCAAGATGAACTTGTTCCGGTTGGCGATAATCCCTTTTTTCATAGGCAAATCCGATAAATCCAATTGCAGGGGCTTGCCTGTTAATCTGTCCACCATTTTAATGCCAAAGGGCGAGAGTGAAGATTTATAGTTGGTTTCCTCCGTGAAGAAACAAAGAGCCTGCGGGATAAAGGTATAAAAGGATTCCTCCGCAGGGAAGTCCGCCTCATTGCCCGGAATACCCGCCCAAAACAAAGTCGGCGTATCTATGGTATTGTGGCGGGGCTTGCACTCCATCAGGGCAAGGCTGCTGCCTGCATCGTTCTTAATCCGCGCAAGTTCCTCTCTTGTTTCCGCCCACGCCATCACATTGCAATGGCAACGAACGGAAGTCAGTCCGTAAGAATGGGCTTCATTCAGGTATCTCTCTACCCACTCCTTGTTAATTTGATTGGCGCGGCTGTAACGGGAAAGGGAGTGCATGTTACGCGCCTGTCTTTCAAAAAGTTTCAGGTTCAGGGCGGAATCATCTATAAAAATGAATTGGTTATACAAATGGTTACAGGAAAGCAGCAAACCCACAGGGGCAGCGAAAGACAAACGGCAATCGCTACGGTCGGTAGAGAGCTTTTCATACCGGCTGTCCGTTGCCACCTGCGATGGCAGGTCATCCGTGTCGGAGAGCGTATGCAGGCACAGGAAATTATCGCCGATACGCATTTCTTCGGGGCTTAACTGAATGTCCTGCAAACAGGTGGTATCTTCCAATGAAAGGGAAAAATACTTTTCGATGATGCCCGGACTTTCCTTTGTACCCGTAATTTCATCACTGGTAAGGGGAGTAAGTTTCACCAACCCGCTGTCATTGACAATCCGTTCAAACTGTCCGACTGCCTCCAAAAATTTAGTAACGATTTCCCTGTTTCGTATCTCTTTGGGAATGAGAAAACCTCTGCACAAAGTATTGAAATTGCTTTGCCTTCTCATTCGTTCCTTAGTAGTCTTGGTTAAAAACAGGAAACAGGCATGATTCAGGTAGGGACGTTCATTAAAGTGCCGTTCAAAGGAACGGGACAAAAAACTGATGTCATCCCTCCCCATATCGGGCATATAGTTTTCCCTGATAAAGAAATCCTGCTTATGTACGATGGAGTAATTGGGCAATACCTTGATTGCCTTTGCCCATGCCGAGTGAATGGCTTCATATTCCGCGCTCGTTACGGTAAAGAGTTCGGGCAGTTCCACCTTGAAACCCACCGTTATATCGGCATCCTTGCTGATGATACAGCCGTTTTCCACGCTAAGGAGAGGGAATTTGCTCTCAAGCGTGGCAGCTTTTAATAGATTCCTCATACTTCTTCTTTTTGTTTTTGTTTCAATAATCGAAGAAGGCTCCGGCGGTTGATGACATATCGCGGATGGTTGCCCACAGCCTGTCGTTTCATAAGCCCGTGTTCGCCGTATTTGGTATTGAGGTAAAATGTACCATATACCAATATTAAAGCGGTAATGATACCAAAGAGGGCGCATACCCACTGATTGACCCCTGCCATATACAGCACGACCAGCACTACGAACAGTCCCAACAACCCGCCTGCGAATATGAATAGATACCGGCTTTTTAAGCCGCGAAATTCCGCCGGTTTGCCTATCCCCTTGTTAGTGAAATAGTTTGCCATCGTTTTATCTTATAAAAAGAATGAACGAAGAATAGTAGCCGAGACAATCAGGAAGATGCAAGCACCAAACCAACTTGCAGCAGTTTTGCCTGTATCAGGATCGCCCGATGAAAACTTGGAATAGACTTTTATTCCGCCAATTAAACCTACTACCGCGCCAACGGCATATATCAGTTTGGTCGCCGGATCAAAGTAGGAAGTAACCATTTTAGTGGCTTCGAGGATACCCGCCGAGCCGTTACCTTGTGCAAGGACATTGACGGCAGTCAGAAGAAAGACTGCCAAGGAGATGAATTTCTGTTTAGTCATCATGATTTTAGTCTTTAATCCCCTGAGGATGGGATATTCCTCAAGGGGATAAGTTAATACTGTGAATTTTAGTGGTAAGGACATGAAGTCCCGTTTTTTAGCTTGCCTTTGAAAACGTTATCCGTACTCTCTTTTTTTCATGGTTTTTTCTCGTTTTATGTTCAACTTAAAAATGCCGTTATATCAAAATTGCGATACTCCGTATCTTGTTCTTTATCTTCCGTTTCCTGCGCCTGCAGGATGATGCTGCCTGCGTACCGTTCAAGTACCGCATTTATCCTTGCAGCTCTGCCCGCATCGGTGGAAATCAACTGTTCAAAAAGGTCGGTCTTTTCCAATGTGTAAAAAACGTTGCCCGCCTTTTGTATTTTCTCTTCATCTCCCTGCGGATTATCCGCCGCCCCGATAGCCTGCGCTATTTCCTCGTAAGTGAATCCCCCAGCCGATTCTGCATCTTTCCCCAATACCTGCCGGAGTTCTTCTGCTTCTTCTTCCAAATCCACATCCGGTTCGCTTGTCTCTTCTACTTCATCCTCCTCTAAGGGATAATCCATCGGCATGGCTTCAAGAGATTTGGAAAAAACTTCGTTTAATTCTTCGGGTGGAATAACTCCCGCCCCCACTTTTTCCTTATCAGATACAAATATAATTTGTTTTTTCTCGCTTGATTCCGTTTTTTCTTCGGTGGCAGTGGTTGGCGTCGGTGTGGCAGTGGTTGGCGTCGGTAAGTTTCGAGAAATGTAGCTATAATGCTTCTTTACAATTGCATCCGCCTCATCCGCTTGCTTCCTATCAGGCGCATCGCTGCCTTTTTCTGCTTTCCTTTCGTTGGGATAAGCTATCCGGTACAGGAGATACAGGGAAACAAGGATGACTGTAACAGCAAATACTTTCATCTTAGATTAAATCCTTTCTACTCCTTTTATATAGTTTATTGATGTCCTTCCGATAGACTGCCAAATGCTGCCGTAATACGTTGTCAATGTAACTTCCCATAGTAACGCCTCTGTCTGCAAGCGTGCGTGTAATTTCTGAAACGGCAGCGTGTACATCCTCACTGATATAAACGCACCTGCGGGTTTTTTCTTGACGGGGTTTTACCTCATTCGTTTTCAAAAAATTAGATCCATAATCCTGCGGGGATTCCTTGGATTGCTTCGTAATAGCAAATACTCTGATTGTTGTTTCCATATGCTTATTTGGTATTAAAATGATTTTATAAAATGTTGTCCTTATTCTTTTGCTTATAGGATTGATTGATGTCCTCCTGATAACTTTCAAAATGATGCGAGAGGATGTTGTCAATATAGCTGAACAGGGATACCTCGTTGTCCCCGATTACCTGAACGATTTTTTGTATCCGCTCGTGAAACTCCTTGCGGATATAAACCGTCTTCCCCAATCGGGCGGTAATGTTTGATTCCTTGATGAACAGCGTTTCATAATCTTGCCCTTTGCCGCGCTTACGCCTGCTTTCCTCTTTTTGAGGTTCAAGGGGCAAGGATGCTTCCTCTTGGGGAGGTGGTTGTTTCTCCTGCGAATCGGGTACATTTTCAACCCCAGCCGTCTTGTCTTTCTTGACGGAGGCGAGAATGAAATTTTCGTCTATTTCGTCAGGGTTAATTCTTTTGGTCATGCTTGATTTACTTTTTTATGGTTTGACATAGTTCGTTTATTAATTCCTCTATATTGCTGCCTTTCATCAGGCTCTTATCTATGGGGAAAAGCGTGGAACGGAACACGGGCTTATGCGTACCGGTCATCTCCCTGCGGAAGCGTTTGCTGTCGGGAAGAAGGGTTTGCATAACCTGTAAGCCCAACCGGGCGATGGCTTGCTCATAAGCCTTGTACAACTCTGTTTTTTCCCGACCGTCAACCATGTTCCAAATCAGATGTAAACCTTTTATATTGGTTTTTCCGGTGGTTATCAGATTGTCGTTTACGGTGGTGGCAAATTGCAGGGTACTTTCCAAAACAACCCTGTCGGCACTCACGGGTGTGAAAACATAATCCATTGCTGCAAGCGTTTTCAACACTCCGGCGCTGTTGAGCGTTCCGGGCAAGTCGAAGAAAATAAAATCAAGTTCGCTCTTGTTTTGTAGTTTCTCTGCTACGCCGATAGCTTCCATTGCGGTACTTTCCTCTATATCGTAGGCTTTCTTTTTCAAAGCGGTAAATTGAACGTGAGCCATCTGTTTATAGTGATTGTCTTCCATAACCTGCCTGACATCCCGCTTACGCATATCAGCGATACTGTGCTGGGGAAAGTCGCAATCTATCACAGCCACGTCGTAGCCGCGCACATAATGTAAATAGCTGGCTGCCAATACGGTCAGCGTGGTTTTGCCCATTCCGCCCTTTTGGGTGGAGAAAGCGATAAATAAAGGTTCTTTTTCCATTGTATTTTTCAGTTTTAATGTGAATGAGTGATGAGTGTTAAAATCAGGGTGCGTATATCTGTTTATCCGGCTAATCGCCCTGCTGACCGGTTGTGTGTTTGCCAAAACGGACAATCGTTCCTCTGTTTGTCCCGCCCAACGTATAGCCAGCCATCTGTCCCAATGACCAATTCTGTGGCTGTCCCTATACCTGTCCGGCTGTGGGTAGATTTATTTCTTTGTCCGGTTGATTTTACAATTAGCGGTTTCATGGTACAATCAGTTTTATATCTGTCTGAATTTACATCCGGTTATATGGCTATACCTGTTCTTGCTCTACAAAGTAATATATAAAAAAGGTGGAATTTATCACCTTCCAAGAGGGTGGCAGTGGTTGGCGTCGGTGAGCATAGAGATTTTCCCAACATCTACCCCTAACTTTGTCAAATCACTCCTAAAAATGAATCCTGCCACGAGCAAAAAGTAAAAAGCAGATAGTATGAATAGGGACAATCAATACCGGATAACATCCAAAGTCAATAAGGCTAACTTCCAATCCGCCCAAAGGCGGATTTTATTGCTGGTGGCAATGGCAAGTTGTGTTTTGCGAAGCAAAAATTTAATTTTTTATCCGTTGAATAACAGATATTTAAAAGAGAAGAAGTAAACAATGGGTAACGATATAGAAACGAGCAAAACGCTTTGCTATGCTTCATTTTGCTTTACCATTATTTCAAATAACTCACGGCAAAAATAACATTTAATTATATCACATTTTCATATTTTCAGTTACTTTTTCTATAATCTTTAGGAGACATTCCAACAATCCGTTTGAAGAATTTCCCAAAGAAAGTTTGTGATGAAAAATTAAGTTCATCGCTGATTTGCTGAATGGTCATATTGGTGGATTTGAGTAAGGCTTGCGCTTCTAAAATAATATGCTTCTCAATCCAATCTGTTGCAGTAGTTCCTGTCTTACGTTTTACCAATGTAGTTAAGTATTTAGATGAAATGCATAACTTATCTGCGTAAAAATCCAAAGAATGATATATTTTATAGTTTTCTCGAACTAACTTCAAAAAGTTATTAACCAAAGGATTTTGAATTGTTTTAGCTGTTTCTCCTCTAGCCTTGCGAAATTGATAGGTTTTTGAATAAAAGAAAAACATAGTTAGATGTATTATTGTTTGCAGACGGAAAGGATTATCTGCATTTGAAACTATCTCCTTTGCTTTTATAAAATATTCCATATATGAATTTAATTCTTCATCAGATAAATTAAACACAGGGCTATTATATATATCAAGATAAAAGGGAAGACGTTCTTTAATATATGCCGATAGAGCGTTTATAAATTCTTTTGAATAAACAATATGCATAGCTGAGTAATCATCACTGCATTCTTGCAGTTGCAATATTTCATCAGGATGTATGGTAATCAAACATGGCGCAGACATTTGATATTCATTCAGATTTATTTTTCCCTTTACACATCCTTTAATAATTAGAGAGGATACGGTTGAATTTAATTTGTAAGGATGCTTAAATAATGAAATATCAAATCCTTCTGACATTTTAGTTTGCCCAAAAACATAATCATTACCTATGCAGTTTATCACTCCCAAACCTTCCATTTTAGAAGACCGGTTATTTATGACTGATTTCATTATTCAGTTTTTTTGCAAAAAAGTAGCATGTTATTCTGAAAGCTCAGTCAATAAACGACTAATAGTTCAAAATAGTATCCTTATAGACCTTTTTAAAAGGATGAGGCTGTCTTATCTTTGCAAAAATATAGATATAACAGATGAAAATACTTCCTATCCTATTAGGGTTACTTCTTGTCAACTCTATTCTCTCTGCACAGGAAAGAAAATTTACAATAAGCGGCATCGTGCATGACAATGACAATGGCGAAGACCTTATCGGCGTTTCTGTGGGCATGTTAAATTCCGGCTTGGGAACAACAACCAACAGCTATGGATTTTACTCCATTAGTTTGCCCGTAGGCGAACATATAGTAAGATTTTCGTATATCGGATATGCAAGCAAAGAGGTGAAAGTTGATTTGTCGGAAGACCGGAAACTGAATATATCGTTGGAATCCGATGCGCAACAATTACAGGAAGTTGTCGTTAGCTCCCAAAGTAAAAACGCCAACGTGTCCAACCCGGAAATGAGCATTGAAAAATTATCTGCCAAAACCATTAAAGCCATTCCGGCGCTGATGGGCGAAGTGGACGTCATAAAGGCAATCCAATTATTGCCTGGCGTACAGGCAACGTCCGAAGGCTCTTCCGGATTCAGCGTTCGAGGCGGCGGTTACGACCAGAATCTTATTATGTTGGATGAGGCAACCGTGTATAGTGCGTCCCATCTTGTCGGTTTCTTTTCGGTCTTCAATAATGATGCGATTAAAGATGTTGTATTGTATAAAGGTGATATACCGGCTTCTGCCGGTGGCAGGCTGTCTTCGTTGATGGACATACGGTCGAAGGATGGCAACAACCAGCGTTTTTCGGGAACAGGCGGAATAGGTCTTATTTCGAGCCGTCTGACGTTGGAAGGTCCCATTTTATCCGACAAAGCCACATTCATTGTATCGGGGCGCAGAACGTATGCCGACTTATTTCTGAGATTGGCGAACAACCCCGATGTGCGAAATACCAACTTGTATTTCTACGATATGAATGCAAAGTTAAGTTACCGGATAAATGACAATAACCGCTTGTTTCTCTCCGGTTATCTGGGGCGCGATGAATTATCTTCGGACAATATGGGGCTGAATTTTGGGAACTTGACTACAACGCTCCGGTGGAATCACATTTTCTCGCCAAAACTGTTTTCAAACTTCACGTTTATAGGCAGCGACTACGATTACTCCATGGGTAGCAGTTCCGGCACTTCACTGATGCAGGAATGGACATCGAAAATACGTGATTTCGGCTTCAAGGCAGATTTTTCATATCATCCCAATCCTCAAAACAGTATCAAGTTCGGTTATCATGCCACGCATCACACCTTTACGCCCAGCGAAGGCGGCAGCAGAAGCAATTCGATATCTGCACCAATTTCGCTGCCCGAAGAATTTGCACTGGAACACGCTGCATACCTATCAAACGATATGCAACTTTCAAACAAGCTAACCATTAAATATGGCTTGCGCTATTCGATGTTTCATACTATTGCCAATGGCGAAACGATTGACTATTTGACTGATTACAAGGTAGATTATTCAAAAACCTTAGCAAAAGGAGAAATCTACAACTATCAACACCGGCTTGAACCCCGTGCAGGCATTACCTATGTCTTTAACAACGCAAATTCGGTAAAGGCAAGCTATTCACGCACAGCGCAATACATACAGTTAGCTTCCAATTCGACAGCGGGTTCTCCGTTGGACGTATGGTTTCCGGCTTCCCAAAATGTAAAGCCGCAATTATCCGACCAGTTTTCACTCGGCTACTTCCGTAATTTTGCTGAAAACAGCTACGAATTTTCGGCAGAAGCATACTATAAAAACCTACAAGATGTGGTTGATTTCAAAGACCATGCAAACCTTTTGGGAAATGCCGATTTGGAACAGGAACTTCGTTTCGGGAAGGGTAGAGCGTACGGGTTGGAATTGATGCTGAAAAAGAACAGCGACAAATTGACCGGTTGGGTTAGCTATACGATTGCCCATGCCAGAAGACAAGTAGATGAAATCAATAACGGCGCGTGGTACAGGTCGCCTTACGACAAGCCCCATAACATTTCTATCGTCGCCAATTATGAATTATCTCGCAAGTGGTCTCTTGGTGCCAACTGGGTGTATGCCAGTGGTAGTCCCGTAACGTATCCAACCGGAAAATATGTGGCAGAAGGCTCTAATGTGCCTCTTTATTCGGGAAGAAACGAATATCGTTACCCCGCCTATCACCGCTTGGACTTGTCCGCAACCGTAAAATTATCAAAACCGGAGAAAAAGTTCAAAAGCGAATTGAATTTTTCCCTTTACAATGCTTACGGAAGGAAAAACCCGTGGATGATAATGTTCCGTCAGGACGAAAATCAACCGGATGTTACCTACGCCGAAAAAATGTATATGTTTACATTTATCCCTTCAATCACATGGAATTTCACTTTTTAATTTAATAAGATGATAACGAATATGCAAATTCTAAAATCTATCATCCATCCGCTTTTACTTGCTTCGAGTATTGGTTTTGTTGCGTGTACTGAAAGAATGGACATTGACGTGAACGATGCGCCCGTTCAACTTGCCATTTACGGCAGTATTACGACCGATACCACGCAACATTCCGTAACTGTCCGGCAGTCGTCTAACTATTTCTCAAATTTCCAACCTGTGGGAATCAGCCATGTAACGGTTACCATTAGCGATGGGGATACCACGTTTACTTTATCGGAAAGTCAAAACGGTGAGTATCTGACTGATGCTGACGTGTTTGGCATAGAGGGTAAGACTTATACGTTGAAAATCATTGTCGAGTTTAATGGCATAACGGACGAATACGAGGCAACGTCCTATTTGCCGTATTCTATTCAGGTAAATTCCATCAAACTGCAACCGTCCAATATGGGTACCCATATTGTTGATGCCTTACTCTACGGAAGGCTACCGGAAAGCAATAATAACTACTTGAATATCCGGGCTTACAAGAATGACAATATCCCCCTGAATGCTAACTTGTCGGATTTTAATATTATCAAAAGTGAAAACGTGGAAATGAAAGAGATTGACGGTGCCGTTTGCATGAATCTTCGCACGAGTGGAACTACAAGCAACAAAATTATCATAGAGCAAGGCGACCTTGTTACCTTTCAGGTCTGCTCGATTACGAAAGAATATGCGGACTATGTGCTGAACGTACAAAAGGAATTGCAGGGTTCAATACCGATATTCAGCGGTCCTCCGGCAAACGTTCAAACCAATATCAGCGCAAAAAGCGCATCGG